>OOGD01000086.1_pt1 | contig 22185 bp, 16 predicted proteins | sample 1670381 | NCBI WGS metagenome assembly OOGD01 (sample SAMEA98146918, study PRJEB22522) | marine metagenome | biome: marine biome; feature: marine water body; material: sea ice | place: Arctic Ocean | collected 14-Sep-2015 | depth 1.3 m | reverse complement strand
TAGCTCGTTGAAGACAGAGCTGGTCGATGATGAAGACTATTTTACGCGTTCAGAAGCTAAGAAAAGCATATTTGAATATATTGAAGTATTTTACAATCGACAACGAAGACATTCCTATTTGGGCTACATAAGCCCGATAGAATATGAGCAGGCCAATGCCTTTTAATTAAATAGTCCGAAAAACTGTGGCAACCTCAGATACTATTGATTTGATGAAATAGTCGGCTATTTTTAAATTATTCATGATGTTTTGATGAGACTCTAGAAATGGCTAGGCTTCCACGTTTTAGAGATCAACTGCTCTAACCCTATCGATTTGCACTGGAAAATCAGCCTAGAGTAAAACAGTTTTTTGAAACACTTAATAAATCGAGTCGTTATGTTATCGTTCACGGATTAACAAGTGCAAAGAAAGCTGAAACCAGATAAAGGCGATTTGCAAAATACATGACAATGTTTGTTCATGAGGAAAGCCTAAATAAGTGGCATTCTGCATAGCAATAATTTCAAGCGGGACTGCAAACAGTTTGCTCGGTTTCGCACCGCCACACAATTTCAGCAAAATACTAACAGCCCCTTAAATGGGTGTTCGATTAAAGGTCATATGAAATCAATCACTAAGAATCAGCTTCTCGAAGTTATCCAAAACTGTATCGATGGAAAGTTTTCACCTGCAGATTTACAGAAATGGATGTTGTTTAATTACGAACCACCAGAAGTAATTATTGGCGAAAATGAGGCTCAGCACACAGTCGAGGCAATGAATATTGTCATGAATGAATACGAGCTTTCAGAGATTGATAAATATGCAGGAGTTGGTTTTAATCTAGCATTGAAGTTTATATCTTGTAACGAGAGCGATTTCGATATGGCTCGTAATGAATTTATACGTAAAGGTTTCACTGACTAGTTTATAATATCTACTTTGTAGGTATAGGTAATCTAACAAGAAATTCCACGGCGACTCATTTTGCTGCGTATTTTATGTGTAAGTCTCTTCGCTCCATTTATTACATAAAAACGCTCCACAAAATGTGGTTTTAATGTTGAATTATCTATGAATAAAAAGATTAAGGTTGCTAATATTTCTTCTTCTGGGACTTGTTGCGATAAAGATTTTCACTACCGTTTTAACATTCGATTGGCTTAGAAGATTTGCGGGGTCAGGTTCGTTGAAACCTCTAGTTAAGGGGAAGTTAACAATTAATTACAGAGACACTCATCATAATTAATTTGCAATTTTTATGATGGATGTCTCGGAAAATAATGGATATTTCGGAAAATAAAAAAATAGCGCAAAAAATAGTCCAATTTACTCTGCTGTTTATGCGGAGCATTAACAATATCAACGGGTTTGGATTGATAAGTAAAACCAGCTATTAGTTGGTCAAGGTATTTCATTTTTAATTATTCAAAAATAAAACACCTTTTTCGATGCAATTGACTAAATTGGGTTTACCTTTGCCTAGCTTTAAACCTTGGGTTCGTTTTGCAGATAACATAAATTTTACCCTTACGTTTTACAATTTGACAATCAGGGTGGCGTTTTTTAGCACTTTTTAATGAACTCAAAACTTTCATTTTTTCTCATTCGTTTTTAGTTTTCCAAATCGATTATTAAATTTCGCAACACGGCCATCCTGATTATTGATACTTTGCTTACCGGTATAATATGGATGTGACTCACTAGAAACTTCTATGGAATAATAAGGATAAATTACTCCATCTACCTCAACTGTTTTACCGGTAGTCAATGTTGAACCAACGATAAAATATTTATCGACAGAGGTGTCATGAAAAGCAACTTGTTGATACTTGGGATGGATATTTTCTTTCATAGTAAAGCCCTATATTGCAATGTTATATTATAACGTTAAGTAGTATCGCAAATGATAACAAGTCTTATTTGTATTTGATACTTATGAAATAACATTTATTTATAGTTTGCTAGAGATAGGTATTGCTAAAAGTACTCACGATCTGCGGGGGCAGGTTCGTTGAAAGTAGTCGGAATTGAATAAACTGTATTATGAATTAGACTTTGTATACCCAAAGAATGTAAAGGAATACAAAAATAGCTCGCCTACCTAGACTATCCATCGCTGGCTGTCCTCAGCACATAATTCAACGAGACAATAATCGCCAAGCGTGTTTCTTTGCTGAGCAGGATTACACAGTTTATAAAGATAAACTCAAGGATCCCGCTACATTTTCTTGTTAAATTTTTCGAGTGAAGCTCAACAGAAGTTGATGTTAAAACTCAAAACAACATACTATCAAGTCAACTCAGAATATTGTGCTAAGGTTGCCTCAACACTTTCAAGCGCTAAATACAGGCGCCCTTCTAATGAAATATTTTTATTTCTCTTGCCGGAATGAACGATGCCTAACCTAAAACCATTAATCACTCTATTAAGCTCAAGTATCTTTAGCGCTATTTTACTAACGTCAACCGTGCAAGCTGCAGGTGACACAATCCCAGTAAATGTGATGAATTTTGTCGACGCAAAGACATCCGTACAATTCGACAGAGTGATAACCCGGGCAGGCGGAGTGAATTTATGGGGTCATATACGCTCCCCCATGCCCATCGACCAACAGCGACTTAGAAGAATGAATAGAGACACTATTTATAGCTCAGTCGTTGTTGATATTAGCAAAGGGGCTTCGCTGACCTTACCTGACGCTGGAACGCGTTATATGTCGGCAACAGTGACCAACGAGCATAATTATATCAATAATATCTTTCATGGCTCGGGCGACTTTAATCTGGATTTACTGAGCTTCAAAACTAACTTTGTGATGGTGACGGTAAGGATTTTAGTCGACTCAACGGATCCAGAAGATCTCAAGCAAGCTAATCATTTACAGGACAAGCTTATGGTTAACAGTGCAGCCAGCGGCGACTACACGCATCCAAATTATGATATGTCTAGCTTAAAAACAACAGCAAAATCCTTAATCCAACTTGCAACAGGGCTGACCGATACCAAAGCCGCATTTGGCAAACAAGGAGATGTAAATCCGGTAAAACATATACTGACATCTGCCTATGGTTGGGGCGGCTTACCAGAAAAAGAAGCTTACTACATCAATGTACAACCTTCACTTCCGATAGGCGCCTATACCCTATCAATTCGAGACGTTCCGGTTGATGGTTTTTGGTCAATCAGTGTTTACAACAAAGATGGCTTTTTTGAGCCAAACGATTACCAATCCTACAGTATCAATAACCTCACCGCGAAAAAGAACAGCGACAATTCAATTACGGTAAGTTTCGGAGGACAGCCAGATAATATTAATTACATACCTATAGTGGATGGTTGGAATTACGTAGTAAGACTATATCAACCACGAGAGGAAGTACTCGATGGCTCATGGACATTTCCAAGTTTGTCGAATTAACAAAGACATTGGCCAATGATAGGCCCCCATTAATTGAAATACCCTTGGTAAAAACAGTAATTTGCTAACACCTCATTCTATTTAATCTGAAGTATCTGGGTCAGAGTAAACTTTTAGTTAGGAAATATAGGTTTACTCAACAGATAGAAGGTAAGTTGTTAAAAGATATTCGCCAAGCTACCAACATGGGATTATCGCTGCGTAACGAACACTTTCTTGCTGACATTGAGAGCCTTACAGGGCGACGGGTTATTGAAAATAAACGAGGTAGCCAGTCGGTTGGCGCAAGGAAAAAAGTGAAGTCAAAGCTTTAAATTGACCCTGACCCTTTTACTTTACTTCTACTTTATGGCGTTGGTGGACGGTATGGCTTATCGAGATCAGGTTACTGAAAGTGTTTCCCAGAATCCTTTAATTTGGCTACACGCTATTTTATTCAAGCCGTATAAATTAATTCAAGTATTTGTTATTGTTCACGTATCGCAAAAAACTCACTATTATTGACAAGTCACTACTGCTATTGTTGAGCACAATAAAAAAAGAACAAGGATCGTATGTCTATAAAACCACAAGGCTCTTTGGTAGTAGTGGGCACTGGTATCAGTGTTGCAGGCCAAATGACCCTTTTAGCCCAGAGTTGTATTCAAAACGCAGACATAGTGTTTATGGGGATCACCAACAAAGTCGGTGAGAATGTAGTTAAAAAACTTAACCCTAATACTGTGGAATTGGATGATCTGTACCAAGCAGGCAAATCTCGCGCAATTACCTACCAACAAATGACAGATCGCATTGTAGACGCGGTTAACGCTGGGCAAAAAGTCTGTGCTGCCTTTTATGGTCACCCGGGTGTTTTTGTTAATCCATCCCATGCGGCAATAAAAAAAGTGCGGGATCTAGGCTTACGTGCTGAAATGTTACCCGGTATATCTGCCGAAGATTGCTTAATTGCTGATTTAGGTATCGATCCGGCTCATTATGGCTGTCAGTCTTATGAAGCCACCCAGTTTTTGTTCCGCGACTATAAGCTCGATCCACACATGACCCAGATTATCTGGCAAATTGGTTTGGCAGGAGAGGCCACGCTAGAAGTGTTAGATGCATCCCAATGTAAGCCCGGCCTTGATCTTTACAGCGAAATTTTAATGGACGTCTATCCGATTGAGCATGAAGTCATTTTGTATGAAGCCGCCACTTTACCATTATATGGGCCCAGAATTGAGCGTTTCCCATTGTCTGAATTACCCAATTGTAAACCCACATTGATTTCAACATTAGTCGTGCCTTCGCTAGGCTTACCTGATTATCATCAAGAGCGCCTAGAAAAACTTGGATTAACTCAAGAACAGGTCATGAATTACCGTAAAACCTAACATTAATTTTGTATTGAATTTAATAACCTAAGGGAAAAATAAAATGGCAAAATCTCTCGTTGATTTTTTAGAAGAATTAGATAGCAATGCTGAACTCAAAGAGTCTTATCTAAAAGATCCTGTAGCAACAGCAAAAAATTACGGCCTAACAGATGAGGAAGTGGCGATTATCAAAAATAAAGATTGGGACACTGTGCGAAAACAATTTGAAAATTTAGGTAGTGACCCTAAGGTTCACACTCACTAATTTATGCGATTAGTTACGTTAAAAAACACCATGGTAGCCGCTATTTTAAGTGGTTTTTTAGCTTGCTGTGTATTTTCGGACGCTATATATGCTGCAACATATGCTGCAACCAATCAAGAAGTCTCAGAGCAACTTGAATCCTTAAGAATACAAGTTCAAAACAATGCAGCAGGTGTTCCTACCCAAATCGATTATTTTCAAACCTATTTTTCCAGCAATAACGATCCCTATAATGAAAGTACTTTTTTGAACGTGTGGGCCTACGCTCATTTATTAAATCAAGAATTAGAAACTGCCTATGAAAAGTTGTTACAGGCGCGAACAATCGCAGATATGTCTAACAATAAAGCCCAGAAAGCAGAATCCTTTCGAATCGAGGGGGCGGTATTAGACACAATAGGAGAATACGGTTTGGCGTTAGAGGCATTAAATAATGCGTTTATACTCTATGATCGATTACAAAGTAGCAAGGTCTTGGGTGTCTATAGCTCATTATCCAATGTGTATTCTTCTCTAGAAAACTATCAAGGCATGCTGCAAAACTCTTATAAGTTGCTTGCTGCAGCTCAAAAGTTTAATGACCAAACCTACCAAGGACTTGCGTATTATCGTATTGCATTTTCGCAAACCAAGTTAGAAAAATTTATTGATGCAGAGGTCAACTATGCCTTAGCGGAAAAAACACTCACTCAAATAGATTATCCCTTTATTGGCATTATTTATTATTCTATCGCTGAGCAAAACGTTGCCCAAGGCTATTTTGACCAGGCCTTAAAAAGAATAAGCCAATCTATTCAAGCCGATAGAAAAGTGAATTTTCTATATAATGAAGTGCCTCGAATTTTACTGTTAGCAGATATCTATCATCAACAAGGTGACACCGATAAAGCAATAAATGAGCTGAAAAAAAGCGTTAATATTGAAGCTTATAAAAAAGATAAAATTCAGTTCTTAGAGATTTTGGAAAGACTCATTGAGCTGACAGAATTGACCAACGACACCGACTCTCAACTTAATTTTTTAAAACAATACTTAGACTTATACAAACAAAGTTTTAACCAGATACAAGCTCAAATGTTGGCCATAAATAATGTGCGCCTCAATGTGTTTGAAAAAGAAAAAGAAATTAAACTACTATATAAAGAAAACGAACTACAGCTGCAGAGAAACCTGCTGCAAGATCAAAATAATCTGTATCAACTGTATTTTACCCTGACTATATTTGCGACTTTGATATTAGTGGTTGCTTTGTTAATTCGTACTCGCAAGCAGCGAGCCCAACTTAAACGTTATTCACAAGAACTACAACAGGCCACTCAAGCCAAATCAGACTTCCTGGCCAGAATGAGCCACGAAATTCGCACCCCTATCAATGCTATTTCTGGTTTAACTAAGTTGATGCAACGGTCAGCAGACAACCCTGAAGACATCACCAATTTGCGCCAAATTGACGAAGCCTCACTTTCTTTATTAGGGGTAATTAATGATATTTTGGACTTTTCGAAAATTGAAGCCGGCAAGCTAGACATAGAAACAACCAGCTTCCAGTTGGATAAGGTAATCAGTCAATCTATACGCTTACAATCAATCAAAGCTCACGAAAAAGATATTGAGCTTATTCAACATATCGCCCGAGATGTGCCGTTATATTTGCAAGGCGATGGTATGCGCATTCAGCAAATACTGATCAATTTACTCAGTAATGCGGTGAAGTTTACCGATGATGGTTTGGTCTCGGTCACCGTTAAAAACAAAGTGACTGAGCAAGGAGTATTGCTTGAGTTTGCGGTTACTGACTCTGGTATTGGCCTTTCACAAAACCAAATTAATGGACTATTTGAGTCGTTTGCCCAAGTAGACGAATCGATTTCTCGTAAGTATGGTGGCACCGGCTTAGGGCTAGCTATCTGCAAGCAACTGGTTGAGCTAATGAAAGGAAATATTTGGATCGAAAGTAGACTCGGTGAAGGTTCAACCTTCTATTTTACAGTTCCGCTTAAAGAAGATACAAATCAACACCTTAGCTCACCATCAAAACAATTATCCAGCCTAAAAGTGTTAGTGGCCGACGATGTTTATTTGTCGCGTCAAGTGATAGCCGAAGCGTTATTAAATGCAAACATCACTTCAGATTTAGCCGAGGGTGGCCAACAAACCTTAAACAAATTACGCCAAGCATCAATTGAACATAAACCTTATGACATATTGATATTAGATTGGAAAATGCCAGATATTCATGGCTTACAAGTAGCAGCCATTATCAATCAAGAATTCAAAGCCAACAAACCCAAAATAATCATGCTTTCAGCCTTTGATTTTTCTCATATGCGCCAGCAAGCAAAACATCTTGGTATTAATTATTTTATAGAAAAACCATTTACTACCAGTGAGTTAATTAATAAAGTACAAGAAGCCGCACTTAATATAAAAACAAATTCTTCCTTCAGTTTTACAGAAATGAAAAACGTACCGGACTTAAGCGGTAAACGCATTTTGTTAGCAGAAGATAACAAGTTAAATCAAAAAGTCGCACTGGGATTCCTAAAATATACTAAAGCGCAGGTTGTCTTAGTTGAGAATGGTCTAGAAGTAATTGATACCTTCAAAAAACAAGCTGATTTTGATTGCATCTTGATGGACATACAAATGCCAGAAATGGATGGTTTAACAGCGACCACCATACTGCGCGATGAACTGAATTGCAGAATACCCATTATCGCTATGACCGCCAATGCTATGAAAATAGATTTACAAAAAAGTACTGCTGTAGGCATGACAGCACACATTAATAAACCTATAGATCCGGAGTATTTTTATCAGGTGCTTGCAGAAATAGTACTGACTAGTTCGCCAGCGTTTTTATCTAATTCGTTACCTTCAACAACACAGTCGAAGAATATCGTTGCACACCAAAGCATAGATAAGCTCTTAGTCATGGATCAACAAAAAGCCATACAAAAGTTATTTGTGGACGAAGAAACTTTTACCAATATTTTACAAGACTTTGTGGACAAAGGGCCCGTAATAGATACCCTAGCCACTCTAATCGAAAATCATGCCTATCAAGACATCAATAAAATTATCCACGATGCCCTACCAGCACTTACATACATTGGTGCTTACAACTTAGCAATGCTAGCCAAATCATTAGAAGTAACTATTTTTAATAAAAAACCAGAAAATAACCAAAGCTTTAATGAACAATTAAACCTCTTCAATCACGCCATGGTTGCACTTGTGCTAATAATAAAAAAACAATTAGCATACAGCTGAAGGCGAGCACCAGAGACCAAATAAAAGACATTTGTAATTACTTTGCAAAAATTAACTAAGATGACGGTTTTCAAATAAAATAAATGGGTCAGAGTCAATTTAAACAAACTACTCTAGTTTTATGACTAAAAGATAGGTTATTTTAATAGCCAGAAAGCGACGAGTTTCTAGTGCAGGCGTTCCTGAACACTTAATCCAGAGAGAGTAATCGTCAGGCAATATTTGCATGTGAACAGGATATGCAAGCTTATGTTGGTTGGCTTAAAACCTATTCTAAAAAATATTAGTTATAATTGTGGGAGTTTTACTAGCTGAAAAGCGCTCCTAAAATCCCCATATGTTGTATGTCATGACTGAATCAGACACTATTGTTACGTTAATAGACTCATTTAAAGATGAGCTCCCAGGTTATTACCCAGAGGGGAATACCTATGAAAAGTACGTTGAAGATCGCAAATCACGCATTCTGGATTGTGTTATTGAACCTCAAAAGATTAAAGTTACCTTAGCCTGTTTTTCTGAGAATTATTTAGCAAAATATCAATCATCAGATGTTTGGGCTGTAGCGAAATGGGACGATAATTGGTTGCTTGCGTTGGAAAGTGAAAACGAATTTGCCTTGGCTTTCGGTGAATGTAAGGACAATATTATAATATTAGGTTTTTCTTCTTCAGATGCCCCTGCACAGTGGTTAAGATCATGATATTTAAAAAAACATCATAGTGGGAATTTTACTCGCTAAAAAACACTTATAAAATTCCCTACTTAGGGCGTTATATTTTTATCATAGGATTGAGTATGGGTTATTGGTATTTGGCAATCGCAATTTGCGCTGAAGTTGTAGCGACCTTAGCACTAAAAGCATCGGATGGTTTTTCACATTCAACTTTCAGTACTATTTGTATCATTGGCTATGTAGTTGCATTTTATTTTCTATCATTAGTTCTTAAAACTGTTCCTATAGGTATCGCTTATGCTATATGGGCTGGTATGGGTATTTTCTTAATTGCATCAATAAGTGCAGTAATATATAAACAGATACCTGATTTACCGGCAATTATAGGCATGTGTTTAATTTTGACTGGTGTTGTAGTCATTAATGTATTCTCAAAAACAGTGAGCCATTAAAAATGTAACAACACGCCCTGAGGTGGACAACTAGTAAAATTTCAGAAACCTGCGGGGTCAAGTTCGTTGAAACTAGGTGTTTTAAATAAGTGAAATTATCGAGCCATCACCACAAGACTATGGCATAAGGACCAAGTTTTTTAACTTATCAAAAATAAAAAACTTTTATTTTTCTACGAACCTGACCCCGCGGGTTAAAAAGCGGGCCATTGCTTCGCAATTTTAACCCACTATTTTTAGCCAATTTTTTGAACGTTGTGTTAGGGTGAATTTTAAGGCGTAAATAAAGCGCTCATATTGTGAAGCTCACATATAGGAAAATGGATTTGAAACGAATTATATTGTTTTTGGTTATTTTGGTATGCATACAAGGTTGTCAGGCAAACTATGATTTAACTGATAAACACAGGTCAGATGGCGCTCTTCCGAGAGTTGAATTTGGAGCGACTTGTAATCTAAATTACAGCAGCGAATCTCAGGTTAGTACTTGCCCAGTAGGTCGTCAAGAGCTATCAGGATCGACTTGCTCATGCAACACTCAAAATGGTATCCAATATGGGGTTGTGGGTCGATGACGTAAAGGGCGAGCAAGGAGACATGGATTGTTTTCTTAAAACCTAATAAATCAATAAACCACATTCTCTCTGCCCATTGGGAAAAGCCTTGCTGCTGCTCAGCATTTCCTGTTTTTGCAGCCGTTAGACGACAAGGAGACGGTTATAGATGGAACCAAACTATTTAGAATATTCCGTAGCAGATCTTGAAGATTCCTTAAAGACCATAGAGCAAGGAGTCTATCCACATAGAACAGATAAACTAAAGCACGAGTTAGACTCTCGCCAGAAGACAAAAGTAAGTTATTCAGAAACTATCTAAGATGAGTTTGAACTAAATGAACAGTTTTTTAGGTGCCCAACTTGCGAGAAGAAAATATTATTTTTTTCCAAAACTGCTAATAAATGGGGCAGGAAAAAGGTATGTCCACATTGTAATTCGTCATTTGAGACCACTGTAAAGCTAAAAGTATTTTCCATTGCATTAATACCTATGTTCGTTGTTCATCTATGTCTTTGTAAACCACCTGTGAAATCGTTTGGTTTAAATGGTATGGTCAGTGTCGGCGTTATGGGTGGGATATTTTCAGTTTTGGCTATGCGCTTCAGGAAACTCCGGCGCAGTAATCTCACCTAAAACAATCAACCAACCGGATCCTAACTCGTTGCTTTTGGCTCGAACATAGCAAGTTTAGCGAACGCACTTGTGCAGTTTATTAAGGGCGTTATATAGCCAAAACGGTTTAGAGTTCAATCACTACTTATTAACATTAATATAGAGGAATTGCATCATGGAAGACTTAGGTTTTGTATTTGGAATAATCGGCATGTCAATGGGGATTTCTGGTTTTGTTTTTGCCATTGTAACTATGAGAAAGCTAGATAATCTTGAGAGTAAACTCAAAGAGCTTGACGTTTTAAATTCTAATTTCAAGTCTAACTAATTATCTATTTGGTCTTTGTATTACGGTAATATAACGACATCCCCTGAGGCGGAACGCAAGCCCTAAAACTTTCTTTCCACCGCATATCTTAATTAGGGGGGAGCTGTTACGTTTCAATGCTTCTAAATACGTTGATTCATTATGTAGTGTCTTTATTTTTCAACGCCGAAACAATATTCTGATCCACTTAAATGCCGACGCTCTGATGATGGTGTTATGTGGTTTTCCTTTAGCTTATTGCTGCCAATAATAGACTTTTCCTAAAAAGAATAGCGCACCAATTGTTGTGCCCATTCAACGAATGTTTGCCGTAAAAATTTGTTACATGAGCATCGTCAATGCATCCATTCTTTTTTACCGCTTCGTAATGTTACAGGTGTAGTACCCGCATATTTTTTGTATTTATTCACACGAATGATAACCATCACGGTTTGGGCATATTGTAGCTTATAAACGTGAGACTATTTGTGGTCCTGTAAATAAAAAGGGTAAATAAAAGTGTCAGACACAAGAATCAATTTAAACAAACCACCCTATTTTTATAACTAAAAATAGGGTGGTTTAATGACCAGAAAGAAACGAGTTTCCAGTGCATGCATGCCTGAACAATCGATCCAGCGGGGAATAATCCTCATGCGATATCTGCATGTGAACAGGATATGCAAGCTTATGTTGGCTGGCTTAAACGTATTCTAAAAAATATAAAGTCAGTGTTCATGCGTGGGTGTTAAAGACCAATCATGTTCATCTTTTGTGTACCCCAAGCAATGCCAGCGGAATTTCGCAAATGATGCAGTCTCTAGGTCGAATGTATGTGGCTTATTTTAATCGCCGTTATAAACGAACAGGCACATTGTGGGAAGGGCGGTTTACATCCTGTTTGTTGCAAGAGGAAACCTACCTTATGCAAGTTTATCGTTATATCAAGTTGAACCCTGTGAGGGGATCCATGGTCGATGAGCCAGCCGATTACTTTTGGTCAAGCTATCAATGTAATGCTTTTGGTAAAAAGAGTGATTTGTTAACACCTCATTCTATTTACACTCGACTTGGAATAAATGAAAAGGAGCGTCAGTTAGCGTATCGCGGATTGTTTGCACAACAGATAGAAGGTAAGTTGTTGGAAGATATTCGCCAAGCGAGCAACAAGGGGTTAGCGCTAGGTAACGAACACTTTGTTGCTGATATTGAGAGTCTTACAGGGCGACGGGTTATTGAAAGGAAACGAAGTAGGCCAGTCGGTTGGCGCAAGAACACAAGTGAAGTGAAAGCTTTAAACTGACTCTGACCCTTTTACTTTCTTTTACTTACTTTTACTTACGTTTACAGGGCGATGGGTTATTGAAAGGAAACGAAGCAGGCCACTCGGTTGGCACAATAACAAAAGTGAAGTGAAAGCTTTAAACTAACTCTGACCCTTTTACTTGCGTTATAAGGTAGGGCAAAAAGAAAAACTTACCCCTCTATGTTTATCAGCTAAGTTCATTCGCTTTTCGATAAGGACCCTCGTAATCAAATAAACGTTCGGTCACTTGCCAGTGATGTTTTTGCTTTTTGGCTATCACAAAGTCAGGCGCTGGTAGGTAAGGTAAAAACTTCTCCAACTCTTCCAGTGAGTTGAACTGAATCGACTGACTTGCGTTAGCTATTCTTCGTGCAAATAAATCGTTAAATGCTTGTCTCGAATTTTTGTAATTAAAGCGGAAGGTTTCCGATAACGTGAGGCCGTCTTCGTCGTGGTAGGTGACCTTTAAACACTTGTCCGCCCAGATAATCTCTGGCGTAATGGCAGCACAACGCAGTACTTTATTATTTTTTAAATTTAACGCACTTCTTAATAAATCATCGGGGTCAATTAACTTCTCTGAGCAATGCTGGCATTGTCTGGCGGCGATATCGTTTTCTTGGTTGCAATAAGGACAGCATTTGAAGCGAAAACGATAAGTGCATTGTGTCTCGTATTTGGGGTCATCTGGGACTTCTGTGTTTTCAGGGCTATCTGGGCCTTCAATCAAGCCATGGCAACGACGTCCAAAATGTTCAATAATATTACCTTCTGTGTCTTTTCTGCCCCAAAATACATTTGCAAAATCACATTGAGGGCAATGGATTTGAACAGCAACAGAATCTTGTGTGGGTTTTTTTTCCCCAATTTCTGGTTGAAAAATGTTGTAACCATTATTGGTATAGTCCAATACTAAGCAATCATTTTTCCCCGGACTCAGCCGCAAACCACGTCCTACAATCTGTTGAAATAAGCTAATGGATTGAGTGGGACGCAAAATAGCAATAACATCAACATGTGGCGCATCAAAGCCTGTCGTCAATACAGACACATTGACCAGATACTTAATTTTTTTGGCTTTAAACGCGGCTATTGATGCGTCACGTTGTTTTATTTTTGTGGTACCGGTAATGAAGGCTGTTTGGTCTGCAGGTAAATAACCAGTGATTTCTTGTGCGTGATCTATGGTTGAAGCAAAAATCATCACGCCTTGACGGTTTTGGCTAAGCTGTAAAATTTGCTCGGTAACCGCTTTGGTCACTCGTGGATGTTTGTGAATAAGTTCATTTAAGGCAATATCATCAGTGTCTTGTTCACCGTCCAAGCTTTGTGTCAGCAAACTAAAGTCATAATGTGCAATGGCTGCATCATAGTGAATAGGTGGTGTTAAATACCCGTCTTTTACCATGTGCTGGAGTGGTAGTTCGAAAATACATTTTTTAAAAAAAGAAGTCATGCATGGTCTTGTATAACCATGGTAATGATGTTGATAAATCCAGCCGCTGCCCAATCGATAGGGTGTAGCGGTTAAACCAAGAATTTTTACGCTAGGATTAAGCGTGCGAAAATGCGTTAGCGTTTTATTGTATTGACCGCTGTCATCTATGCCCACTCGATGACACTCATCAATAATAATCAGGCTGGCAGGGGATCGGAAAGAGTCTAGGCTAGCAGACAGTGACTGAATGCTTGCAAAAGTCGTTTTTGCTGTGCTATTTTTTTGGCCCAATCCAGCCGAAAAAACACCTGCTGGCGAACCCGTAGCAAGAAATTTTGAGTGATTTTGCTCTACTAACTCTTTTACATGTGCAAGGCAAATGACACGCCCTTTTGCCAATCGACTCAACTCAGCAATCACTAAACTTTTACCTGCACCGGTAGGCAACACAATCACCGCTGGATCATCACTATTACGAAAATGTTCTAAAGCCGCATTAACAGCTTGAGTTTGGTAATTTCGTAATATGAATGTTTGGCTCATAATGCTTGGAATATTGGGGAGAGTGAAGGTGTTGTCAGTGAAACTACAATACCATAGTGACCAAGGTGGTTTAGATGTTTTACAAAATATAAAGTAGGGGCAAGTCGAATTTTTGAGTAAGTGAACTATGAATTGAGGTTAATCAAGCTATTTAAATTGACCCTGACTCTTATATTGAACTCTTATATTGGTATCAATTAAAGTCGTTAGGTTTACGTGACTGAGTTAGAGCATAACGTTTGTAGCTGTTTGAATACCTTGATGCTGAACTGATGAATGATTCTTTGCTACTACTTAGTTACCACTTAGCTATTACCTTGCTACACCTTAGCTAATTCTTCGCTATTTTTTTGCTGCTTTTTAAAACGAGTGCCTTCTTTATATTTTCCTGCTGAACTGGTAGCTTAAAGACCTGCGGTTAAGTTAGCTAAAGATTAATACTTAGATAGGAATACGTAAATGAAAGCAGGAATAAAGTGGGGCTGCATCGTGTTAGTGGCTGTTTTCGCAATCTCTGGTATTAGCTTGTGGTCAATGGGTCCTGATTGGCGAGCACTGCTGGCCGATCCGCCCACAGATACCAACATTCTTTTTTGGAGTCAAAGCCAGCGTGATGCAGGCTTCAAAATGATGGACAAAATTTCAGTTTTGGTAAAGTCTAAAGAAATACAACCAAGCTCCAACAAACGCGCATTATCACTTGGCGAACCACTAGACTTTACTACTAACATAAACACTTTTTTTGAAACGCAAAGCCTTGCTGGGATGTTGGTTTTACACAAGGGCAATATTCGCTTCGAACGCTATGGCTTGGGCCATTCCCCTGATAAGAGATGGACTAGCTTCTCGGTTGCAAAATCCTTTACTTCTTCCCTTGTGGGGATCGCACTGAAAGATGGCGATATTAAAAGTCTCGATGATAATGTGTCTGACTATATCAAGGGTCTCAAAGGCTCTGTGTATGATAGCGTAACGATTTCGCAGTTACTGACAATGACGTCTGGGGTAGATTGGAATGAAAGCTATACCGATCCTCAGTCAGATGTGGCCCGTTTTAATAATCACATTGCGACCGATGGTTTACCCACCATTGTAAGTTACATGCGCACTTTATCCCGAGCCCATCCAGCGGGCGAGCAGTGGTTATATTCTACTGGCGAAACAAATTTGATTGGCATATTGGTTGAGGCGGCAACAGGTCAGTCTATTGCACAATACCTTGGCGAAAAAATTTGGCAGCCCTTCGGCATGGCTGATCAAGCTAGCTGGTTATTGGGTCCTGATGGCAAGGAAATTTCTGGCTGCTGTATTCAAGCTAGCTTGCGTGATTTCGCAAGATACGGTCTTTTTGTGCTTGAGGACGGCAACATAAATGGAAAATCTATACTCCCTGACGGCTGGTTTAAAACAGCAACAAGCAAGCAAGCCGATATCGGTCAACCTGGCTCTGGTTATGGATATCAATGGTGGACTTTTGACGATGGCACTTTTACTGCGCGCGGTATATTTGGACAAACCATCTTTATTGACCCAGCAAGACAATTAGTGATCGCCCTCAATGGCAATTGGTTAGGCGCAACAGATCAAGAACTCAATCAACAGCGTTTTGCATTTATCAGCGAAATTCAGGCCATGCTTGACCAATAAATTAGCAAGACAAAAATTAGCTTACGGCGATTCGCAATTCACTAGAAGTTTAATTGGGTGTTTGTAAATTATTGACGGCAATGTACAAACCGCTCTTTTTTAATGGACATTTTTCAATAGATTAGACTAAGTATCTAATCATTACATGGAATGTGGCATTAGTGTTTGTACTTATTAATAGTGGGTCTGACTAATATGATTTAGATTAATTATTTAGAAAAAACATAAAGAAAACATAAATCTACAAAAGAGGCGGTTTACAAAATGTAAACCACAGTGTCACCAAACCATGAGCCATGGAGGTCAGGTTTTGTCTTTTTATCTCAAATGATTTTTGTGTACAAATTTAGTCAACGGATATAAAAGCAAAAGGCAATATATGCTCCGTATATCACCTGAGCTGAAGGTAAATCAAACGAGCTGATGTTATTGATTGATGATTATTTTGTAGTCTCAATTTAATTAAAGAATAGCCCACTTCGCTCCCGCTCTATTTTTATACTGATGCACTTAAACTTGATATGCTAGAACTTGGGTTTTTTTGGGAAAAACATACTGGTAGTACGTTGATATTCTTTGTATTCAGGGCGTTTTTGTACTGAATAGTATTCAGCAGGAACAGCGCCAGTGTAATAGACTAATGTGGTAAACATTACTCGTGATGCCATCAATAAAACACCCACCAAACCTAACATTATGACTAAAGGCTCTGTACTCCAAAGCGCCATGACTGATGGCAGCGCAATCACGACTAATGAGTTCCAAACCATCCATTCAAAAAAGTAATTCGGATGTCTGCTAAAGCGCCAAAGACCCACATTGCATAATGCGCGCCTATCTCCTGCTTTTACATTCATACTAATAAAGCTATTTTTTTGTTTATCGGCAAGACTTTCTAAGCCATAACTTAACAGCCAAAGACCAATACCCAGGATCTCTAGCCAATGAAAGGTAGAGTTTGGGTTCCACGCAATTAATAAAGCAGGCATGGCTAGAAAACTCATATTTGCAAAGGCTTGAACTAAAATCTCTACTTGCATAGCCAAATTAACATTGGCTTTACCTTCTTTATCCCAGCGTAGTTTCTGATATTGGTATCGGGGTAGCTCTCGTTTAAACGCTCCTTTGGTTAAATACAGAAGCGCCATCAGACCCATACGCAGCCCCATAAATAAAAATAAAATAGCCGCTAGCCATTTTTTAGTATCTGCGCCCTGACCGTAAACCAGAACTAGAAGGCCAATTAAAGCTAAACCCAACGGCCAACCAATATCTACGTAAGACATTCTACCGGTTAACTTTGCAGGAATATTTACCACCAATATAAATAGTAATAACTGCGATAGACCATTAATTAAAGTGAATTCAAAAAAGTTGTTACTGATGAATAAAACTATGCAGCCTAATAAAAAAGGTATTAAAGGTTTGAAATATTTCATGATTTCCAGAATTTATAATTATTATATTTTGTTAATTTTTTTACAGCGTTATATTTTGCTAATGATATAGCTTGTAAATAAAACATGTTCTTAGAACAATAAACCAAGTACTTGCTCTAATCAACGGGTCTTAATTTTTAGACGTCGGCGAGGTAATACTTTTTTAAACATTTATTGTGTCGCTACTCACAATTGGTGAGTGAAATGATAATAAAAAAAAGGTTATTTTAAGATTAGAACTCGATAAGACCTCATCTCGAGATCTGAGGAGAAAGGTAGTGTTTTCAGGATTAATTCCAAATCTGATTAATGTTGATAGTTAACACTAAACACTAAACATTCTTCCTATTTAATATTAACCCGACCGCGACTGAATCAAATATTCAGCATTATTTAATAAGATCTACGATGGGTGTATTCATTAGGGTCTTAGTCACACTATTAAAACATGTCAGTTTGGTATGGATTTATTTTTAAAACTAATATGTCAGGCATCAATTTTACCGACGCTCGCCCCTATTAGCCTCCGCACGTGAATCGTCTATTGAATAAGAGATGATATGTAACTGCTGGGCACATTCAACGTTGGTTTTAAGTATGGTTTCAGGTTAAATCACGTCATTGTCGTTCTGACATACTGGATGCCATATGTGCTATATTTCTCAATTTTGTGAGCAAGCGCATGTTTTAAAAGCCTTAGCTATTGTTACAGAGTCATATTTCGGAGTTGGCCTGGAGCAAACTGCTTTGTAACGGGCTGTATTAATGGCATTTTGTTTGAGTCAGGGGCTTGTTATTACCTTGCTCCATCATCTATAGCGCCTTGAGCCAACTATTGATACCGCGTCTAACTGCAACGTCCGTCGGCGATTAAATGTTTAATTCTACGATCCATAAAACCAGTTATCTCTGACTAATGAGTATAAAATTATAAGACTATCCCTAAAACTTGTATCATTCTTGTTCTTTTAGCTCCGGTAAAATCAAGCTCAGTAACATTGCTGTAAGCCCAGCAGTGGCGGCGGCTGAGCTGAAAATGTTTTGTATTAGATCAGGGGTTTTTGCGAATATATCAGGTACCAGCGCTAAGCCTAAGCCAAGACCGAGGGAAACCGCAATAATAATCATCTTGCGACGATCGATGTATTCTGAGGCCAATATCTTGATACCTGCCGCTGCAACCGTACCAAACATGACCAGTGTTGCGCCTCCCAGAACGGGTTTTGGGATTTGCTGCAAAATATCTCCTACACCTTGAAAAAGGCCAATAAACACTAATATACCAGCGATATACATGCCGATATGCCTACTGGCGATGCCTGTGAGCTGAATAACGCCAGTGTTCTGGCTGAAGGTGGTATTAGGAAATGAATTTAACACTGCAGCGATCATTGAATTGATCCCGTCTCCCAATACTCCACTCTTAATTCGCTGAATATAGCTTTCCCCAGCGATGGGCTGACCAGAAATAACGCAGTTGGCAGTAATATCACCGGTTGTTTCTACCGAGCTGATAATATAGATAACGGCTAATGGAATAAAAGCCGCTAGTTCAAAGTTGAAGCCATACTTGAAGGGGATAGGCACACTGATTGCTGCCGATGGTAATAAATCACTAGGTGTTAGCATACCTGTTAGTGCTGCGACTCCAAAACCTGCAACAAGTCCGACCACAATTGAAGACAGGCGAACCCAGTTGTTGCTGGATATATTCATCAATACGATCACAGCAATCACAAAAAAGCCAAGCATCAAATTAGCTGGACTACCAAAATCTGGGTTATTGAGTCCACCGGCTAAGTCAGTCATGCCCACTTTGATTAGGCTAATTCCAATACTAGTGATCACGATACCTGTCACCAGCGGTGTGACTATTTTCCGTAGCCGCGGAATAAACTGGCTGAGGCCTATTTGCACAAACGATCCAACAAAGCACAGGCTGGTTATTAACGCGATGATTTCTTCTGGTCCGCCTCCGGCATCACGAGCCATAAACCCAGCACTTAATATAGCCCCTAAAAAGGCAAAACTGGTACCTTGTACACAGAGCATGCCTGCGCCGATCCCAAAGGGTTTATAGGCTTGCACAAATGTGCCTATTCCTGATGCGATTAAAGCCATGGAGATAAGGTAAGGCAATTGTTCTTGTAGTCCCAGAACGCTACCGATAATAAGTGTAGGCGTGACAATACCAACAAAAGAGGCGAGCAGATGCTGTATCGCTGCAAAGAAGGATTCTAAAATGGGTGGTTTGTCATCGAGTCGATATATCAGTTCTGACGGTGTTTTACTGCTCATGCACCCTATCCCTATTTTAATGTTATGTAATGGACATCTGCTTAAAAATGTCGCAGTTCCAAAAATTATTTTTTTAGTATCAATACTTGATTAATGCTGTCGTTGCATCAGTAAGTTATAACTTTCAACGCAAATAGACTACTAAAAAAGCCCAGTAAAAAACTGGGCATAAAGTTTTGACGCTATTGTAACGTTAATAGTTTCTAGAAATTATATCTTAAACGAGCCATCAATTGACGGGGTGCCACGAATTGAAAACCAGTCTCGTTAACGCCGAATACGTCGGTCATAGCTGAGTTAATTCCATCCTCGTCAAACACGTTATAGGCTATTAAGTCGACTCCCCATACCTCGTCAGAATTGTCATAAGATAGGGTGAAATTGATTAAGTCGTATGAGTCAACGGTGTCCACTTCTGCGTTGTTGAATACCCGCTGCTCGAACTCACCACGGTAGGTATATTGTAAACTGGCACCGATATAGCCGCCGTCTTTCATTTGCTCTTCGAATACTAAACTAATATCAGCCGTTAACCCTGGCGTTTTTGCCAACTCATTACCATTTAAGTTTTGCAGAAATCTGGCTACATCTCGATTGGCACCATGAATTTCTTCTTTGGCTGGAGTGACACCATCGGCAAGTAGCACATCTTCAACCAGTAGTCGGTTGTCCAAGGCTAAATAATCTGCAGAGACTTCAGACTCCATACTAGCCAGTTTTACATCCAGGCTAAATCTGTCACCAATTAGTGCAGTCATTTCTAGCTCAACACCATAGATTTCAGATTCTGGAATATTTGATACACCACTACCAAACTCGTTAAAGTCAGAGGCTTGAAATTGTAAGTTGGTGTAATCATAATAAAAGGCTGCGACGTTGGTTCGCACTCTGCTATTCATAAACTCTGTTTTAAGCCCTATCTCATAAGCATCGATAGTTTCGTCTTCAAAAGCGGCACGCACTAGTGCCTCATCACCCTCTGAAAAAGTTAAGTTGCTGCCACCTGGCTTCAAACCCCGCGTGTATGAAGCATAGGTCATGGTGTCATCACCGGCATCCCACTCGATGGCAATTCGGCCGGTAAGGTCTTCGGTTTTGGGATTAATAAATGAGGATGTGGGATCAAAAAAGTTAGATACAGTACTTTTTACTTCATCTTTTGTGTATCGAAGCCCAGTGATTAAACGTAGTGTTTGTGACATCGGATACGTTGTTTGACCGTAAAATGATAAAGATTCGCGCTGTGGGTTAGAGTCAGAAATAAAGCCTCGGTCGCCGCCAAATACTGCTGGAAATTCCGGAATGTAACCATCAAGCACACCATCACGTCCTACATCAAGTTCTTCACGGATAGTGATTTCAATATCAGTATCAAGATAAAATGCACCAACAATCCAGTCGAACTTGCCAAACAGTGGCTCATTAGAAATAACATTCAACTCCTGTGTAAACGTAGTTTGGATGTTAATTTCAGGATTAAATACACTAATTTGAATCTCGGGGTTGGTATCGAAGGAATGACGGTCGTTGTCACGCACAACAGTAATGTCGTCTTTTTGATAGCTGCTCAAAGATTTTATAACTGCAAAACCTGCATCCCATTCTGCTATTAATCCGTACACTTGCGATTCTAGCTCATACAACGAGTCAGTATCTTGTGACAAATTTCGCGCACCAGGAGTTGGGTCATCAATACCTTTGATACCTGCTCCATTGGACTCACCGCTAAAATACTGAGCTAAAAACCGAAGGTTTAATGTATCGCTTGGCTTCCACATCCAATCTGTGCGCATAGACAAGTTATCGATATTATCCATGTCTTTACCAACAAATGTTTCAGTTGGGTCTAGAGCATTTGGCCCGTTGTAGACGTTTTGGGTGTATCCATCTTGCTTTACTTTGCTAAAAGAAGTTCGCATGGCCAAGTCATCATTAATAGGCACATTGACGGTAGCACGGACTTTACGTAAATTATCAGTGCCTAGACTTAGATCAGCTTTTCCAACGAATTCTTCAAAGTTGGGTTGCGCACTGATCACATTAATGGCGCCACCTGTGGAATTTTGTCCAAACAATGTGCCTTGTGGTCCACGCAAAATCTCTATGCGCTCAATGTCGATAAAATCTGTCTGAAGCGCATAAGGCGATGCAATATATATTCCGTCCATATGATAAGAGACGGATGGGTTTGCGGTTGCATTTTGATTCGCTTCATTACCTACGCCACGAATAGAAATAATTGTTTTAAAGCCTTCATTTTTCGCCACAGTGACACCCGGGGCGATGGCACTCAAGTCGACAAAAGAGGATATATACTTGTTGTCTAGATCCTTTGCGGTAAGAGCGGTGACTGCTTGCGATAGATCTTGTAAACTTTCGTTACGTTTTTCAGCCGTTACTACAATTTGCTCTATAGCTCGGTCCTCAGCATTGGCAGATAGTGCCGCTAAATTAGATACGGCTACTGCAACTGCTAAGGACTTTAATTTAAAGGCTTTTTTATTCATTTTAATCTTCCTGGATTGAATTATAAATATTGGTGTAACTGCTATTGGCACTGTAGTCATCTGCGTTAAGTTGACCTTAGGGTCAGGTTATTTAGTAATTTAGT
>OOGD01000085.1_pt1 | contig 22514 bp, 21 predicted proteins | sample 1670381 | NCBI WGS metagenome assembly OOGD01 (sample SAMEA98146918, study PRJEB22522) | marine metagenome | biome: marine biome; feature: marine water body; material: sea ice | place: Arctic Ocean | collected 14-Sep-2015 | depth 1.3 m | reverse complement strand
GGTACTGCGCGTGACGTGTGCTCGACTTTCCTGTTCGTCGGCAGCGTCGGTTGTGTATAAGAGACAGCTTCACTTCGTTCGACGTCTTGCTTGAGCGTTGTGGTTTGTTTTTGGAAGCGTTCAAACTCAACTTGAGTTGGACTCAAGCGTTGCTCTTCTCGAATGTATTCACTGGTAGTTTGCAATAACGACTGTGCGCTATTGCGTAACCATTCGCCTGCACCAATTGCTTGCTTGTGAATTTGGTGAGCCATTACGTCGCCAGTGTACTTTGATAGCACTTCCTCCCAATCGATATCTATTTCGGTGAGCATTTTTTGCATTTGTTGAGCCACTCGAGCGTCCCCTTGAATGCTGACTCGTTGTTGAATAGAGGCGCTAACTTTGTCTTCCTGCAACGATAAATTGACCAATGCCATTAATCGACCTGATATGGTGGAGTCGACTTCGCGTGTTGGCTTATCTTGTGAAAAGCGTATTCCCCAGCTGCCCGGATGGCAATAGAGCCTAAAATCGAGATCGGTTAAATGGATTTCGATACAGCGTCCTTGCATTGCCAGGCACCGTGACATGACTTGATCATCGAGGGAAAGTAGGCGATTGCCTCCAGTTTCGGCAATGGCAAGGAGGTTGTTAGGCAGATGATTGAGCATATCAGGATTACGAGTTGAGTTAACTGTGAGGACTTCTAATACTGAAATATGAGTATTTAACTATCAGTATTTAAAGCCACGGTGCAATGCAACAATACCACCTGAGAGGTTGTAAACAGCGACATCATCGAAGCCAGCTTCTTCAGTCATCATGGTCTTAAGTGTTTCTTGGTCTGGATGCATCCGAATTGACTCGGCTAAATATTGATAGCTTGCTCGGTCATTTGCAATCCATTCGCCAAGTTGAGGCAGAATTTTAAATGAATAAAACTCGTATACCTTCTCAAGCGGCTCATAAATAGGTCGAGAAAATTCTAATACGCAAAGTCGCCCGCCAGGCTTCAATACACGGTACATCGAAGCTAGTGCTTTAGCCTTGTCGGTCACATTACGTAGCCCGAAAGCAATGGTAATGCAATCGAAGCTATTATCTTCAAATGGCAGAGTTTCGGCATTGCATTGAACGGTATTGATGATGCCAACCATACCTTGGTTAATCACTCGGTCGCGGCCTTGTTGCAGCATAGCGGCATTGATGTCAGCAAGGCAGACTTGTCCTTTTTCTCCCACGATTGCCGCTTGTTTGAGTGCCAAGTCGCCAGTGCCACCTGCGAGATCGAGTACGTAATGCCCCGGGCGTAAACCGCAAAGTTCGAGGGTGAATTTTTTCCAAAGACGATGGGCGCCAATAGACAGCACATCATTCATTAAATCGTATCGACTGGCGACCGAATCAAAAACAGAAGCAACACGTTGCTGTTTTTCGTTTGTTGGTACTTGGTCAAAGCCAAAGTGGGTGGTGGATTCTTTTTGCACGGTATCTGTCGTCGAAATTAATCGTTCAGTTAACAATAAACTAACGATAGCAGAAGTCAGCTATCTGGTCAGCAATGGTGAGGGTCTTCCGGTGATTAAATTTAGATAAGCTCAATTCAGATAACCCGAATGTAAAAGGGTTAAGTTCGTATAATATTAAGGCGATTAAATTTTTTGCCGATTGTTAATTCTATGCTTAAGTCCCTGAACCACCTCATCGACCCCCTGGGTCTTTATTTCGAGACACAAGCCTAACAACTGCCCAAGTTCTCCTTCAGGGAAGCCCTTATTGGCAAACCAAATGAGATAGGTCTCGGGTAGGTCAATTAGGGTTTTCCCCGCGTATTTGCCGAAGGGCATCGGCATAGACGCCAGTTTTATCAGGTGCTTTTCTTCAAGCATAGTGACAGGCAGCTGTTATGAAAGCGACGGATGCTTATGACCTGCTTGAGCTAAATTATCGAGGTATTTTTGCCATTTGGTGTCGTAGTTTTTGCCGAGGTCATAAAGGTAGTTCCAGCTATAAATTCCAGTGCTGTGACCGTCGTCAAAATGTAATTTTATAGCATAGTGACCAATCGGTTCGATGTTGCCAATATTGACGTCATGCTTGTCTAGCTGCAGCGTTTCCTGCCCTGGACCGTGCCCTTGTACCTCGGCTGAAGGTGAGTGAACCCGCAGAAATTCGGCCGTAAACTTGAAGTTCAGGTCGCCATCGAAGCTCAGTTCGAGGACGCGAGAGACTTTGTGGAAATTTATTTCGTTTGGTTTCAAGTGTAACTCCTACAGTATGTACTGGCTTAAGTCTTCTTCGAGTGAGAGTTCACCTAAATGCTCATTGACATAATCGGCGTCGATATTAATGGTTTGGTCGGGCAGGTCTGATGCCTCGAAGCTGATTGTTTCGAGTAGACGTTCCATGACAGTATGAAGCCGCCTAGCACCAATATTTTCCTGCTTTTCGTTTACCTGCCAGGCGACTTCGGCGATACGGGCCAGACTGTCTTCTGAAAAAATTAAGGTAACTCCTTCGGTTGCCATCAACGCCATATATTGTTCGGTCAGTGACGCGTCTGGTTCGCGCAAGATGCGTACGAAGTCGTCGACAGTCAAGGCCGATAATTCAACTCGAATAGGTAAGCGGCCCTGTAGTTCCGGAATTAAATCGCTAGGCTTTGAAATATGGAAAGCACCCGAAGCGATAAATAAAATGTGATCAGTTTTTATCGTGCCTGCTTTGGTGGCAACGGTGCAGCCTTCGACTAGCGGCAGTAAATCGCGTTGCACACCTTCACGAGAAACGTCACCACCGCCCGCTGATTCCTGGCGTTTAGCAACCTTGTCAATTTCATCAATAAAGACAATGCCATTTTGTTCGGCATTTTCGAGAGCAGTGAGCTTTAGCTCATCCTCGTTGATCATCTTTGCCGCTTCTTCATCGGTGATTATCTTTAAGGCTTCCTCAACCCGCAGTTTGCGAGTTTTGGTTTTCTGGTTGCCCATGTTCTGGAAAAGGCCTTGTAATTGATTGGTCATGTCTTCCATACCCGGTGGGGCCATGATCTCTACACCTACGGGTTGCGCCTGTAGATTGACTTCAATTTCTTTATCGTTGAGTTTGCCTTCGCGTAACATTATACGGAATTTTTGGCGCGTTCCGTTGGCAGTTTTATCCTCTGCATCCTTATCAAAATCAGTGGGGCTGGGTAGTAGTGCATCCAGCACTTTTTCTTCAGCGGCATCTTCTGCGAGGTGGCGTACTCGACTGACTTCTGCTTCACGCGTTTGCTTGATCGATACTTCTACCAGGTCACGAATAATAGATTCGACATCGCGTCCTACATAACCGACTTCGGTGAATTTGGTTGCCTCTACTTTTATGAATGGGGCATGTGCAAGGCGAGCGAGTCGGCGCGCAATTTCAGTTTTACCAACACCGGTTGGGCCCATCATCAAGATGTTTTTTGGGGTGATTTCATTGCGTAACGACTCGCTGACCTGCTGTCGACGCCAGCGGTTTCGCAACGCAATAGCGACGGCTCTCTTCGCATCGTCTTGGCCAATAATGTGCTTATCTAGCTCTTGTGTGATTTCACGCGGAGTCATCGGAGATTGAGTTAATAGCTTACTGTCCACGCTTAGGCCTCGTTGTAGTCTAGCTCTTCGAAGCTATGGTTGTGGTTGGTATAAATACAGATATCACCAGCGACCTGTAAGCCTTTGCTCACAATTTCATGTGCGCTCAGGTCAGTGGTGTCGAGCATGGCTTTTGCCGCTGCCTGTGCATAAGGGCCACCTGAACCAATAGCCATTAGGCTGTCTTCGGGTTCGATTACGTCGCCATTGCCGGAAATGATCAGCGAGGCTTCGTGATTTGCGACGCATAGTAATGCTTCGAGGCGACGCAGTGCTCTACTGGATCTCCATTCTTTCGCTAGCTCGACTGCTGAGCGTATCATCTGGCCACCATGCTTATCGAGTTTGCCTTCAAATAATTCGAATAACAAAAATGCGTCGGCTGTACCGCCAGCAAAGCCTGCGATCACTTGATCTTTATAAAGGCGCCGAACTTTTTTGGCGTTACCTTTCATTACCGTGTTGCCCATGCTGACTTGGCCATCCCCGCCAATGACGACGCGATTACCTCGTCTAATTGAGAGTATGGTTGTACCTCTGTATTGTTCCAAAAATATACCTCTAATTGTCTTGGGCGACAGAATGAAAGTTGAATTCTAAGATATTGGGTGAGATTCTAGAAAATCAACGATTGGTGAACGGTTATTTCTTAAAGACACCTAAGCTATGAAGTCGTAGTTGAATTCAAGGACCGTCCTAAAATTTAAGTCAGACCAAATAATATTAAGTTATTTTGATAAGACTCAAGTGTCTTTAATGAACCAGTACCTGACTAAGGAATTTCTTGGTTCGGTCTGATTGTGGACTTTCGAAGAAGGCTATCGGCTCGTTCGACTCGACAATTTTACCTTCATCCATAAATATCACCCGGTCAGCTACTTTCTTAGCGAAGCCCATTTCGTGAGTAACGCATATCATGGTCATTCCACTTTCAGCTAGAGCGGTCATTGTGTCGAGTACCTCGGATACCATTTCGGGATCAAGCGCTGAGGTCGGCTCATCGAATAGCATCACTTTTGGATTCATGCATAAGCTGCGGGCAATTGCGACGCGCTGCTGTTGCCCGCCGGATAGTTGGGCAGGATATTTATCTGCCTGCTCAGGAATATTAACGCGTTTCAAATATTTCATGGCTGTTTCGTGGGCTTCTGATGGTGATACTTTATTAACCCACATCGGGCCAGCAGTGCAGTTTTCTAAAATAGTCATGTGTGGGAACAGGTTGAAATGTTGAAATACCATGCCGACTTCGGATCGAACTTTATCGATATCTTTCATGTGTTGATGTAGCTCAACACCATTCACATTGACCGAGCCTGACTGGTGTGCCTCAAGGCGGTTTAGGCATCTGATAAGTGTCGATTTGCCCGACCCTGAAGGGCCACAAATAACAATTCGTTCACCAATACTAACCTCGAGGTCAATATCGGTCAGTGCATGGAAGTCGCCATAATATTTGTTCATTTCCTTAATGGAAATAATAGGCCCTTGTATATTTTGGTTTGTTTCAGGCATGGCTTATCTCGACTGTCGTTTTTGATATTTGCGTTCGATACGTGACTGAATAAGTTCTAATATCATGGTCATCATCCAATAAAGCATGGCTGCGGTGATCAACATTTCCATGTGATTGAAAGTTTTATTACCCAGCGTTCTGGCGAGAAACATCAGCTCCCAAACACCGATTACGGATACCAATGAGCTGTCTTTGAGCATCGCAATAAATTGATTTCCGGTGGGTGGAATAATTAATGGAATAGACTGCGGTAAAATTATCTTGCGCATGGTCAGACCAAACTTAAAGCCCAGTGCGCGTGATCCTTCCCACTGACCAGCGTCGATACTCATGATACCAGCGCGGAAAATCTCGGTCATGTAAGCGCCGTAGCAAAGCGACAATGCAATGATGCCTGCTGGGACGGCATCAATAACATAACCAATTTGAGGGAAACCAAGGTAGATCAAATAGACTTGCATTAATAAAGGCAAGCCACGAAAGAATGAGGTATAAAAACTGGCTATGGCGTAGGCAAAGCCATTCGATGACATCTTTGCAATGGCACCTATGATCGCAATGAAAGAGGCTATTACAATTGAGATTGCAGAAACGTACAAGGTAGTAAATATACCTTGGGTGATCATGAACCAGATTTTACTCTGGATAAATTCAAAACTGAGGTCAAAGCTGTAAAAAAAGGTTAGAAATAGAATTAATAATTGAATCCAGACTACGACTACCTGGAATCCAAATCGGGGTATGAAACTGATGATTACCAGGTTTAGGACCAATAGAGCTGACAACATTAACGATGTGACAAGTCTGCCGTAAAAGCCACTTTGAGCCGGGTCGCCAAGTGCGGGTTCAAGTAAGCTACCCATCAATGATTGCGATGGGTCGAAGATAACAAATACGAGTAAAATTATAGCGAATAGAAGACCGATAAACCGGGGTTTTCTAAGTAGTATGTCTTCTGTTACCGTATCCTGAATCAAAACGCGCCCCTACTTTAGAGTAATTGGTTAAATGTTCAGACCATTTCGAACCTTAAAAATGGTCTGAACTATTTAGTTTGTTCAGTTACTTAACAGTTGCGTAGTCTACGCCGTACCATTTTTTAGACATTTCGCTCAGTACGCCTTCGTCTTGCATGGCGGCAACAATACTAGCAATTTTTGCATTAAGTTCGCTGTCACCCAGGTCGATCGTAACGGCTAGTGGCTCATAGAAAATTGGATCGCCGAGGACCTTAATCGGATAGCCATTCTTTATCGCTTCAATAAAAACAGGCAAGCTACTCACTACGCCATCAAGACGAACACCGTCACCTAGACGAAGGTCATCTAACGCGATAGTAGACGTTTCATAAGATTTAATGACGGGCTTGTCAACTTGAAAATTGAATGTAGGCGCCCCCGCAGCATCAATAGTTAAATCTTGTTGCAGATAAAGCTCAAAAGTTGTACCTGTGCCTGTACCAACCTTCTTACCACTGAGTTCAGAAATCTTTGAAATCTTTGAATCTTTGTGAACACCAACGGCTGCTGGGGTGTAATAGTATATTGCTGGGAAAGCGAGTACTTCAGCACGTTGCTTAGTGGGTGTCATTGAACCAACATGCATGTCCCAACGACCATTCCAATTACCCGCAGTAATGATGTCCCAGCTTGGCGTGATGAACTCGACTTCAGTGCCAAGACGCTTCGCTATTTCGCGTGCAACGTCGACATCAAAACCATCCATTTCATTCTTGTCATTGATAAACGATTGCGGCGGCCAGTTGGCATCGGTTGCTACTTTGAGCGTTTTACTTGACATGATTTTGTCTAGCACGTCACCGGCATTTGCGCTGGTGACGGATAGTAAACCGACTAGCACTGCACCCAGTACAGGTTTAAATAGATTCATTTTGACGTACTCCTCAAGATTTTTAGTTTTAATGATTTATTGAACAATCGGCCAGCAAGAAAATCTGTGCTGCCTTTTATCTCGATCGACTATACAATACATTTTATAATTAGCAACAGGTTGTCTCTGGCTGGTCTCTGGCCTGTCGTAGCAAGCGCTCATTGATAGCAATATCTTTCCTAACATGACATTTTAGCTGATATGACTCATCCCCCTGTTAACTTTGATTTACTGGTAGACCGCAGTGATACCAATAGTTGTAAGTGGTCACTTTATAGCGATGTTGATGTGCTGCCTCTGTGGGTAGCTGACACTGACTTTATGGTAGCGCCAGAAATTACTGAAGCGCTTCAGCAGCGCGTGGCCCACGGTATTTTTGGCTATACCAATACTCCCAATCGGTTGAATGAATTGATTGTGGAACGAATGCAGCGTCTTTATGACTGGTCGATAGATCCTGGCTGGCTCGTGTGGATGCCAGGGGTGGTGAGCAGCATGCACATTGCCTGCCGTAGTATTTGCAATGTAAACGATTCTGTTTTGACACCCTCAGTTGCCTACCCGTACTTTCATTCTGCGCCAGGGCTGAGTGGACGTGGTACTCAAGCTATGGCAATGATTCAAAGTAACCGGCGCTGGGTAGTTGACCAGAAAAAGCTGGCGTTACAAATTGATTCGAGCAGCAAGCTGATGTTGTTCTGTAATCCACATAACCCCGGTGGAGCTGTATATACTCGAAGCGAATTATCGGCGTTGGCTGACCTGGCGGTGACGAATGATCTGGTTGTTTGCTCTGATGAGATTCATTGTGATTTGGTGCTCGAACCGGGCATGTCGCATATCCCGATTGCCTCGCTAAATAAGGCAATAGAGAAGCGCAGCATAACGTTAATGGCGCCAAGTAAGACGTTTAATATTGCCGGGTTGTCCTGTTCATTCGCGATCATTCCCGACGATTCGATTCGACGCAAGTTTACTAAGGCCTGTACCGGCATAATTCCCTATCTCAATCTACTGGGTACGACGGCTGCACAAGCGGCTTATGAACACGGTGGTGATTGGAATAACCAACAGGTGATTTATTTGCGCGCCAATAGAGACTATCTGGTGGCCGAGCTAAATCAAATACGCGGTTTAAAATTCGACCCGGTAGAAGCGACTTATCTGGCGTGGATCGACGTCACAGAGTTGAGATTGACAGACCCTAAATTATTCTTCGAAAAAGCGGGTGTTGGTTTATCAGCAGGCAGTGATTTCGGTGATGATAATTACCTGCGGCTCAATTTTGGTTGCCCACGGTCACTGCTTGAAGAGGCCGTGAAACGAATTAAGATCGCAGTGAACAATCACTGGTCAGATCATTAATGTTGTCTATTAATTCTAAAAAAGGAGAATCTTGATGTTTAGCAGAGCAATAGTACGTCAGCCTGGCAACAGTCTGGTTAATGGCATTACGACAGCAGGGTTGGGTGCGCCTGATTACGAATTGGCGTTGAAGCAACATGGCCAGTATATCGATGCCCTCGAACAGTGTGGTCTGGAAGTGACGGTAATGCCCGCCGACGAAAATTACCCTGATGGCCTATTTATTGAAGATGCGGCACTGGTCATGTCTGGCTGTGCGGTATCAACTCGACCGGGTGCATCGGAGCGTCGTGGTGAAGTCGGCAAGGTGGCGAGTGAGCTATTGTCCTTTTACGAACAAGTTGAAGCTATTGAAGCGCCTGGCACACTGGATGCTGGCGATATTATGATGGTCGGGCAGCATTTCTATATTGGCCTGTCCGAGCGAAGCAACCAGGCAGGTGCCGAACAGTTAATTGAAATACTCAAGGCGCATGGTTACAGTGGGTCGATGGTGGCGTTTAGTGAGGCATTACATTTAAAATCATCTGTTTCTTACCTAGAAAACAATCGACTAGTAATCACCGGTGAACTGTGTGGCAAGCCAGCTTTTGCCGAATTTGATCATATTGTAATTGCTGCAGATGAAGCCTATGCCGCCAACTGTGTGTGGATAAACAATCGAGTGCTAGTGGCGTCAGGTTATCCAAACACTAGCAAATTAATTGCTGATTTAGGTTATGAAGTGATTGAGCTGGATGTGTCTGAATTTCGTAAGCTTGATGGTGGTTTGAGTTGCCTGTCGCTTCGTTTTTAAATGAAACGAGATAATTAAGGAGAGATTTGAGCGATATGCAAATAAGACGTATTAAGTCACTTACTAGCGATGTTGATTCACTATTGCAGCAATCACGTGATTATCAAAACGAACTCTACCCACCAGAAAGCGTGCATCAGGATGATACGGCCAGTTTGCTTGCTGAATCGGTATATTTTGTCGGGGCGTATCAAAACAAGAATCAAGATCAGCAGTTGTTGGGTATTGGTGCGGTTAAGCTTATCGGGGCAATGCCGGCATATGGTGAAATTAAAAACTTGTTCGTCCCTCTCGAGCATCGAGGCAAGGGGGCGGCAAAGTTCATAATGACGGCTCTGGAAGCTCGACTGAAAGGTCAGGGTGCCTATCTTTGTCGTCTCGAAACAGGTCCAAGTCAGTTGGAATCGATCGGTTTGTATCAACGGCTGGGTTATCTGCAATGCAACCTATATGGTGATTACCAGCCTGATCCGTTGAGTTTGTTTATGGAAAAAGAATTAACCAATTAACAGACAGCCCAAATAAAAGAGTTGTCAGGCTAATTAACGAGATGTTCATTTAAGTGTTGCTCTGAGTCCATCACTAAAAAAGAATGAGGTAAAAACTGCAGATTACTGGTGCATTATCACTCAAAACAGGTCGAAATCACCTTTTGATTGGTCGTTATTGACCAGAGTTGATGTATTCAATGTCAGATAGTCTTATCCCACGGAGTCTCAAGATGATTGGCGTTTTGAGGAGAAGTAAGGACAACTTTTTAATAATTTAATTAGGGGAACTCAATTGGCTATACCATCGCATGTAAAATATCTCATCGTAGGCGCTGGAATTCATGGGCTCAGCACGGCCTATCATCTTGCACTGCAACTGAAATCCGAAGGTAAGGGCGATGGGCGCGATATCCTTATTCTAGACAAAACTGGGATAGCCGCTGGCGCATCGGGCATAGCCTGTGGTGTTGTCCGAAATAATTATTTTCAACCGGCCATGCGTGAATTAATGGCACACAGTGTTGATGTTTGGGAAACCGATCCAGACGCCTATAGCTACCATTCGGTTGGCTACATGCAGATCAGTCCAGAAAGCATGCACGAAGATGTTGCCACTATTGCTCAGCAACAAAAAGACATTGGTTATGAGTCGATCTTCATCGAAGGTGAAAATGAATCGTCTGACTATATGAAAGGTTTGTTCCATGACTGGCAGGCGACCGGTATTACCTCGGTATTACACGAAAAGCGCGGTGGCTATGCCAATAACACAAAAGCTATGAACGCACTGGCAACTAAGGCTGAAAACGAAGGCGTTAGAATTCTATCGGGTTGCACTGTCACGGGCTTTAACAGTGACTCATCCGGCAGTGCGATTAAATCGGTTGAAACTGACAAGGGTGATATTGCCTGTGACATGGTTGTTATTGGCGCAGGCCCTTGGGCTAAAACCATTTGGGATATGCTTGAACTGCCAAAAAACGTCAGTATCAAAGCGGCCGATGGAAAAATTCATACGGATATTCCCATGTGGGTTTACTGGTCGTTACAAGAAGGCACGTTAGGCGTTGACCCCGATTTGCAAAAAACCAATGATGGTCAATTTCCTCCCGTTATCCACGTCGATAGTAATGAACCCTTGTATTCAAATCATGATGGTTCACTGATTACTGACAAAATGTGGGGCATTTATTACAAGCCAGACTTTCATTTTGGTGGCATTCAGGGCGGTGCGGCACCTTATGCGATCGAGACTGATGCCGATAAAGTGGCGGTAGACCCTTATGGCGTTGACTCTCCTGATTTTATCGTTGGAGAAGACTTTGCCCACATGTGGACGTCAGCTTTAGCCCATTGTCAAAAGCGTTTCGAAGGCCAGTTTGAGTTTTATAAAAATGACGCCTCTGGCGGTATTGGGTCATTTACTCCTGATAGTTTCCCAGTATTCGACGTGTTCCGAGAGAACTGTTACATGATCGCAGATTCGAATCATGGTTATAAAATGCTCGGTGTTGGTAAACTGGTCGCGGAAGAAATTTGTGGTAAGAAAAGTGCCTTGCTAGAACCTTTTCGATATTCGCGCTACGCCGAGGGTAAATTACACCCAATATCAAGTAGCCCATTTCCTTGGAGCTAAGGCTCATTTGATTTAAATTCTATTCAAGAACTCATCATTGAACTACCCACGAATGGCAAGTTTTTCCTTCGTGGGTTTTTTATCCAATTAGCATTAAATTCGGTTAAATATTCTTTGCCGCCTCACACATATTTTTCAACTTCTGCATCGCAAGCTCTCTTCCTAGTAACCCCAGTCCACAATCTGGGGCCGCTATTAAACGGTCAATATCAATATGATTGAGAGCAGCTCGAAGCCGGTCACGGATTTCTTCGCTGCTTTCTACCCGACTATTGGCGACAGTGAAACTGCCAAATATGATGGTGCTTTTAGCAAAGTGTTCGAGTAGTTTAAGGTCGTTGTGTTGATGGGCGTCTTCGATTGATATTTGCTGAATAATTGAGTCATCTAGACTGTCAGCTAAGCCCAAGTAGGTTTTTCGTTCGGCTTTATGATAGCCCTCTTCATCAAGAAAGTTGGGGTATCCACAACACATGTGCATAACTGCGGTTGTGTGTTTGCCTATGCCGTGAAAGCAACGCTCAAGATTTTCGATACCATAAGATAGGGCGTCGTTAGGGTTGCGAGCGAATAAGGGTTCGTCGATCTGGATATAACGACAGCCCGCATCGGACAGTGCGCGTACTTCATAGTTAATTGCTTTCGCCAGGTCCATGCACAGTGTTTTTTTGTCGCCATAGTGCTGATTGGCGGTGGTGTCTGCAATCGTGATCGGGCCAGGTATGGTAATTTTAATCGGGTGATCAGAGTTAGCTTGCGCTGTTTTGAAGTCATGTGTTAAGAAATGCTCTGATTGCGCCTTAATGTTGGCTGTTATGGTTGGTAACTCCATATAAGCGGCGCCATCACGTGCTAGTACACGAGTGAGGTTGTCAAACTCGATGCCATCAAAATGTCTGCAGTGATAGTGAATATAATTTTCTCGGCGCACCTCGCCATCGGTTGGGATGTCGATACCACATTCAATTTGATCGGCAATGACCTCTTTTGCAGCCCGAACAAACAGCGCTTCTGCTTCTTCACCGGCTTCAGCTAAGCGCTCGTTATAGCTTTGAGTGGCTCGAGTTGAGGTCATGTCCTGGTCGCCTTCACTTTTATCAAACCAGTCAATAATGGGTACATATTCAGGTTTTGGATAAGCCCCGATACAGGTGGTCTTAATTTTAGGCATTGATATAACTCCAACAAAAAATAGAATGATTTTTAGGTAAGGTAGGGTTTAATAATAGGATGGTTTAATTGATTTGCCAATGAGTATTGATTGCTCTAGGCTTATCCTGTTCTGTTATCTAACTTGACTCATCAGTGACGCCTACCATCAAATGACAACCGCTCGAATCACAAACGCAGCCTCCGTATTATCCCAGCGACAAGATCACCCCTTACTTGGCATCGCGACGTTTATTGGTAGCATGATATTAATGGCACTGATCAGTGCATCAGTTAAAGCTTTGTCTAATAATTATCCGCTGGGTGAAATACTCATGTTCCGGTTTTTATTTGCGGCACTGTTTTTCTGGGTGTTGTTATTGTCGACTATCGGGCTGTCTGGGCTATCGACCAGCCGACCTTTGGAACATGCGATTCGAACAGTAAGCGGTATAACGAGCCTGTCATTAATGTTCTTTGCAGTGTCTACAATTCCAATAGCCGATGCCACTGCATTGTCTTACTCGGCGCCTATTTTTATTACCCTATTGTCAGTATTTCTACTTAAGGAGACCATTGGTCTGCGCCGCTGGTTAGCTATTTTTGTTGGCTTTGTCGGTGTCTTACTGATTGCTCAACCCGGTGGCTCAGGATGGAGTATCGGCGTCGCTGCTGGTATTGCTTCGGCCATTACTGGCGCTTTAGTGGCAATTTGGTTGCGCCGCTTAAGCCAAACTGAAAAGTCAGTCACGATTGGTCTTTACTATAATAGCACGGGTGCTGTGGTCTGTATTATTTGGGTTTTGGCTATCGATGGTGTTCTACCTCGTGGTGAGGATCTACTGCTATTCTGTGTCTTCGGGGTTTTCTGTGCCGCCCAACAATGGTTGCTGACTATCTCGTTTCGCTATGCTGAAGCTAGCTTGCTGGCGCCGTTTGAGTATATGGCAATGATATTTGCCGCTATTGTTGGCTATTTGTTCTGGGGTGAAATTCCCGTTTTGACGACCTGGATTGGAGCGGCTGTGATTGCATCCAGTGGTTTATTTATTTTTGTTCGAAAACAGGCAAAGCTATCAGATGCTAAAGCCGTAACAACGGATTAACTGTCAGCCTGGTGCACTAAGGCTCATAGCAAAAAAGTTTCATCGTTAACTAAGACACTATCAGGTATTGTTAGAGTCACGGTATAATCCTAAGTCTAATTTCATTTAACAGCTCGACTGGCTCCTTGAACATCGACCAATGTGTATCCGCTAATGTGCGCCCAAATTACAACTGGATGGAAAGTATGAAACTGCTGGGGCGCCTTGGCGCAGCTTGGGGAATTAGTGGGGTCTGCCTGTTAATCTTGTTTGCGGTTTACCGACTTTCTGGTATGGCAATGACTGCATTTGAGATTGACCTCCAGTGGCACCATTGGCTGGTATTAATTGCTAATACGATATTTATGGCTTATAGCGAGGGGTATCGAGGTTTTCAATTGGCCTTTGCGCCAAGGGTTGCAGCCAGAGCAAGGCACTTGCTCAATCATCCAAAACTTTTACATGTGCTTTTAGCGCCCTTATTTTGTATGGGATACTTCCATACCACTCGTAAGCGCCTTATTGTGGCTTATGGACTGCTTTTGGGCGTCATGGTTTTGATTTTAATCTATCAACAACTCGGCCAACCTTGGCGTGGTATTTTAGATGTTGGGGTTTCGGTCGGTTTGGGTTGGGGGCTAGTCAGTCTGATTTGGTTTTCATTTCAGGCGATGGTTGCAAAATCGTTTCTGCATTCACCCGAGATGCCGCTTGAAGAGTAAGTCAAAAAACCTTTATAGTTGATTTGGTATGCCCTCTATCAAGGTTGTTTCAGTGCCTGTGCGCTGTTCGATACAATAAGGCTGCTAACTCGACTTACCTCATTTTTACCTAACTATGGCATAGCGAAGGGTCTCTTATTTCTATGATTAAAACAATTAAAGTTGCCAACATTGACGTTGCTAACAATAACCCTTTCGTTTTGATGGGTGGCATGAACGTGCTTGAGTCTCGCGACCTGGCTATGCAAATTGCCGAACATTATGTCGAGGTAACGCAGAAACTTGGAATCCCCTACGTGTTTAAAGCCTCTTTTGATAAGGCGAATCGCTCATCGATCCACTCCTATCGTGGGCCTGGCATGGATGAAGGCTTAAGAATTTTGGAAGAGATTAAACACAGCTTCAATATTCCGGTGATAACCGACGTTCATGAAGTGTCGCAATGTGCACCAGTTGCCGAGGTGTGTGACATTATTCAGTTACCTGCTTTCCTCGCTCGCCAAACTGATTTGATACAGGCAATGGCTGAAACAAACGCGGTCATCAATATTAAAAAACCTCAATTTTTAAGCCCCGCACAAATGGGTAATATCGTTGCTAAATTTGCTGAATGCGGCAACGATCAGGTCATGTTATGCGAGCGCGGTAGTTGTATGGGTTATGACAACTTAGTCGTCGATATGCTCGGTTTTCGAACCATGAAGACTGTGAGTGGTGGCGCACCACTTATCTTTGATGTCACCCACGCACTGCAATGTCGTGATCCAATGGGGGCGGCCTCTGGTGGTCGACGTCATCAAGTGGCTGAGCTTGGACGTGCCGGTATGGCGGTTGGGCTAGCCGGATTGTTTTTGGAGGCTCATCCTGATCCTGATAATGCTAAATGTGACGGGCCCTCGGCGCTGCGATTGTCGTCTTTGGAGGCTTTTTTAACTGAGATGAAAGCTGTGGACGATGTCATTAAGTCACTGCCTGAGTTACAGCTTGATTGAGCTTTATAGGCCTAACTTTTTGGCAATGCCATTATGTTTTTGACTTTTTCCACAGCGCATAAGCGGTAATGCCAACAAAAACAACCAGTAACGGCAGTAAAACAACGTCAAGGTAGATAACGAGCGGTGAGAGGCCGGCCAGACCAAAAATAACCACTAAAAAAGGTGTAAAGCAGCAAATAGCGGTGACAATTGATCCGACTAGACCTGCTTTTAATAGTTTATTTTTTTGCATAATGGACGTCTTCTTAATTGATGGAGTTATTATAATTGCTCTAAGCCCAGCCTAATTGCGGAGGACTTAGCTCAATGATTTCAGCCTAAGGCTTTATCTAGCTCGAGTAGAATTTTGTCCACATCTTGATTTCTATCATAGTGAAGCAGCGATATTCTAACTACGCCGTCATCTGCATCAAAACCAAGATCAGTTATCAACCGGTGTGCATAAAAGTTTCCGTTTTCTGTTCCTATGCCGGCTTTTTGTAAACTGGCTGCCAGTGATGCAGAGCTTTGTTTTAATGGTTTGAACGCAATTGTAGGTGCGCGATCGTTGTCTTCTATATGAGTTTTGCCAATTAACTGGACCTGGCTGTGATTGTCTAAATAGCTAAGGATGGGTTGTGATAAGTCATTTTCATGCGCTTGGATTAAAGGGTGAATGTCGGCCATTTTTTGCGATTGACTGACACTGGTGTCTCCAAAATGATGCTGGTGTAAAGCATCGAAATAGTCAATAACACCGGCGCACGCGGCTACTTGTGCATGCTGAGGACCAGCGGGGTTAAAGTCATATTCTGGATGACCGCTATTAAAATAATGTGCCTGTGATTTCAGTTCTGCATGAACTGTCTGACTGACATATAAAATGCTCTGATGGGGCCCAAAGACTTTGTACAAACTAAAGGTGTAAGCATCGACACCCAGTTGTTTTAAATCGGAAATATGATGAGGTGCATGCGCGACGGCGTCGACAAAAACCTTAGCGTTCGATTGCGCCTTGATCTGTTTAGTAATGTCGGCTACGGGGTTTTCAGTACCAACAATATTCGAACAATGCGTGAAGAAAACCCAGCGTGTTTTACTGGAGAGTAGTGCAAATAATTGGTCTGGGTCGAGCAAGCCAGTTTCTTTATCCACCTCCCATTGTTTAATGGTGACCCCTTTTTCGAGCGCTTTACGACGCCAGGACCCACTGTTAGCTTCGTGGTCCTGATTAGTGACTATGATTTCGTCACCTTCGTTCCATGTTGCACCAATAGCTTGAGCCATTACGTAAGTGTTCATTGACGTCGATGGCCCCATCGTCAACTCTGACAGACTAATGTTTAGCGCATCGGCCCAAGCTTGTTTGGCTCTATCCATTGCTTGCCCAGCTTCCTGAGATGGCGTAAAGCGAGAATAGGGCTGAACACGCGTATGGCGGTTGTAATGGTCCATTAAATCGTTGACCTGATTGCAAACTAAACTGCCCCCAGCGTTTGAGGCGAAAACGATCTCTGGATTATCGTTTAGTTGAGAAAACTGTTGGCGAACAAATTCAAGGTCAAGTTGCATAGTGGTGCCTTTGAAGCGAGAAGTTAAATGTTAGGTAGCGATTAGTATTCGTTTTGAAACAGTCCGAACGCTCGTTTAAAGCGTCATAACGGCGCCATTTTTTTCAAGTTTGTTGAGCTGCCGAAACCGGCGACTCTCTTTTTGGACTGAAGTTATTTTCCTTTAGCCAATAAGTGCCGATTTAGATCTGTTAGAGTCGATTAATGCAATATCGATCTATGATAGCATCAGCCTTATCTGGTGCAAGATGCGTCACTCAATTTGAGACAACTCAATATGAACTTTGACAATATGGCGCTGAAAAAATCTGAGTTTTTCGTGCGAGGTTGGTGTCAGTTTGAATCTGATCCCTACTTATTAAAATGGATTGAATCTGCGCTTCCAGTCGCTCGGGCAAAGGTTCTCGAACCTGACAATGCAAAATGGTTGCGCTGCGGTGATACCTGGTTTGCTGGTGTAAACATCCTCCCCAATGCCAGTGATGGTTCGGTCGATTGTGGCCCAGCATTAGGCGGTGATGCAGTCGATTTTATTGCTCAGGTCCTTGGGTTGTCTGCCGGTAGGTTATCAGGGTTTGACTGGGACAAGGCGCAAGTGTCAATCTGTTACCCCGGTTATCCGCAGCGAATGGCAATCGAGATAGAGGCTGCATTCAAATTCCGCCGTGATCGTGATGCAGCGCATGTCGACGGCCTTTTGCCCGAAGGCCCAAATCGAAGGCGATTCCTGCGCGAGTGGCATTGTTTTATATTGGCAATACCGATGCTTGACTACGATACTGACGCCTCGCCATTTGTCATTTGGGAAGGTTCTCACGAAGTTGTGCGTGAAGCATTTCAATCATTGTTTCAAAACCGCTCCCCTGACGATTGGTCTTTAATTGATGTCACCGAGGGGTATCATGCCGTTAGGCGCAAAATCTTCGAAACCTGTCGGCGGGTCGAGATAGTAGCAAAGCCCGGCGAGTCTTATTTAGTACATCGGCTAGCGTTGCATGGCGTCGCACCCTGGAACGCAGAACAAAATTCAGCTTGTAAAGAACGCATGATTTGTTATTTTCGCCCAGAAAGCGGTGCAATTGAACACTGGCTTAACAAACCATAGGAATCACGTTGTTATTATCGATTTTTATTATTGATTGGCCGTTCAATATAAAATGTGAAATAATTACAAATTACTCATCGAGACACCTATGCCAAAAGTGGGAATGGAGCCCGTTCGTCGTGCTCAACTAATTGATGCGACCTGTGAGTCGATATTCCGTTATGGGCTAGCTGACACGACAATCAGTAAAATTAGCCATTTAGCCGGCGTTTCGAGCGGCATTATTGGCCATTATTTTGGTGGCAAAGATGAACTGGTCGAGGCCACCATGCGTAAAATTTTGATTGATTTGGGTGATGCCATATCGAGTCGAGTCAATCAGGCCGTGACACCAAGGCAGAAAATATGGGCCATTATAGAAGGCAATTTTTCGCATCATCAAACATCGGCGAGATTTGTCACCAGCTGGTTGGCTTTTTGGTCTCAAGCAATGCATGTGCCTTCGCTAGCCAAGTTACAAAACATCAACAAGCGCCGGTTACAATCTAACCTAGTTTTTTGGTATCGTCGATTACTAGCACCCGAGGAGGCCAAAATGGCCGCTGATGGCATGGCCGCTTTAATCGATGGTTTATGGCTACGGGGTGCTTTTGAGCAACAGGGTTTTGATTCTCAAAAGGCTAAATCGATAGCACTCGACTACCTGAGTCGTCAATTAGCCTGAAATTTAGTCCTGAAATTGACGCCTAAATAGCAAGCCCTAAAGTGCTTGCTCACAAATTTAAGAGGTTACTGTTATGACACAAACTTACGATTACATTATTGTTGGCGCTGGCTCAGCGGGTTGCGTACTCGCGAGTCGACTCAGCGAAAATAAGGATGTTTCTGTTTTGCTGCTGGAAACCGGTGGTAGTGATAAAAGCATTTTTATTCAAATGCCAACGGCTTTGTCGATTCCGATGAACATGCCGAAGTACAACTGGTTTTTCGAGTCTCAGCCTGAGACCTCTCTTGACAATCGCGTAATGCATTGTCCGCGAGGCAAAGTGCTAGGTGGCTCGTCATCGATTAACGGTATGGTTTATGTGCGAGGCCATGCCAGAGATTTCGATGAGTGGGAATCGAAGGGAGCCAAGAATTGGGGTTACAGCCACTGCTTACCCTATTTTCAAAAGGCCGAAACTTGGGCGTTTGGTGGCGATGAGTATCGTGGTAAGCAAGGGCCATTAGCGACTAATAATGGTAATAATATGCAGAACCCTCTGTATGGCGCGTTTATTGATGCGGGTGCGCAGGCCGGTTACATGAAGACCGACGATTATAATGGGCGACAACAAGAAGGTTTTGGTGCGATGCACATGACAGTGAAAAAGGGCGTGCGCTGGTCAACTGCCAATGCCTACTTAAAGCCTGCGCTCGAACGCTCTAACCTGACAGTCATTACCGAAGCTTTAACGCAGCGTGTGTTGCTTGAGGATAAAAAAGCGATGGGTGTTGAATTTATAAAAGACGGTCGTCTTCAGCAGGTATTCTCCAGTAAAGAAGTGATATTGAGCGCAGGTTCGGTTGGCTCCCCGCATTTGTTGCAGCTATCGGGTATCGGTCCCGCACAGGTTTTGTATCAGGCTGGTATCGAGGTGAAACACGATTTACCTGGTGTGGGTGAAAACTTGCAGGATCACCTGGAGTTTTACTTTCAATTCAAATGTAAGCAACCGATCACATTGAATGGAAAATTAAACCTGTGGAGTAAGTTTTTAATTGGTGCTCGCTGGATATTAACGAAAACAGGTTTGGGTGCCACTAACCATTTTGAATCCTGTGCCTTTATTCGCTCGAAACCAGGCATCGAATGGCCCGATATTCAATACCATTTTCTGCCAGCAGCGATGCGCTACGATGGCAACGCTGCATTTGCTGGTCACGGGTTTCAAGTGCATGTTGGTCACAACAAACCACACAGCCGTGGCACCATTAAGGCAATGACGCCGAATGTGGCTGATAAGCCAGAAATACGATTTAACTACCTCGAACATAAGGAAGACATCGAGGCCTATCGAGCTTGTGTGCGTTTGACCCGAGAAATCATCAACCAACCTGCAATGGATGCTTTTAGAGATAGCGAAATTCAACCCGGCGAATCGGTGCAAAGCGACGAAGAAATAGACGCCTTCGTTCGTGGCGCAGTCGAAAGTGCCTACCATGCCTCCTGTACCTGCAAAATGGGCGAAGATAACATGGCAGTAGTTGATTCTGAAACTAGAGTACATGGCATTGAAGGATTACGGGTTGTCGATTCGTCAATTTTTCCAACCATTCCCAACGGTAATTTAAATGGCCCAACCATCATGCTAGCCGAACGCGCAGCCGACATCATTAAAGGCGAGGGCATGCTGAAAATATCAAACGTAGTTGTTGGCTTGGGTAATGATTGGGAAAACGTGCAACGTTAATTAAGCGCCACTTGACTACGTTTTATGGCAGTTCTTCACCCCTGAGATAGAGGTTTAACAGTTTCGAGGCAATGCCATTATTTTAAAGATGCCGTCATGTTGGCGCACACCTATACAGATTTAGTTGGTTGGCAGGTCGACGCATAATCACATGTATGTGATATATGCGTGTGATCTAGGGTATAGTTATCGAAGGTGCTAAAGCTAAGATTGGTATTTATCTTAAAACCAATAGTAATGTCACAATCGATTGCGGCATTCCCCATAATGGTGACAGAAAATGCAATCAAGTTCTTGCATTGCTCCCCGTAGTGCTGTCATGGCATATACGGGGCGCAAGCTGGCAATTAGTTTTTAAATGTTCTGAGAAATGCCGGCTAATAACTTATTCACATCTACCAATACTTCATCCGAACCCTCATTATTTTTAACAATATCATTCAATATGTTGCGCGCGCCATCTTCATCGCCTAAATCAAAAGTCATCTTGGCTAATTCATATTGAGTGCGAGCATCGTCGTAATTACTGTCAGTTTCAAAATCGTTTAATTCTTGCCGCTCTCTCAGAGCGTGCACGCTAACACCCTCACTCATGGTTGGTGAACGGTCAAACTTTATACTGTCGATGTCTAATGCGTCTGTTAAATCTATTTCAATCGATTCACTGGCAGTAATGTCAAATTCATTACCATCAGCTGGAACCACAGCATCGTTTTCACTGTACTTGCTAAGAAAAGAGGTGCCTTTATCGAGTTCTGTGTGTTTTCTGATCATCGTTTTCGTTATGGGGTCAGATATTGATATAGCACCAGGGCTTTGCTCATCGTTAATGCTTTGACTATTAGATTCCATCGACATCATTCTAATTTTTAATTCTTTGTCTGCCCGTTTGCGGCGCATCAATAATAGCACCAAGCTACCGACTAAAATGGCCGCTATGGCAGCCAGTATTTTCCAAGAGTTGACCGAAAACAAAAAAGTGTGTGTTTTTTCGACAAAGTTCGACTCAGTCCTGGTGGATATGGTTTTTAATGTGCTTGCAACAGCTGCCTTTTCGGCTAGATCAGACTTATTATTTTCTCCTTCTGTTGTTTTTTCTATAACATTCGTTGATGGTTCAATTGTTCGGCCTACACTAGTGCTGTCAGCCTTTGCTTGCGCAAGCGGGCTGTCAGCAATTTCTGGATTTACTGCTGTTTTAGCAGAACTGGAATCGGTTATTTCAGAACCATCATCGAGTTTTTTGCCAGTAGCATAGGAAGCAACCTCAGTGTCTGCTCCATTTTGTGCAGCCAGTGTGGCAGCTTCGTTAGTGAGAATGGCGTCTTCAATAGTAAGCGCCATGAGTCGATTCATGTCTGCCAGTTGTTTTTCTATAATCAATAGGCGCTGAGTCAATTCCTGATTTTCAATCAGACCTGAAGCTGAGGATGTTTGTAACTCAGTGACTTGCTTGCGTAAGGCAACAACTTCACCCGCGCTGGCGTCGTCCCTACCACCAGAAACAATGGAATCAGTTGTGGCGCTGGACTCAACTTGAAAATTGTTATCCGAGTCAGAATCCGATGATGAGAGCGCTACATCGGCAATTGAATCAGATGCGAAAGAATCGGTGCTATCACTGTATTCGTCTTGATCCGCCTTAATTAAATCATTCTCGCCGATAACTCTTAATGATTCGTCCCACTTACGTCGCTGTTCCCTAAAGAAAGCCCTACTTTTTTCATCGTCGAGAGCTCGCATTACATTGGGGTCACCTATGTTTAAAATAGAACCTTTAATTAAGCCGTTAATATTACCGCGGATGAATGAGTTTTGATTTTCATCAAACATGACTTGCATGATTTGATAGATACTCAAATCAGGAAATTGAGACTGTAAATCTTTCGCGATAAGGCTCAGCGACTCGCCACTGACAACTGACCCATATGCCTCATTAGCCGCCATAGTAGGCGGGTCCGAAGCATAATTTTCACCTCTCGACTCTTCATCACCTAAGTCGCTGACAGCTTCAGTTTTGTCTTGCTCTGTTGAATCATTATTGACGGCTTTGCTGTCATCAACAGCGTCAATGTCGAAACTCTCAACTGTGTCATCATCATACGACTGATCAGTGCCTGCCAATTTAGGTTGGGTCAGCAATTCCAGTACTTTTGGAGGTTGAGCAGGTGGAAGTATTGAAGCTGTGTATTCGCTCAAAAGGCTTCCGCCAGACC
>OOGD01000084.1_pt1 | contig 22518 bp, 22 predicted proteins | sample 1670381 | NCBI WGS metagenome assembly OOGD01 (sample SAMEA98146918, study PRJEB22522) | marine metagenome | biome: marine biome; feature: marine water body; material: sea ice | place: Arctic Ocean | collected 14-Sep-2015 | depth 1.3 m | reverse complement strand
AATCATAGTTATACTATTAACCATGTTAAACAAAATTTATAACATTAACCTGACCGAAATATGATACTGAGCTTTACAAAATTAGAACTTAGCTTAGAATCTCGCCGGTGTCGCTAAAGACATTCGATATTACTTAAATTTGGGTTCCCTCGCCCCCATTAACAAAAAGGTACAACATGAATATTCTGATCGCAATTCAAGCGAACAAAGCGCTTGCTTATCTGGTTGCCAGTCATCTAGTGATTATCGCTGCTAGCAATTATCTGGTTCAATTACCGTTTACTCTGTTTGGTTTCCATTCCACTTGGGGTGCGTTTAGTTTCCCCTTTATTTTTCTTGCAACTGATCTGACGGTGCGTATTTTTGGTGCGCCCATGGCACGGCGTATTATTCTGCGTGCGATGATACCGGCTCTATTTCTTTCTTATGCACTTTCGGTGTTGTTTTATGAAGGCGCTTTTCAAGGTTTTGGCCAGTTGGGCGAATTTAACCTGTTTGTGGCGCGCATTGCATTAGCGAGCTTCATTGCTTATGTATTCGGTCAGTTTCTGGATGTGCAAGTCTTCAACGGTCTGCGCCGCAAGCGGCGTTGGTGGGTTGCTCCGGCAGCATCTACCGTACTGGGCAATGCGCTCGATACGCTGCTGTTTTTCTCGATTGCTTTTTACCAGAGCCCAGATGCTTTCATGGCTGAGAATTGGGTAGAGATTGCACTGGTTGATTACACTTTCAAACTCATTATTAGTTTGCTGCTATTCCTGCCGGCTTATGCTGTGCTGTTGAAATTCTTGGCAGGACGGTTGACGCAAACTGCTGATGAGCTAGATTCGAATCGTGTCAATACTTAAGCAGTTATCATGGTTTTCTCAATTAAACGGTTTAGCAGTCCAATAAGCTGCAGGTTTAGAGTCGTTTAATTACCGATTTTTAGGTTCAAAAACAAAACAGGTAGATCTGTTTGTTGTTTGGCAATGGAAGTCACCGATGCTTGTAAATGTTTATTGTTAGCAGTTTAAAAAGATTAACTTATTAATCTGAGTGTCTGTCATTGGTGTATTTAATTATATCCCAATGGGTGGTGTGGTGAACGATTTTGGCGTGAGTAAGTTAATTGCGAAGAGTGCGAAGCGCTTTTAACAGTGAATTGTTAAAAGCGCTTCTGCATTGATCTCAAGAATTTGAGAACTTAATAGATGCTTTATAGACTATCCAGCAAATTTAGTAGCAACAAAATCCCAGTTCACTAGGTTCCAAAAAGCATTGATGTAATCAGGACGCTTGTTACGATAATCGATGTAGTAAGCATGCTCCCAAACATCACAGGTTAGAATTGGCGTATGGCCGGCATTCATAGGGTTAGCGGCATCATCAGTGCTAACGATTTCAAGACTACCGCTGCTATTCTTCACCAGCCATGTCCAGCCGGAGCCGAAATTGCCGAGTGCGGATGCAGTAAATGCTTCTTTAAATTGCTCAAAACTACCAAATTCACTATCGATCGCGTCAGCTAGAAGGGCTTCGGGCTTTCCACCACCGTTGGGGGATAAACCGTCCCAGTAAAAGCTGTGATTCCAAATTTGTGCAGCATTGTTAAAAATACCACCTGAAGAGCCTAAAATTATTTCTTCGAGTGAGGCTGATTCGAATTCTGTACCTTCAATCATGCCATTTAATTTGTCTACATAAGTAGCATGATGCTTGCCGTAATGGAACTCAAGGGTTTCAGCACTGATATGAGGTTCTAGGGCATTTTTCGCGTAAGGTAATTCGGGTAAAACATGCTTCATTGTTTATTCTCCAGTTAAAAATTTTTTCTGTCTGGGTAATATACGCTGGAACAACCAGTGTCTATTACCTAGGTTAATGGCACTTCTAAAAAGCACTTTTTCTGAGACTACTGCATTAGCTCAATGCATTGCTCTTTTTTATGCATCTCTACAATCGTCCGAACTTATTTTCTTTGCACCGGTAGCTAAGGAAATATACGCGCTATTTTCGGCTGATGCGTCTAATGTTTGTTTAAACGCAATAAAGAATGAAATTTCATTTTTTTTAGAGTCAGTTACTAACTTGAGGCTAAAATAAAATTTACAAGCAATAGTCTCTAAATTTTTCAATCAACAACTTATTTATATTGATACCTATCAATATAAATGGCCAACTTGTCAGGTTGCTTTAAAGCGTTTTCAAAAAAAGGTATTGTAAAGCTAGGACCCAGATAGACGTTGTTTTCTCCAGACACTACCCTTCATTACCGTTTTAGCCCGGTTAAGTTTGCCGTGCGGTCGTTTTTGGCGAAGATGCTGTAAACGGTCAATTCTTAAAGCTGCTTTCGTTCCTTGATTATGGCTTCTGCTCTAGAAGATTGTTCTATTTAATTATATGTCTGTAGTGATGCACTAGAATTAGGCGCCCTGTGGCAAAGATATTGATAGACGGTATACCTGTCCATAAACATTAGAGCAATGGATTAAAGGTAAACTACTTAAACTAGCGACCGACTTCGTTATTGATGTCGTTTAGTTGGAAACGATAATCCGCTAACATTAACACAGTATGAATTTTCAGATATCACAGTAAAGTCCAGATATGAGGATAAACTTTGGGTTGGATCTCGCTGATTGATATTAACAGGGTGGCCTTTTATAATTCAGACGCTTTTCAAATCGCAAGCAATATTAATATAGCACGCTTAATTTGGTTTAATATAAATCATCTGTGAACACAATGCGGGCCACTTTTATTCATTGTTATTTTAGCAACGTAGATTAATTATGACCAACAAGCCCACCTCTCGCAAAGTGCCTTCAGGCAGACTATCTCGTTTATCCATATTCGGTGGTATGGCCTCTGCTGTTGCTGGCAATATAGTCAAAGGGGCAGCAAAGCAAATGCTGACAGGCAAGCTTCCTTCATTGAATCAAAATCTATTAAATACTGCTAATGCGACTTCAATTACGAGTCGATTGGCTCGCATGCGCGGTGCAGCAATGAAACTAGGCCAATTGCTGTCGATGGATGCAGGCGAGTTATTACCGGCTGAATGGGAGCCTATTCTGTCGCGGTTGCGTGAACAGGCCGACCCAATGCCAAAGTCACAGCTGATAGCAACGTTGGAGGCATCCTGGTCTGAAGACTGGCTTTCACAATTCAGTTATTTTTCATTTGACCCTATTGCAGCTGCCAGCATCGGACAAGTGCATAGAGCCGTATTAAACGATGGCCGTGAATTGGCGATAAAAATTCAATATCCTGGTGTGCGAGAAAGCATCGATAGTGACATCGACAATATAGTTGGCTTGATTAACCTGTCTGGTGTATTACCCAAGCATATAGATCTTAAACCTATGCTAGAGAAAGCCAAAATACAGCTCAAAAACGAGGCCGATTACTTAAAAGAAGCGAAATATTTAAGCCTTTATCGCGATAACCTAGCCTCAAATACTGACTTTATTGTGCCCTATGTTGTTGAAGAGTTAAGCGATCAGAATGTGCTTGCTATGGAATATATCGAGGGCTCGCCGATTGTCGATATTGCTAGAATGGGGCCCGATATTATCAATCTAGTTTGCTCAAAGTTGATGCGCTTGACCTATGAAGAGTTATTCAATCATAAACTGATGCAAAGTGACCCCAACTTCTCAAACTATCTTTATCAACCGGACACTCAAAAAATTGTATTACTTGATTTTGGTGCTTGCCGTGATGTTTCGCTGCTTACCTCAGAGCACTATCTGGCGATGGCGACTGCAATGCAACAGCAGGACACTGCAGCGATGAAAAGTGCGCTGTTCTCACTGGGCTTAATACAGAATAGTATGAGTCCTACGGTTATAGACACAGTGCTTAAAGCTTGTTTAGAGGCGAGCAATTGCCTGCAGTCGGACAATGGCTATAATCTTAAAAAAGAACAGCTCATTAAACGGATTCAAGCAGTCACTATGCCGATGGTAAAGGATAAGTCCGCAGTGGCTTCTCCTGACTTTGATGTCTCGCTGGTGAATAGAAAAGTGACCGGTATGATATTGCTAGCCAACAAGTTAGGTGCAACGCTGGATTTTAAGGGTGCTTTAGCACCCTATTTATTGCAAGCGAAAGCGGTTACTAACAGCGCTAATTGAAATGCCTTACAAGTGAAGATAAAGAACAAGTGCTTTGAACAAGTATTAAGCTGAAGGCTGCTGAGTTATCGATTTAAGGTGAGCAAAAGCATCTAACGCCCTTGTCCTCGTTGCCTTTAAGTCAACAATCGGTTTTGGGTATGTGCTGCCTAATTCTATACCACAGGCTCGCAAAATTTCGGCGGGCGCTTCCCAGGGTTTATGAATAAACTTATTGGGGAGCTTACTTAGTTCAGGGCAATAGCGTTTAACATAGGTGCCGTCTTTATCGAATTTTTCTCCCTGTAGAATAGGGTTGAATATCCTAAAGAAAGGGGATGCGTCTGCACCAGAACCCGCTACCCATTGCCAGCCTGATGAGTTACTTGCCATATCGGCATCTAACAACGTGTCCCAAAACCAGCGTTCACCATCGCGCCAATCAATTAATAAGTTCTTTACTAAGAATGAACCAACCACCATTCTGACGCGATTGTGCATGTAGCCAGTTTTATATAGTTCGCGCATGCCGGCATCGATAATGGGGATACCCGTGTTACCCGATTGCCAAGCGTGTAAGTCGGCTTCACTTTTACGCCAGGGGAAATAATCAAACTTAGCGTTGAAATTCTTTGTGGGTAATTCTGGAAAGTGAAATAACAAGTAGTAGCTAAACTCACGCCAGCCGAGTTCACTCAAATAAACATCTAAATCTTTATTTTCGAAGGCATTTTCGAAAGCGCCTATAATGGCATACCACGCCTGATTTGGTGATACCTCGCCAAAGTGTAAATGGGGTGATAAAAGTGATGTTCCCTTTACGGCCGGTAGGTTGCGATCATTTTGGTATTGAGTTGCGGCCTCGTCAATGAACCGGCTTAGTCTGTTGGCGGCGCCTGATTCTCCCGGTTGCCACATAGTTTCAAACTCTTTATACCATTTAATGCTGGGTAATAATGCCAGGCTGTTGAGCGCATCAAGAGTAAACTGTGCGTTAACGTGTATCGAAAACTCTTCTGGTTTGGCCAAAGGCAGTCGCGGTGACTGCCTGGTTAAGCAACCTTTTCTGTAATAGGGCGTGAATACCTTATAGGGTGTTTCATCTTTCTTTAATACCGACATGGGCTCCCATAGCAGTGAGCCATTAAAGCTGCCTACGCTAATGCCTTGCTGCTTTAATTCAGTTTTAATCGCTGCGTCGCGTTTTATTTGCCAAGGTTCATAGATTCGATTCCAAACTACGTGGGTTGCATCGTATTCAGTTATGAGTGCTTGCAAAACCGACAGAGGGTTGCCTGCTTTAATAACCAGTTGATTGTTGAGCGACTTGTTTAAAGAAAGTAATGAATTATGTAACCACCATTGACTCGCGCCTCCTAGTAAAGCGCCTTTGGGCGCAGTGTCGTCGGCGATAAATACAGGGATAATTTGGCCATTGGCAACGGCAGCTGTTAGCGCTGGGTTATCGGTTAATCTTAAGTCTTGCCGAAACCAGACGATGGTGAGTTGTTTTGTCATTGACACGTGTGCTCTAAATATTTTAATGATTCTGGCATACTTTTCAGTATTCGTAACTTATAGATTTAATTTCAATTTGACCAAGAACAGATCGAAAAAATACTGGTCAGATTACTTTTATGACAATGATTAGTTGAGTATTAGTGACAATGAAAAAGAAAATTGGACTACATTGGTTCAGAAAAGATTTAAGGCTAACGGACAATCCGAGCTTGGCTTTACTGATAAGTCAGGTAGATGAGCTTGTTTGTGTTTATATGCTTGATGAGCTAACGCTATTAGAGCCTAGCTTGCCATCGAATAAAGAACGTTTAGGTGAGCACCGAGTAAACTTCATTCATCAGGCTCTTATTGATCTAGACGCCTCCCTGCAGGGCTTTGGTCAACAGTTAATTGTTTTGCAAAATAATGGCTTAACGCCACTGTTGAACGTTATAGACAGCTTAGAGTTTACCGATGTCTCTGCCGAATGGCATTGCGGTGTTAATGAACAAAGTCAGTGGGCTGAATTGAAAAAATTGCGTCCGCAATTAAGCTTTATTCAAGAAAACGGGTCTACTTTATTTCAAGCGTCTCAGTTTCCTTTTGCGATTGAAAATTTACCCGCGTCGTTTTCACCCTTTAGAAAAAAGGTAGAAAAATATTGTCAGGTTGAGTCACTGAGTGCGCCAATTAAAACAATGCCAGCGTCAAGAATCAGCCAAATATCGTTCGATTCAATTGACGTTAACCGGCTATCAACGAGTAAAAACTATTATACCGAGTTAGAGGGAGGGGAAACCAAAGCATTAGAGCAGTTAAAATATTATCTTTGGGATACCGACCAGATAACCACCTATAAAGAAACTAGAAACGGTTTAGATGGCTGGGAATTTTCGAGTAAATTGTCTGCCTGGTTAGCTCAAGGCTGCATTAGCCCCAAATATATTTATCACGAGCTATCACAATATGAATCTGAACGGACTAAAAACGACTCTACCTACTGGTTGTTTTTTGAATTACTCTGGCGAGAATTCTTTCATTGGAATCAATATAAACATAAGGCTGCGTTATTTTCAAAAAGTGGCGTGCAGGGTGTGGCTAAGGCTAGTTCGGCTGATCTAAAAACTTTGCAGTGTTGGCAGCAAGGTGACACCGGTTATCCGATTGTAGATGCTTGCATGCGGCAATTACTGAGGACTGGATTTATGTCTAACAGGGGCCGCCAATTAGTTGCAAGCTGTTTTGTCCATGAACTCGGTCAGGATTGGCGCTATGGAGCCCGTCATTTCGAGCATCAGTTGGTTGACTTTGACGTAGCCAGCAACTGGGGGAATTGGCAATATCTGGCGGGTGTCGGCGCTGACCCTAGAGGCCATAGGCAATTTAATTTGGTCAAGCAAACTGAGTTTTATGATCCTCAGAAAAGCTTCATTGCGCATTGGCTGTCTTAGCTTAATATACCCAAAAGAGTTCAGTTTATGATTCAGGGTGCTATCAAGCTCAGTTGTTAGGCTGCCATGGGTCCATGCTTTGGCAGTGCAAGTGACATTAAAGCGGCTATTGCTATAAAAGCGGACGACACCCACAAACAAGCTTCCAACCCTGCGACTTGAAACAGCCAACCAGACAAAACAGTTCCAATCAATCTTCCCATAGCATTGGCCATATAGTAAAAGCCTATATCAAGCGATACGCCATCTTCATTGGCGTAGCTTACAATCAAGTAACTGTGCAGCGATGAATTAATAGCGAACAGGACGCCAAAAACCGTCAGTCCAGCCATTAAGCTCCAAGTGGGATTAAAGTCATTCATTAAGGCTAGCGCAATTATGGCTGGAATAAATGCCAACACAAGCGCCCAGGAAAGCGCCGTCTTCCCATCAGGTAGCTTTCCCGATTGGGTTCTCGTGATGATTGGTGCGATTGACTGCACGATACCGTAACCAATAATCCAAAAACCAATAAAACTACTGATTGACCAATGATCCCATCCTAAGTGGCTGGCGAGGAAAACGGGCAGAGCAACCACAAACCAAACATCGCGCGCACCGAAAAGAAATAACCGTGCTGCGGATAAAAAGTTGATAGTACGACTTTTCGAAAAAATGGCTGAAAACGGTGGTTTATTTTTTGCTTTACCCAAGTCTTTTTCAAGCAATACTAAACTGAAAATCCACACCAAAGCCAAAACGACAGCCATAGTTGCAATAGCACCTGTAAACCCGAACAGAGTCAGCATTGCCCCTCCTAAAAAGAAGCCCGCACCTTTTAACGCATTCTTAGATCCGGTTAACAGTGCCACCCATTTATAAAGTGTCCCTTGATCGCTAGCGGGAACTAACAGTTTAATAGCACTTTTAGCGCTCATCTTATTCAGATCTTTCGCAACGCCGGACAAAGCTTGTGCAGCCATGACCCAGGGTATTGCGAGCAGGTTCACGGGTACCAAAAGCATAGCAAGTGCGATGACCTGCAGGGCTAATCCGATATTCATCGTTTTATTTAACCCCAGCTGAGCCCCTAACCAGCCACCAACCAAATTGGTGATCACGCCAAAGATTTCATAAAACACAAATAACATGGCTATTTGTAACGGGCTGTAACCCAACTGGTAAAAATGCAGCACGACCAACATTCGAAGCGCGCCGTCGGTTAATGTAAATGCCCAGTAATTGGCCGTAATAATGAGATACTGGCGAACCCCAGAAGATAGGTGTCTGATCGTGTCCAAAACTTAATGCACTTGTCCAACACCTGACACTAATCTGGCCAGTTCCATGGTGCGATTAGCATAGCCGTATTCGTTGTCATACCAGGTATATAGCTTTACCTGGGTTTGATTAATGACCATAGTTGACAGTGCATCGACTATGACCGAGCGTGGGTCAGTTTTGTAATCAATCGATACCAGAGGACGCTCTTCGTAACCCAATATATTATTTAATTCATGCTCAGATGCGTGTTTAAACAGGGCATTAACTTCGTCAATCGTCGTTGCTCTTTCAACTTCAAATACGCAATCGGTTAAAGATGCGTTGGCCAACGGCACGCGAACGGCATGGCCATTCAGTTTGCCTTTCAATTCAGGAAAAATATGGCTGATGGCGGTCGCAGAACCCGTAGTTGTTGGGATCAAACTCATGCCGCAGGCGCGTGCACGACGCAGATCTTTGTGTGGTGCGTCCAGTATTGTTTGAGTATTGGTCAGATCGTGAATGGTTGTGATGCTTCCGTGTTTTATGCCTATTTTTTCATGCAATACTTTGACAACGGGTGCCAAACAGTTCGTCGTACAAGACGCGGCTGTAACAATTAGATGCTCAGCCGAGTTGAATAAATGATGATTCACACCCATCACAACGTTTAGAACACCGTCCTCTTTAACCGGTGCTGTGACAACGACTCGCTTAACTCCCTGAGACAGATATTGCTCCAATAACGCTTTAGTTTTCATTACCCCAGACGCCTCGATCACAATATCGCATCCAGACCAGTCTGTTTCACCAATCGCCATGTTGTGGCTTAGTGCGATTTTTTTGCCTTCAATCAAAAGGCTGGTGTCGCTATGGGTCGCTTCATAACACCACTTACCGTGGATAGAATCAAAATTGAGTAGGTGAGCAAATGTTTCTGCATTGCCAGCGGGGTCATTGAATTGCACAAACTCAAATTCTGGCCATTCCCATGCTACTTTTAGTGCCAATCGGCCTATTCGACCGAGGCCATTAATACCCACTTTAATCGTCATAATATTTATCTCATTGAAAAGTTAGTTTTTACTGACGTCTTAAATACCGAGTCAGTTTATTAATATTTGAACCAGAGCTGACTTTACTCAGTGCGGCCATTAATTAAAATCATAAATTAATCCTATCTACACTGCACCAGCATTAAGTGGCTAATAAAGCAGTTTCAATAACGGTGAAGGGCGTTTGTGGTGATGTCTGGTGCAACAAGCTTATCTGATTGACCAGTAGTGCTCGCTGGGCACATACAGGATTGAAGTAAACTTCTAACAATGGCTGACACAGCAACATTTGTTGACTTTCCAATTTATCGGTTAGGGTAAAGTGACAACGAAATTGCTCAAATACATAAGGATAGCCCCATTGTAGGAGATAAGTTTTTTGTTGTGCCGTCAATTTCTCTGGTTGTCTGCGATTTATTTCGACATCGGTTAATTCGGCCCGATAGGGTTCGAAAGCTTGCACACAGTGGTCAGCGAGCTGACTTAATTGGGCGCAATTTTGGGTCGGCTGCAACGCCAGGAAACGACCAACAACACTCACTGACAATGGCTTAGAGCTAAAAGCCTGATGCATTTTAGCAATTTGACACAGGGTTGCTTTTAGCTGATCACGATTGCCGCCTTGCTTCAATTGAAAAGGCGGCTTTAGCGTGGCATGAAAGCCATACAAGTGACATTTTTTGGTAAGGGCTTGATTTCTATTAATGCGCTTTAATTTTGGATCCTCGCATTCCAGTTTGGATAAACGCGGCTGATAATAATCATGTCCGATCCATTTCGACCCCAGTTGATATAAACCACTGTCGACAGCTAGAGTCAGATAAACAGCGAAGCGTTCAGGCATATTGATGCTTTTTTGATTCGAGCTGAAGCATTAGTTGGTCAATGGTATCTTCGATTGACTGATTATTGGTTATATAAACACAACCGTCAGGCTGGAGACTATTGAGCTCTCGATTGCGATGAATTCTGCGTTCAATTTCATTCGGGTTCTCTCGCCCTCGCTGAGCTAGTCTGGTACGCAATACATCGTCGGACACATTCATCCAGATCGGAACTAGTGGTGGATAAATTTTGCGTGCTTTATGCAAGTAAGCACGTGAACCATTGACGATGACATCATGACCAGATTGCTGCCATTCTTGAACTTCTCGACCAATAGCATACTGATGGCCGTGTGATTCCCAATCAAATAAAAAATGCCCACCCTGTTGACGGCGTAGAAAATCAGAAGGTGATAGTTCAATATGATTTTCGTCATTTTCTCTGACTGGACGAGTGATATAGCGATGGCCAACCAAAGGCTGATGAGAAAAGTATTGCTTCTTTTTGAGCTGTCTTAAAAGGCTGTCCTTTCCTGCACCAGACGGCCCAACTAAATAATATAACTTAGGTGTATTGACCACTAACCGACCCTCTCACCTGATTTCCAGGTCTCTTTCAATATGGGTAAATCACTGTGTTTACCCACTCTCAACAAATCAGCTTTATAACCGACTTGAATGCTACCCCTTTGTTCGAGACCTACCGCTTGTGCTGGGTTCTCTGTAACACAGCGAACTGCTGTTGCTAAATTTATTCCGAGGTCAAGATCAACAAGCGTAAATGCACTTTGCAGCAAACTACTGGGATAGTAATCTGATGAGAGAATGTCGAGATAGCCTCCCTCTGCGAGCTCACGTGCAGCCACATTTCCCGAGTGTGAATGACCCCGAATAATATTTGGCGCACCCATCAGAACTTTCATATTATTATTGTGCGACAGTTCGGCTGCTTTTAAAGTCGTTGGGAATTCTGCAATGCTAACGCCATAGTTGACTGCCTCCGTGACGTGTTCATCGGTTGCATCGTCGTGACTGGCCATCGGTATAGTGCGTGCGCAACAAATTTCAGCAATGTAACGTCGGTGTTTAGCTGACCAACATTGTGATGATGCCTTGTGCTTTTCCAGTCTTATCGCCATCTGCTCATCACTATGGCCATATTTTTTCTGGTAGTACTCGATGTATTTATCGAGCCTTGCAAATTGCCTTTGGCCAGGGGCATGATCCATTAGCGATACTAGTTTCAGGCGGGGATTATCCGCATATAAATCAAACATATCGGCAGTTGTTTCACTACTGAGTTCGCAGCGTAAATGAATAAAATGATCGGCTTTAGAAAGATGGTTATCTTCAAGGTAAGCAATCGAGTCAATCACGTCATCGAGTATCTTTGTCCTTTGACTATCATAAATATCATAGCCAACCGCTACTGCGTCAAAAACAGTTGTCACACCAGAACCAATCATTTGTCTGTCGTGCCCGATCATGGCTGATACTTTCGGCCAGATAACGCCTGGCCGTGGTGTAAAATACTTTTCCATATTGTCGGTATGCAGTTCGACCAGCCCTGGCATCAAATAGTCATCATTCCAGTCTTCGGCTGCGGCTAGTCGACTTTGACCTCGATCGACCTGCTTTAGATGACCATTCTCGATAACGATGGCGCCTTTAATAACTTCATCTTTAAGCACAAGACGGGCATTGATTATGGTTTGCTTAGTCATAAAAAGTTCCTGTTTTTAGATCGAACAGCCGATCAGCAACTTGCTTACGGCTAGTGTCATCATGGAAAATACCGATAATCGCTGAGCCACTTGCTTTGGCTTGCAGAATTAGCTCAATCACAGTGTCTCTGTTTTTAGTGTCCAGAGAAGCGGTCGGTTCATCGAGCAGCATCAGCGGGCGATGTACAGTGAACTCGCGTGCGATATTAATACGTTGTTGTTCGCCACCAGAAAAAGTGGTCGGCGATAAATTCCACAGCCGATCAGGAATATTCAGGCTGGTTAACAACTCAGTCGCGCGTTGTTCTGCTTGATCGACGTCGTATCCCAAATCAAGCATGGGCTGCATTACTATTTGCAGGCACGGCACGCGAGGAATGACGCGTAGGAACTGACTGACGTAAACTATTTTATGACGCCGAATTTGCATTAATACACGCTCATTAAGCTGAGTTAAATCGTAGCTTTTGTCACCATCGTACAGGTGGATATGGCCTGTATCACTGAGGTAGCTGGCGTACAGACAACGCAACAGGGTGCTCTTTCCCATACCGGATGGGCCATGCAATACGACACACTCTCCTTTTGAGACCCGTAAGTTGATATTGTTAAGAACTTCATAACTAATTTGACCCTGATTATGCAGAGTGAAAGTTTTACTCAGGCCCTGTATGTCTAATATAGTTTGACTCATGGTATTACACTCGCAAAATAGAGGAGACGAGGAGCTGTGTATAGGGTGCCTGAGGGTCTTCAAGTATTTGATCGGTGAGGCCAGTTTCAATAATCCGGCTGTCGCGCATCACAATCAACCGGTCCGCCAAGATGCGCGCAACCCCTATATCGTGAGTTACCAGTACGACCGCTACATTAAGTTCACGAACCAGTTTCCTGATTAAATCAAGGACTCTCGCCTGTACCGATACATCGAGACCACCGGTTGGCTCATCCATAAACAAGAGTCGTGGGCCACTGACCAGATTACGCGCAATCTGCAGGCGCTGCTGCATTCCGCCAGAAAATGTTTTTGGTTTATCGTCGATGCGTGCAGGGTCTAATTCAACGCGTTGCATCCAGTCTAGTGCCTGCTGCCGTATTTTGCCGTAATGGCGCTCACCCTGGGCCATCAAACGTTCGCCAATATTGGCACCAGCGCTCATCTCTAGGTGTAATCCGTCGCGTGGGTTTTGTTGTATGAAACCCCACTCCTGACGGATCAGGCGACGACGTTCAGACTCGGCCAAATCATGAAGACTTTTCGGTCCGGTAGTTGATTCGTAATCAACGATGCCTGAATCTATCGGTTCGATTCCAGCCAGACAGCGCAGCAAGGTAGATTTACCTGAACCTGATTCACCAACAATGCCAAGTACTTCTCCAGCATATAACTCAAGATCAATTTGCTGGCAGCCTTTATTAATGCCATACAAGCGCGTCACCCTTGTGGCCTGAATCAGTGGCTGTTGATCTAAGATTAAATCTGTTTGAATCATCATTGCGCTACTTCTACTAGCGTTGTCCCTGTGCGCGTTGCGCAATACTCTGAGTCAGAGCAAAGATAAAGCCGACTGCCATCGTTATCGGTAATCATCTCATCCAGAAAACTCTCCTCTGAGCCGCATAGAGCGCAGGATTCGTCCCATTGCTGAATTTCGAACGGATGGTCTTCAAAATCAAGACTGACAACATCGGTATAAGGCGGTACGGCATAGATTCGTTTTTCTCGGCCTGCCCCAAATAACTGTAGTGCTGGCATCTGATGCATTTTTGGATTATCAAATTTGGGAATCGGTGAGGGGTCCATGATATAACGCCCGTTTACTCTGACCGGATAAGCATACGCGGTAGAAATATGTCCGAATTGAGCAATATCCTCATACAGTTTAAGGTGCATGACGCCATATTCCTCCAAAGCATGCATGGTGCGCGTTTCTGTTTCTCGCGGTTCAATAAAGCGCAGTGGTTCTGGAATGGGTACTTGATATACCAGTATTTGCCCGGCGCTTAGTGCGGTTTCAGGTATCCGATGGCGTGTCTGAATAATGCTCGCTTCACTGGTTTTCTCCGTGGTTTTGACACCACAGACGCGTTTGAAAAAATTTCGAATACTCACTGCATTAGTGGTGTCATCCGCACCCTGGTCGATTACTTTGAGACAGTCATCATGACCAATCACAGAGGCTGTAACTTGAATGCCACCCGTTCCCCAGCCATAGGGCATGGGCATTTCACGGCCTGGGAAAGGCACTTGATAACCTGGAATTGAAACTGCTTTTAATAAGCTGCGACGGATAACACGTTTGGTATGTTCGTCGAGATAGCCGAAGTTGTACTGGTTCATGCGGCTGACTCCACATTAGGGTCCGTTTTTTTATTTTGTTCTTTTCTGATCTTTCGAATCAGCTCCAGCTCAGATTGGAAATCAACATAGTGAGGCAGTTTTAAATGTGACACAAAGCCCACCGACTCGACACTATCGGCATGTGAAAGCACAAATTCTTCATCTTGAGCTGGACTGCAAAAATCTTCGTTGAATTCTTTGCCGCGTAAAGCGCGATCAATCAGTGCCATTGACATGGCCTTGCGTTCACTGTGACCAAATGCCAGGCCATAGCCGCGGGTAAACATCGGTTTGATCGTTTTTGTGCCTTTAAACTGGTTAATCATTTCGCACTCGCTGAGCGTTATCTCTCCAATTTCAATTGGAAAACCTAACTCTTCAGGCTCGATTACTAAATCGACTTGACCAATTCTGATTTCACCGGCGAAAGGGTGTGTTCTGCCATAGCCACGTTGTGTCGAATACCCAAGTGCCAGTAAAAATCCTTCATCACCACGCGCCAATGCTTGAAGTCGAGTACTTCGATCGACCGGAAATTGCATAGGCTGCTGGGTAATATCAAAAGGAGGTTGTTGTTGTTCAGATACTTGATTCTCTATTAAACCTTCTGCACTCATACTTTTTAGAACGTGGGTAAAATTCTGCACATCTTCTTCGTTTTCTGGTTGTAATATTTCAGGATTAGTAGCTTCAGGTTCAGTATCCCCAGACTCATTGTCACAGTCCGACTCACTGTCTTCGTCAAGCAGGCTAAAATCGAGCAGACGGTGTGTGTAATCAAATGTAGGGCCGAGCACCTGTCCACCAGGCACATCCTTGAAAGCAGCGGATATGCGTCTTTCGATACGCATTCTGCCCGTATCAAGTGGCTGGCTGTCACAAAATCTTTCCAGCGTGGTACGGAATGCCCTGAGTAAAAAGATAGCTTCAATGAGATCACCTGCAGCCTGTTTGATTGACAATGCAGCCAGCTGTGGATCATATAAAGAACCTTCAATCATGACTCGATCAACCGCATAAGGCAGTTGCTGTCGAATCTGTTTAATCGTTAGTGATTTTTCGTCAAGGTTGCCACGTCGCTTTTCAGCCAACCGTTTGTGCGCAGCTGATATGGCCTTCTCACCGCCTTTTACCGCAACGTACATAGCTATTGATACTCGCTGATTAGTTGTGTCGTACGAGGCAGATAAAAGAATGTATGTTCACAAACCATGATGATATCAATGCCCCTAGGGAACTGCGTCTGCATGTGCGTTCTGTGTTGCATGAGAGCACTATCAATACCGCTACAGCGGATGCGCCGCTTATATTCTATGCCGGGTCCCGATGCCTGGTAATAGGGCCCGGTCGAGAGAGACTGGCATTGAATTATCAGCGTGCAGGATTGATCAGGATAGGTTTCGCTGCCCTGATTGAGCTGGTGCAAGTCAGGCCGATCATCTTCGTTACAGATGACAAAATGTGCCTGTTGAATTGAATGACTCAATTTCACGCCCGCATGAAAGCGTAAAGAATTGGCAACGTCTTTGACATAGAGACTGGGCGACAGATGCACGTAGGTCGTTTGATCAAACAAAGTTAACGCAATGGCATAAGTTGCTAGGCTTAACCGCTCAGGATGTTCATCAAGACTGTCTATGGACATGATTAGGCCCGGTTCGGACGCACCACTGAGTAATTTTCTGAAAACAGTCTGCGCATCGGCAACTGGATTTTCCAATCCTGGGTATATGATGGATTCTTCAAGATTCAAGCGTCTTCTCCACGGATGATGGTAACAAAATCAACTTTGGTGGTGTCTGCCAGAGCTTTCTGGCGTTTCTGTCGATCTGTAATTTTTTGCTTTAAAGGAGTAATTACCTCAATGGTTAACTGGTCAAAATTTCCTTCTACTTGAGCCAACGCATCGATTAATGCGATATGTAATACCTGCTCTTTATCACTGCCCATCGAATAGCCAAAACCAGTCTCTCCACTTTCCAGACGCAAGGCGCATCGAGTGACACTGACTTCTCCCAGATTGAACGGATCACCCGTAGTTTCGGTTCTGGCAACTGCCATAACCATGCCCGTTTGTGGTGGACGTATGGTTTTAAACTGGTAATCGTCGGGGGAATGATGCCAACAGGATTGAATGTCTTTAAGGCTTGATTTAGCCAGTGTCGACAATAGATTTTGGCGTTGTTCTAGATTCATGTCATATCACCATCTTGCGTAATTTTTGCGACAGTAAATCCAGTAAAGTAACCGACAGAATAATAATCAATATGACGGCACAGGTTTCCTGAAACATAAAACCACGAATACTCTCCCATAAGATGACCCCGATACCACCAGCGCCGACCATGCCCAGCACTGTGGCTGACCGCACGTTAGATTCGAAACGATAGAGAGCAAATGAAATCCACAATGGCAGTACCTGTGGTATCACACCGTAGATAATTTCCTGAAGAGCAGTGGCACCCGTTGATCTGACTCCATCAACCGGTCCAGGCTCAATGGCTTCAACTGATTCAGAAAACAACTTAGCCAATATTCCAGTTGTATGAACAAACAGGGCAAGTACACCTGCGAAAGGTCCTAGTCCAACGGCCACCACAAATATCATTGCAAACACCATTTCATTGATGGCGCGAGCGGCATCCATGACTCGACGTGTTGGTTGATATACCCACCAAGGCATGAGGTTTTCAGAACACAAGATACCAAATGGTATTGCAGCGACAATTGCCAACACGGTGCCCCAAACAGCTATTTGAATCGTAATCAGCATTTGCTCAACATAAAATTCCCAGTCATAGAAATTAGGCGGGAAAAAATCGCTGCCAAGCGTTGCCATATTCCCGCTGTATTCATATAGAGCGCCAGGATTCATTTCTGCACCCTCCCAAGACCATGACAAGATTAGTAGAAACAGCCCCCAGCCCAACAATGTAATCCAATTGTTGGGTCGGTATGATTCGGTCATATGTTGGGTTTGGTTCATTACTGGCGTCTCGATGATAATATTTGATTACTTAATTCCACACTGGCGATTAAAAAAATATGGAATTGAATAATCATTTAATTTAATAAATCCGGGTCGTAAAACGACCCGGAATAAAGATTACTAAGGTTTATGAGTTCTTCGCAGAAAAGGCTTGAAGAGCAGCAGAGCGTCGATTGAGAACATTCAATTGCTGATCTATTTCAGCCAGTTTCTGCTTCCTTTCAGTCGCTGATAGTTTGTTGTCTGATTCGATTTTTACCCGTTCCTTAAACAACACTAATTGACGAATTGGAATTAACTGGTCATCACTTGAGGCTGTAAAAGGGGCCCATTGAAGGCTTGCTAGGATCGACTTTTCAGCATCATCATTTAACCCATAAGTCATGAAAAAATCATAAATATTTTGTTTCAGCCCTTCATCTAAATTCTTACGCCATACAATGGGGTCAGAAGGAATAAGGGGTGACTTCCAGATCACTTTAATATTTTTTACTTTGTCAGGGTGGGTTTCTTCCAGTCGACGTAAGTTCTCTGTGTTGTTGGTTGCGATATCGACCTGTTTGTTCGCAGCAGCGAGCAAATTGGTTTGGTGATTTGAATTGAGAACTCTCTTAAAAGCCTTTTTAGGATCGACATTGTTTTTGGCAAATACGTAGTAAGAAGGCACTAGAAAACCAGAGGTAGAGTTTGGATCACCATTCCCAAGTGTCAGGTTCCCCGCATTCTTAAGCATGTCGTCAACATTATTAATCTCGCTATCCTTGTGTGTCACCAGCAATGACCAGTAACCAGGATTTCCCTCAACATCGACCGTTTGAGCAAAAATTTCTCCGCCCGCTCGGTCGACTGCTTCCATAGCAGATTTGTTGCCATACCAGGCAACATCAACTTTATCAAAGCGCATGCCCTGAATAATGCCTGCATAATCAGGTGCAAAATAAGCGTTCACCTTGACGCCAAGTTTGTTACCCATGTCATCTAGAAAAGGAGTCCAGGTTTTGCGTAAATTCTGTGAAGATTCGGTTGAAATAATACCGAAATTAAGTTCTTTGATATCGGCCCAACTGGTCGATGGTAGAAGCGCTGCTGAAGAAATTGCCGCCCCTACAATGATTGATTTGACTGCCTTTTTAAACATAATGGTTTCCTTTTGATTAAGGGTTATATTGACTTACGAGTTAAAAAAATTAGTTGGAGCCACTAGCGGCCAAGTTTGAATTCTGATAATCAGTGATTGCGTCATCTTTATTAATTTCGATAACATTTTCGGGTTTCGGCGATCCATATAATTGTTCGATAACGTTATCCGTTAAGGCTTGAACCTTGACGTCAAAAGCAATTCTTCCGTCCACAAGGCCGATTACTCTATCGCAGTATTGACGCGCATATTCAACCTGATGAAGGGTAACAATGACTGTCTTGCCATCATATTTCTGAAGATCATGCAGGCTTTGCATGACTATCCGAGCTGAATTGGGATCTAGCGATGCAATGGGTTCATCAGCTAGAATTACCGTGGCTCTTTGCATCAAGCTTCGCGCAATGGCGACTCGCTGTTGTTGCCCACCTGATAATGTTGACGCTCTTTGTGTGGCTATTTCCGAGAGGCCAACTCGTTCGAGTGCGGCGAGTGCCTGTGCTTTCTCAGCCTTATTAAATAGGCCCAACGTGCCGCGCCAACGAGGAATAGTACCGAGACCACCAATGAGCACATTGGTAATAACATCGAGACGATTGATTAAATTAAATTGTTGAAAAATAACTCCAATGTTAGAACGAGTTTTTCTAACCGAACTCGACAGTTTTCCATTCTGCTGTACGACCTGATCATTGACGATAATTTTAGTTGTTACTTTTTTGTCCGATATTTGAAGCCCTGCAAGGTGACGCAAAAGCGTCGACTTGCCAGAACCACTAGGCCCAATTAGCGCCACAATCTCACCAGATTGCACTTGCAGAGAAATGTTGTTGAGCGCCCGCTTGCGGTCAAAATGCTTTGTCAATGCTGATATATTTAAAGCCTGCATTGTTGAATTCCAGTATTAATAGACGCTTATAATGTTAAGGCCTGTTTATGACATAACGATGACAGTTGTATTAAGACTTGATGACAAAGGAATTATAAGTGCCGATTTTAAGATGATCAGATTCAACCATTGGTATCGCTTGTTTAGCGCCGGTTAAGTTGATCTACAGTACTTGTTGAGTTTTATAACGGTTCGGTAGCTGCTGCTGCGTATTCATTAATAGGGGCTTTACTGGCTATATTCTGGATGTGACCAAAGGCTGTTAGGGAGCTATAAGAAAGGTTAGTTTTAAATCCGCCACTTTATTGGTTAAAATAACTCTGTTGTTTTAATGTGCTTTAGCGCTTTTGGGCTGAATTGCAGATTTCAAATCTATGGAGGCCCATGTAATTTCCTTATTACTAAGCTTAGAATTCTTTAACTTTTAGCAAATAGGTATACTGCTCGTGGAATTGAAATTTTCCGATAACGCGTAATAGCTTGGCTATAATTTCACGTTGTGATGAACGCCTATTCCAGACTTCCTTTTCTTTCCTTTCAGGTGCCATATATGTCGGCTTCTAACGAACATAACAGCTTTCCAGCCGTTGCTGTTCTGCTCATTATTGCGACCGGCACTGTACTAGCGGGTATGGATGCATTCGCAAAATTCCTCGCGCTACAGGTTCCCATCATTATGGTTTTGTGGGGGCGGTATTTCTTTCATACCGTGATTACTTTCGGCGCCTACAGTGTTAAAACCCAATCATTCCAGTTTTTGCGCTCAAGACGGCCCGGACTGCAGCTTATCCGAGCTAGTGCCCTGTTTGGGGCCACTTTCTTTATGTATCAAGCCATTACTCGAATGCCTTTGGGCGATGCGGCAGCCATCCAGTTTCTGGCCCCAGTGTTGGTCACCGCCCTGTCCGGTTTGCTGCTTGGAGAGCATGTGGGCCCGCGCCGCTGGATGGCGGTCGCTTGTGGTTTTATCGGCGTGTTACTGGTGGCTCGACCTGGGTCAGGCGTACTCGGCTTGAATGCATTACTGCCGCTAGCAACGGCTGTACTACTCGCAGTCTACATGATTATGACCCGCCTCATCCGTAACCAGGACGATCCCGCCGCAACAACTTTCTATACGACAGCACTTGGCGCACTAATCCTTAGCGGCCTGGTGATCTTCAATTGGCAAACACTGACAAACGTGCAGTGGGTCCTGATGATTGCGATGGGGGCCGCAGGCGCATGCGGGCACTTCATGTATGTGAAGGCTTTCCACATGGCCGAGGCCTCCATGCTCGCACCGTTCACTTACGCACAGGTAGTGGCTGCCATCGTCTGGGGCTTGTTAATATTTGGAGATGTTCCAAGCCTATGGACTATTAGCGGTGCTGGCGTTGTCATCTCCAGCGGGCTCTACGTCTGGTATCGTGAAGTCCGTGTTATGAAGGCTAAAAAGTTATCATGACTTAAATGAAATATAGAGGGCCAGTCTAATTTATTTATTCAGGTTAGAGAACTGATAAAGATAGACTGGAGATTTATACAAGTCATTTAGTTGTATTTTTTTGATGGGTTGGTGAGATGGCAATGAAAAATTGTTGCTGATTAAATAGTCAAGTCGACCACTTGGTGTATTAATTTTACGGTCGAGATCGATCATTCCCCTTGGATATAAATAGCATAATATAACTGAGGCACTAGAAAGATCTGCGTGTAAAAAGTTTTTCCGATACACCTGAATATTTTTTAGCCCCAGTAGTTTTTTGAGTATCACCGTGGTGAGCAATGGCACGATTGATAACTCATAACCAATTATTTTTCGTTGAGAGTATTTTTTCGCCAGTGGAATAAGCAGGTTTCCCCAGCCGCTTCCCAATTCAAAAATGGCTCCTGTTTCTGTACCAGTTTCATCGATCAGTTGAAGCATAGCTTGCTGCGCTTTTTTTGAGCTAGGCATGGGTGAGATGCCGGAGATCAAAGTACTCCAGACAATTGAAATCACCGTAAACAGTGTGATGGCAGTTATTATTATTTCGAAGGCCGACAAGGTTACCTCTCTTTTTTCATTGGCTAAGCTTAATTATCAGTATGTGGACAGTCGTTTTTCCAAGTTATTTTTAAGAAAGACAGAAAAAGCGGCAAACGGCTTAAGATCTGCAAAAACAGGTTATTTTGATGATTTAAGCGGAAGGGCGGGCGGAAGGTCTAATTGCTGTCATACTCGACCACGACACTATTGAAAAGCCAAATCAGAAGTAATGCCAAGGAAAATCTGCCCAAATTGCCAGCGCCCACTATTGGTTTGTTACTGTAGCGCACTGGTACATGTGGCTAATACAACCAAATTAATTATCATACAGCACCCACTAGAACAGAAGCACCCATTTAACACCGGCCGCATGGCGCATTTGTGTCTCAGTAATAGCGAGCTCATCGTAGCCGAAACATTATCAGCGACCCAACTGACCAGCATACTTAGTGTACCATCTGCACTGCTTTATCCACCTCTCCCTTGGCTATCCAAAACCAATGAATTAGCAGATTACAGCAACATTCAACAGTTGATCGTGATAGATGCCACCTGGAATAAATCTAAAAAAATGCTACACCTTCACCCGATCCTACAAAAACTCCCCCGAGTAAATCTAAAGGGCAATTTAAGGTCTAACTATCAAATCCGAAAAACCACGGTTCCCAATGGTCTATCAACCCTGGAAAGCATCGTTAAGGCGTTAGATACAATAGAACCTGAGGGTGATTTTGAAGTCATGCTGCAGCCCTTTGAACTGATGATTGATTTGCAGAATCAATGGAAAGGGGCAGAGTTATATGAGGAGCATCCGTAGGTACTTCCAGCCCTCTTTAGTTTAGACAATAAGAATGATCAAACCAGAAAGTGGCACGAGAGCGTCAATCGGTTTAGAGTTGGTAATTTAATGATGGTAATTGGCCGTCGAACTCGCTAGCCTATGTTTATCTTTAGCGGCATTAAAATAGCTAGCTGTATTTTCAGATGATCGATTTCTTTACTGGTTTTTTGACGACGATCATTTCGAGAATAGAATTTCCAAATACTGAACAATAGAGGACGAATTGGACACAAATAAACAACTTTTTGATGCAATTAGAAAATTAATGAATCACATACCCAAAAGCTGGGTTGAACTTACCACTCATCGCTTAGATATCTATGATGAAAAACTGGCTAAAAGCGAATTTTTAAGCCAATTTGAAGATTTTTTACTATCAGAAAGCTACTCCACTGAAGCACTCGATTCGTTGC
>OOGD01000083.1_pt1 | contig 22978 bp, 20 predicted proteins | sample 1670381 | NCBI WGS metagenome assembly OOGD01 (sample SAMEA98146918, study PRJEB22522) | marine metagenome | biome: marine biome; feature: marine water body; material: sea ice | place: Arctic Ocean | collected 14-Sep-2015 | depth 1.3 m | reverse complement strand
CCCTGTGTCACTTACATAAAACTACAGGAAACGAAGATGATTAAGCTAAATAAAATTGTAAACCTCATGGTAATGGCGGGTGTGGTTCATTATAGCAGCATAGCTTTTGCAGCCGACATACAAGTGAGTCAAGATTTTCAGTTCGCCAACCAAACTTCAGTTTCACAGCAAACAGATACTGGCCAAGCCAGAACTAATCCTGTGACAGGACCTGATTCATCGGCGCAAAGCAATAACGACGCCCAGGGAAATACGAATGCCCAGGCAAACACTGATAGCAGCGCTGAACAACAGCAAATTGCATCAGCAACGGATGAAAGTTATGAAGAGGCGAGTACTCAGTTAGGCGAGCTAAATACTGATTTAGCGTCGAATAGCTTGTTGAGTCTCAGCAGTACGGCAACCCAATCAACATCTGTGATTACTGCAAACAATTTGTCTACTGTATCGCAGCTTCAATTACCTTCAACGTTTAATGCAGAATCAGCAGAATCAGCAGAATCAGCAGAATCATTGGAGCCATCGGAACCATCAGAATCAATGAATGATTTTCAGGTAGTGCAACAAACAACGCCGATCGTGATGCTTGATGTACCTGAGCTTAGTAATGCTGTTGCCTTTGATAACACAGCCAACATTGGCAACAGCCTATCCGCAAATGTAGAGCAACTGGCAAGCTTGGAGCTTGCGTCACAAGCCTCTCAGATTATCAATCAGTCAGCTAATACTGCTGTTGCAAATAGTATTACAAATAGTATTACAAACAGCATTACAAACAGTATTACTAACAGCATTACAGATGGTATTAAGAGTAATGCTGAGAGCTCAATGGTGCAAACGATGAATAGTCAAATTGATACATTAGTGACTGAGCAAATGAATGCCGTAGTTGCCAATGCAACAGCAACTGAAGTGGCTAACACTATCAACAGTGACTTAGATTTGGGTATTTAAACTGACTAAATATCAATCATATGCCGGCGCAGTGCCGGTTTTCTTTTATACCTATGAGTGCTTAAGATGAAATTATTTTTTAGAAATATGCTATGCGTTCTTGCTTTAACAACAAGTTCGCTAACATTAGCAACAACTCAATCCAGCTTTAAACTCGATGGTGAAGTCGGTTGGGGGCTTATATTTAATTCTGCTTTGAGTGTCGATGAGTTGGATGAAGTGTCTTCACAAAGTGATGATGGCTATGAATTTAATGGGGCAGTTAAGGGCAAATGGCAATTAACTGATAAAACAAAGTTGTCCTCTAGTTATGCCTATAATCAAAAAACATACTATGAATATTCACAGTATGATTTAGCCTTACATCAGCTCAACATAGATGGCAGTTACAAGTTTAACCGCAGCGAAATTGGGTTACGTATCGACGGTGCTTCTGCTTCTCTAGCAGGAGAAACGTTTCTAAATTTTCAACAAGTAAGTTTTTACTTAGGACACTTTGTACAGCCCGAAACGTATTTACGTACCAGTGTTAAAACAAAAAATAAATATTTTGCTAAATTATCTGATCGTGATGCGATTGGGTTGGGGGTATCCTTTGACATATTTCACTTCATAAACAGTGCTAATACTATGCTAATGCTTGGCTTAACTGCCGAAAAAGAAGATACGCAGGATAACCAATTCACCTATTCTGGGATGGGAATTCAGACTAAAATTACTCATAAGTTCAGAGTGTTTGGCTTTAATTCTAAAGCGGGTGTTGGCTTGCGTTTTCAACGTAACGACTACCAAAGTATTGAAGTGGAGACCCTACCGGCCGAGGGTATAATTGAAAGAGATGAGAATAGGCAGGTAATAGAAGCTAACTGGGACCTACATCTTTTAGATAATCTTTCAGTGATGACAGAGTTGGAACATGGCGATTTTAATAGCCAACTCGAAAGCCAAACCTATCAGCAGACTACGGCCAGTGTTGGTTTAAAGTACACTTTTTAGATGCACTTTTAGATGCAGTTTTTAAATGCAGTTTTAAAAAGTACTTTCAACATAAGGCTAATTTCTTTCAATGCCACCTCTACCAAAAATAGGATCTCTTCCTTTGGGACCAAGGTCTATAGCTCGGTCAGAAAGGTTGGTTAAAACGGTGACCCTATTAAGTTTGTTATGTTTTTTGTGCTCAGCCAACAAACAGACAAGTGCTGCCGAAACCACAGGGGCTGCCATAGAGGTTCCAGACTCTTTACCTAAACCTTGTCGAGGTTGTGCGCTTAATACGTTCACACCTAATGCTGAATAATCTATATAGTCACCACGATTAGACCAGCGGTATGCTCGATGTTGTTGATCAAAGGCACTTACCGCGATGACGTTTTCATAACCAGCAGGATAAACTGTAGTGGCGGCTGGACCTTCATTCCCAGCTGCAGCAACAATAAAAGCGCCTTTACTAGTGGCGACGCTTATCACGCGTTCAAGGATACGATTATCAGGTCCAGCTAAGCTCATATTAATTACTTCAACATCCTGCTCAAGCATCCAATTTAAGGCTTCAATCATCGCACTTAAAGTGGCGCCTTGAGTAAATTCAGACTGACGGTAAAAAACCTCTGCTGAATAAAGTACCGCTTTTGGAAGTAAAGGTGTGAGTGCAGCGGTATTTCCAATTAGCACGCTAGCCACCGCGCTTCCATGTAAGGAGGGAGAAGATAGGTTGTTGGCTAAAAAAGATTTTACCTTTATGTTGGCCTTAGAAAATGCTCGGTGTGTTTTATCTATGGCACTGTCTATCATGCCAATGCGTAATAATGTCTCACACATGTGACTGTTGTTTAGCTTGATATCTGGACGTGTATGGCTATCTATGGGGAGGCTTTGCCGACTTTGTACTTGGTATATGTGATTGCGATCCAGGGTTGCGAAGGTGTCAGTAGGTAAGTGTTTTGCTAAAGCTTGTTTAGTATTTAATAAGACTGGTACCGTGAAGCGTAATAAGGTCAGGCCTAGACCAGCGTAGTATTGGCTTGATTCAATATTGGCGCCCAGCCTGATCAAAACTTGTTTACTGTGTGGGTCTGCCAATACTATCCATTGGTTTTCAACTGCTCTGAAACCGTCTTCTACTTCGACGTCCACTAGAATTGGGTTGCTTAGATCTGGGCCAATGGGGAGAAATTTAGGCAGCTTAGCAAGCGGTTCAGTGACTAGCTCTGATATTGGCGGTAATGTACTTAAGGAAAATGGAGGAGCACTTATAGATTGACCAAGACGACTTTCCACTTGCTGCGTGGTGCGTTGCAGCTGACCAACTTGTTTTACCAGTGTATCGGTATTCACAATTTGTGCGGATGTCGTGTGGCTGAAAACTAACAGACTGGCTAGGGCGACTCTATGTAGTGTCATGTAATCCTCGAACTAAAATAGTAAATATAAACAGTAAACGTTTCAGCAATAAATAAATTTCACTATTCTTGGAATAAAAATCAGGCCCATTCGTCATCCTTGTAAATGGGAATTAAAAAAAGAGTAACAACAATGAATGAATCGTTTGAAAATATCATACCTATGTTGCGACGTTTTGCCTATTCACTCACTGGCAGCAACGCGGATGCGGATGATTTAGTGCAAGCCACATTTGAAAAAATATTAACAAAAGGATTACCTGATGACGTAGAAATCCTTAAATGGGCGTTTAAAGTGTGTCGCAATGTATGGATAGATGAATATCGTTCACGTAAAGTCAGGCAAAACGCAACGCAAGCCCCAGAATTACAAGAGCAGGCAGCAGTAGAACAGCAAGATCAGTATGAGTCACAAGAATTGCTGATGACAGTCAATATTGCGATGAACACCTTGCCTCATGACCAGCGTTCAATTTTATCGCTGGTTGCCCTGCAGGGTATGGCTTACAAAGACGTGGCTACAATTTTGGAAATTCCAATTGGTACCGTCATGAGTCGCTTATCTAGAGCTAGAAACTCTTTGTTGAACTTGGTCAGGCCACAAGAGTCAGAGGAAAACGCATGAACATTAACGATGATATGTTAAGTGGATTTTTAGATGCAGAATTACCGTTAGAAGACATGGAACGAGTTCGATTAGCCCTCGAAACGGATGATAATCTGGTTATGCGTATGGCTGAATTAGCTCAAGTTGACCAGTGGGTGTTAGAACACGCTCAGCAAATTGACCAGACTGAGGTGTCACATAAAATGGTCACACTAGCACAACAACTGGACGGCATGGTCAACACTAGCAAGACGTTAAATAATGTAGTGCATATTTCAGCATGGAAAAAATGGACTGCTGATATAAAAGCACCTTATGCCATGGCAGCAGGTATTGCACTGGTGGCAAGTATCACTATGTTGAATTTGTCACAGCAAGCTTCGATCCCCAATTTTTCCAACAACATTGCGGCAGTGTTAGATACTGAATTAAGTGGAGAAACGTCTTACCTCGCTGATGGGAGAACGATAAAAGTTCAGTTGAGTTTTGCTAATCAGCAAAAACAACTGTGTCGCCAGTACCAAGTAACCAACGTTGATCGTCGCACTACCAACATTGCCTGTAAACGAACCAGTGGTTGGCAACTTGAAACCCAACATGCCGAGCAAGGCGAAACCATCACGGGCGATTATCAAACAGCCTCAAGAAACCAACAGTTGGAAGCAGTGATAGATACAATGATCAGTGGTTCGGCTTTTGATCGCGACCAAGAACAACAAGCAATCAATTATAAATGGCAATTTGAAGATCAAAATAGAGGTGAATTATGAAATATTTAATGACGATGGTAACACTTACCTTTTTATTTTCAGTATCAGGCTGTGCTTCAAAGCCTGATTACCGTTCGGCAACAAATGGCTCTGTGGGTTACAGTGAGCAAAAAATAACCGAAGACCGTTACCGAGTGCAGTTCAAAAGTCACTCGAAATTAGTGGCAGATGCATCAGACTATGCACTGTTGCGTTCTGCCGAATTGACTGAGCAGCAAGGTTACGACTGGTTTGTAGTGACCAGCAAAGAAACATTTGTGGAATCAGAAAAACAACAAACTAGATCGTCTATCGGTTTTTCGCAAACACGTCAGATGGAAAAAAATTGTGGATTATTGACCTGTGAAACCCGTAGTCGTCCATCCACTGCAGTGGGGGTAAACATTAATTCTGGCATCAATAATGACCGCAAAGAAGTCCACAGTATTTTAGAAATACGCATGGGCAAGGGCATAAAACCCAGTGAAAACAGCTACGGAGTTCAAGATGTTATTGATAATCTTAGTAAGAAGATAAACCAAAGTTTATAATTTTATGTAAAGCGAAATGTGACAAAGACGATTATTCAAGTCTACGTTAACAATACAAGAAAACTAATTTAATGGCATTTTAACATTATTTGTTAGGTGCCAAAATAAAGTTATCTGGACATTGAGGAGATAAAAGTCTTGGGTGGGTCTAGGTGCATTTAAGCAGTGTTTAGTAGTTAAGCAGTGTTTAGTAGTTAAGCAGTGTTTGGTAGTTAAGCATTGTTTGGTAGTTAGATAGCTGACTTCAAAGTATTAAGACTCGATAATTAATAAGCTTGCACCCCAAATTTCAACAGCAACCGCGGCAAAATATGATCTAAATTTTGCACATCAGCATCATCTAATTGTATGAGTTTTAATCCGTATTTTTCGTAGACTGCTAATTTTTTATCTTTGCGAGCCAGATATTTAAGATCACTACTATATCCCCAATACTCAATATAGACTTTGCCAGTTGGGATATAAAAGTCACAAAAAATATTTTCTTCAATAGGTAACTTACGCTCATAAGCGTGCACTATTTGAGCCATATACAGCCAGTTATCAATTAACATCTCAGCTTTAGAGTGAACATAGTGCCCGTCAGTCGCCCTGTGTTGAGTATCCATTTTTTTTGTAAACATTATTGCAGTTGATGTGTTCTTAGTACTGTCTGCCAGAAAAAATGGTGGGATATTCGTACCGTCAGCATCATTTATGGAGCCAAGCAACAACCTAGACTTGGTTATGGTTTCTGGCCACTTGACATAAGGCACGCCTGAACGAGTATCTTCACTTTGAATTGCACCTTGTTTAAGCCCTTGTTCAGTGACGACCCAACCTTTTAAACTCTTATTAACCCACCCAAGTTCTGAAAAGATATAATTTAATTTGTTTGCTGTGAGGCCCAATTCTTTGCCCATCTTAGTTGAACTAATCAGTTCAACTAAGATGTCAGGACTTTGATGCGCAGGTAATTGAGTGACATCAAAGTTTCCTGGCCACTCAATATAATTTCCCAATTTTATAGAGGCTTTAATCCTTCCACCTGCCAACTTACCCTTTGCAGTCAAGGCCCATTTATCGGATTGACGCACAATATAGTTAACTTCTTGAAGTTTAGCGAAAAGTGCCTTAGGTTCAAGACAAAGGCGCTTAGCTGTGGCAGTGGTAGAAAAGTAGTTAATGGTTCATTTCCTAAACAAAACTTAAAGAACAGTGTATCCGAATAGATTAACTAATCGCAATAACAATAGCATACAAAGCAATTTGCGATAAAAGTGCCAATTAACAGTCAAGCTAACTGTCAGTAAGCGCAGCATGTTTTTTGCATTATAATTTAGCTCTGGAAATGCTAAAAAAAACCGGCTTAAGCCGGTTTCCGAATGTTCTCTAGAAAGCTCATTGCTCCTAGCTTGGACAATAAATTAACTAACTAACTCTAAACTGTTGCACTGAGCTTTGTAATTCCTCAGCAAGCTTGGCTACTTCGTGGCTAGACTCAGACGTCTGATTCGCTCCGATCGTGGTTTCCTCAGCAATATTCACGATATTTTCAAGCTTTTCACTAATTTCTAGTGACACAACATTTTGTTCACGTGCAGATTGTGCAATTTGACTACTTACATCGTAAGCTTTATGCACTGCATCAGTAATAGATTCTAATGCTATTGTTGCTTTTTCAGTTTGTTCTACACAAATTGTTGTTTGCTCTTTGCCTTGATTCATGACATTTACCGCTTTTTCTGCACCAGCTTGTAAAACTTCAATCATCGAGTTAATTTCTTGTGTGGATTTTTGCGTACGACTTGCCAATGTTCTGACCTCATCAGCTACGACTGCAAAGCCGCGTCCTTGTTCACCTGCTCTGGCGGCTTCGATAGCTGCGTTTAACGCTAATAGATTAGTCTGATCTGCAACACCTCTAATGACATCTAATATACCGCCAATGCTGGCACTGTCTTGATGTAATTTGTTGATTACTTGCGCCGCTTCTTCCACGTCTCTAGCTAGTACCAATATAGTTCTTTTGTTTTCTTCAGAAATAACCTTAACTTTTTCTGCTTCAGAGTCCGCATGTTTTATTTGACTCAAAGTATCTTCTGCACTTTTTGTCACTACTTGCGACGTACTGTGCATCTCAGTTGTTGCTGCTGCAACTTGTGCGACTTGTGATTTTTGGTTTTGAATAGAGTGAGTAGTTTGTGCTGTAACCGCAGATGTTTGCTCAGCTGCAGCCGCTAATTGTGCTGCTCGAGAGCTAATACCAGTAATCAATGCTTTTAAGCTATCGATTAAGTTATTACAGTTTTTTGCTAAATCGCCAAACTCATCTTTCGCAGAATCATCTAATCTTCGAGTCAGGTCACCAGTGGATACAACTTGGAGTATTTCATTCACTTTTTGTAATGGTTTGATTATGGCCATTACAGTTCCATAAGCAATGCCTGCGGCGATGAGTACGGACACTATACCAATAACTATTGTGACCGTTTTACTTGTTGTAACTGAGTCAGCGACATCCTTCTTGGCATCTTTTGCTTTAGAGTCAGCTAGTATTAATAAATCGTTGAGTTTTTGAATGGCATTTTTAATATTCTGCTCTGAGGCTTTATATGTCGTATCAGCCTGCTTTCGACTATTCAAACGCTTAATTTGTGATTGAATTAAACCGTTAGGCGAAGAAATAGAATCGGTGACTTCTTCAATCAATTCATATAGTTCACTTAACGTGCCACTGTCATCTCTATCCCCTGCAGTGGTCTGAATTTGATTCGTTTTATCTTTAATTTGCTCGACTACTAATTTAACTTCATTTCCTATAGTGTCGGCTCTGACTAAGGTTTGAGTTTTAACATATTCAGCACCCACTGTTAATAACGAAGTGAGGTTGGATTCAAGTCCATTAGCTATTTTTACAGCTCTTAAAAGTTGGTCATTGTTTTGCACCTTTCTTAAATCTGCAAAATCCACAATCAAAGTTGAACTATCATCCGCATTATCTTCAATATCACCTAATACATTTAATACTTTATTGCCAAATTCTAGGTCTGCTTTTTTACTATCAAGTAACGTATTAATATTTTCTATATATTGCCGATAAATATTTTCTGTTTCGATTAGAGAGGCTCTTAAGTCCGGCTCTTTGCTGACCACACTAGTGAGGATACGTAATTCACTATTAAAATTACTTTGGCTAGTTTCGAATGCTATTTTTTTGTTTTTCAATCCATCAAGAGTGTCTTCGTAATAGGCTTCAGTGCTGAGACGGCCCATGTTCAAAAACGATACTTTTAATTGACTACTTCCGCTGACTGTTGGAAGCGCTAACGTATTCACCTCTTCAGTTGCACTGTCTATGCTAGATAAAAAGGACACCGCTACTACCCCTAATATGACTAGCAGCAGTGTAATAATTGCAAACCCACCCACGACGCGCTTAGCTACTGTGATTTTCATAGAATGGCCCTAAATTATGTTGGCAGTTTCAAGACTGACTTTATACTTTTTATAAAATGACTAATCTAACAAGCCAATAATGTTTTGATACTATAACTGACAAAGAAGATAATTATAGTGTGCGTATTTAGATATATAATCAACTATCGACTGCCATTAATTAATCTTGATGATTTACCGTATAAATTTCATTAGTCGATAGGTTCAGCATCGTCATTGTTTGTCCCCACACATAACCCGTATCTAAAGCACAGAACTGGCTTAAATTTGTGTTTCCATTTAAGGAAGCCCAATGACCAAAAATAACTCTTTCATCTGTTTTCAGTTTTTTGTTATCAACATTAAACCAAGGTGTGAGATTCTCAGGAGCTAAATCCGGGGAAATTTTGCAGTTGAAATCAAGGTTCCCCTTTTTTTCAATAAAACGCATACGAGTCATGGCGTTAACAATGAAACGCAATCTCTGATCTCCCAGTAAAGTTTTCTGCCAAGCTGCAGGTTGATTGCCGTACATATTGGCTAAAACCTTTTTCCAATCTTTACCCTGCAGTTGTTCACTGACCTCAATGCTGAGTTTAAGCGCTTTTTTAACCGACCATTCGGGATAAAGACCTGCATGAGTGACAAGCGTTTTTGGGCCGGCCATCAGTGCTAGCGGTTTGCCTCTTAGCCAGTTAATGTGATTTTTGATATTCGAGCTAGTAAGCAAAACATCTAGATTATCGCCGGGTTTCGCTTTACGAATACCTGCGTATATGGCCATTAAATTGAGATCATGATTTCCTAAAACAGTATCAAAATTATCTTCTAAGGAATACAAATAATCAAGGGTTTCAAGTGCTTGAGTGCCGCGACCGATCAAATCACCAACGGCGATCAAGTGATCTTTTGTAGGTGAAAATTCGACTTTTTTCAGCAGATTTTGTAATCCATCAAAGCAGCCTTGAATATCACCAACAATATAAGTAGACACCGTTTTAATTTAGTACGTTAGGAACGGCTAAACTAAAGACCTTGATAGGTGCGTCAAACTGTTCTCCATCTTCTCGTTGCATTTCATAGTGGCCTTGCATTGTACCTACTGGCGTATCTAACACTGCACCACTGGTGTAGTAAAAGCAATCACCAGATTTAATATGAGGTTGTTCACCTATCACACCAGGTCCTTGTACTTCTGTTTTTTTGCCATTACCATCTGTTATTAGCCAATATCGGTTAATAAGTTGCACTGTATGTTGGCCATTATTATGGATCGAAATTTTATATGCAAAAGCATACTTACTCTTATCAGGTATCTGATTTTTTAGATACTGAGTTTCAACTTTTATATCAACTTGAGTCATCTGTATTTCAACACTGCCATTTACATTGAGATTTATACTAAAGAGTCTACCGCATTGGCAATTTTTGCATACTGCTGCAACGATAAATTTTCAGCACGTAATTCGGGGTTAATATCTATATCGATGAGCTGTTGTTCGCTAAGGCTTTCTTTTAAGCTATTACGAATTGTCTTGCGCCTTTGGTTAAACGCCTGAGCACAGACTTTATGTAATGTGCCTTCATTTATCAAAGATACGGGTTTCTCTTGATGAGGAACCAATCTTACAACGGCCGAGTCCACTTTTGGGGGTGGGCTAAAGGCACTAGGCGGCACTTGTAAAACCGGTATTATTTGGCAATGATATTGGGCCATAACTGACAGGCGACCGTAGCTTTTATTACCTGGGCTGGCTGCTAAACGGTTTACCACCTCTTTTTGCAGCATAAAGTGCATGTCTTGAACTTTATTAGCAAAAGAAAATAAGTGGAACATCAAAGGTGTCGAAATATTGTAAGGAAGATTACCAAAAATACGTAAAGGTTTGTTACCTGATAATCCATCTTGCGATAAAAGCTGAGAAAAATCGTATTTTAGTGCATCAGCTTCAACAATATTAAGCTTATTGGCAATAAAAGGATGGGTTCTTAACCTTGCAGCTAAATCCCTATCGAGTTCAATTACAGTAAGTGAATCAACTAATTCGCATACCGGCTCAGTTAGTGCACCCAGACCAGGACCAATTTCAACCATGTGTTGGTCTTTCTGAGGTCCTATGACAGTGACTATTTGATCTATAACATAACTATCATGTAAAAAATTCTGGCCAAAACGTTTTCTGGCTGTATGACCTAAGTGTTGTTTACTCATTCTTTTTGCGCCGCTATTGATATGGCTTTTTCTATGGCTAGATTGAAGCTGCCCGCGTCTGCAAGACCTGAGCCTGCCAGATCCAATGCGGTACCGTGGTCTACCGATGTACGTATAAATGGGAGACCCAGGGTGATATTAACCGAGGCTCCAAATCCTTTATACTTTAAAACTGGAAGCCCTTGATCGTGATACATAGCTAGTACTGCGTCAGCCTGCTCTAAATATTTTGGATTGAAAATAGTATCAGCTGGCAAAGGTCCTGTGATGTTTAGGCCTTCAGCCCGCAGTGCATTCAACGCAGGTATAATCACTAAAATTTCTTCTTTGCCTATATGCCCATTTTCACCAGCATGAGGATTTAATCCACAAACAAAAATATGCGGCTTTTTAATCCCAAATTTTAACATTAAGTCGGTATTCACTATGTGAATTACCTTATGGAGACGTTCGAAGGTAATCGCCTTGGCGACATAAGCCAAAGGAATATGAGTAGTGGCGAGTACTACTCTGAGGCCTTCTGTCGCTAACATCATTACCACGTCGTTAGTATTAGACTCATTCGCAAAAAATTCGGTATGACCGCTAAAAGAAATACCGGCTTCATTTATAATACCTTTATGCACTGGTCCTGTTACTACGGCATCAAATTCACCATCTAAATTCTTTTTACATGCTTGGCGTAATGTTTCTACAACATAATGACCATTCTCGCTATCTAACTCACCACTTTTAACCGGTACTTTTGTTTTAATGTCGACCAAAAATAACTGCCCTGCAGGCAATGTGTGCACAGCACTTTTGTCATATGGTACTAAGGTAATGGCTAAATTTAATTGCTTAGCACGTTGCATGAGCATATCGCCATCGGCAAAGGCTACTAACTGCGCAGGCCATTGTTTAAGTGCAATACTCAATAATAAGTCTGGACCAATCCCTGCAGGCTCGCCTGGGGTGATCGCTAATTTTAGTGGTTTCAATTATGCGCCTTGCTGAACGAGTACTTCAATGTAAGCACTGGCACGTATTTCTCTCAACCAAACGTCAGACTCTTCAGAAAATTTACGTTGAAATAACAACTGATGAGCTTTTTCTTCTTTACGTTTTTCAGTCGCATCACCAACACGTTTATCAATTAACTGCATAAGATGCCAACCGTGTTGTGAACGAACCGGTGCACTAATTTCATTTACTTCTAAATTTCCTAAGGTATCTCGGAATTCAGGTACATATACATTTGGATTGGCCCAGCCTAAATCTCCACCTTTTAACGCAGACCCCGGATCAGCAGAATGCTCTTTAGCTAATGCCGCAAAATCAGCATCACCCGTTAATATTTGTTCACGAAATTTCTCAAGCATTTTTTGGGCTTTGTCATCACTTAAAATAACGGAAGGTTTTATGAGGATATGTCGTGAACTTACTTCGGTCACTTCGACTATCTCGATTCCTCTAAGCCCTTTGACCTTCAAAACATGAAAGCCAGCGCCACTTCTAATGGGACCAATCAAATCGTCTTTAGACTTTTTTTGCACTGCTTCAGCAAACAACGTTGGCATAGAGTTTATATTCATCCAACCCATGTCTCCACCTTCCAGAGCGCGTGAACCACCAGAAGACGCGGTGGCAATTCTTGAAAAGTCAGAACCGCTATTAAGTAATTCAATTACCTTATTTGCTCGAGTTTTAGCTTTTTCGATATCTTCATCTGTTGGCTCAGGTGGAAATTCAATTAAAATGTGGCCCAAGTTATATTCAGCTTGTTGCTCACCTTGTTCATCGATCAATTTTACTAAATTACTAATTTCTTGCTCGGTAATATAGACACGGCGGCGAACGTTGGCCCGACGCACTTCACCCAGTATTAGTTCTTTTCGGATATCTTCACGGTATGTATTGTAAGTTACACCTTCTTGAGCCACTTTTTCGCGAAACTGAGTAATATTCATGTTTTCGCCTTGAGCAATATTGGCGATGGTCTGCTCTAGCTGAGGGTCACTGATTTGGATACCCATACGATCTGCCATCTGCATTTGCAGATTATCCAATATTAGCTTCTCAATGGCCTGAGTTCGCAGAACCCGATCGGAAGGTAGAGTTTGATCGTTAAGCATAGCATTACGTTTTACAACGGTAACTAACTCGGTTATTTGACTCTCTAACACCACACCTTGGTCAACGATCACTGATACGCTATCTAATAGTTCAGGTGCTGCCTCTGTCTTAAGTGATAAGAAAGAGCTAATTAAAATGGCTACTACTATTACTTTCATGATTATCTTTACTTTTTTAGTTGAGGGTGATTTTTGGTTTCACACCTTAGGTGAATGCGAAGGTGAGCAGCTTTTAGTTAGCTCAAACCCAAATTAGTTCAATATTTCAGAGCGTCGATACGCAAACAACCCTAATCTTTAGTTTAATAAATAAGGGCGTCTATATCCAAACAACCCCTCTCTTAACAAGTTTCGCGTGGTGAAGTATACACGAAAGCTTGATTCGAATTCATTGGTACTTTGTGATCCATTAACATCAAAACGGTTACTTAAGTTACGCTGGGCAACAAAACTGATATTCCAACAGCACGACTCATATTGTACACCAGTATAACTCTCCACGGTCCTGTTTAGCTCTAAGTCATGATACCAACGTCCAACCCATTGCCAATTCTTAGCCATAGGCCAGCTGGCAGTGATACCCACTTGATTAATTTCCTCTGAAGATAAATCTCTTACATAGCGGTGGTTTATTTGCAAAACCTTGTTTTTGCCGAGCTGGTATTCTATCGATAAGCTACTACGTTCAATTTTATCAGTGATGGTAGAAACTTGAGCCTGAGTATTTACATACCATTTACTGCCTATCTTCCAGTCTAGCTCTGCGGCTAAGGCTGAACGGTCATCATCCTTTGAGGCGTCTACCACTTGATTGTCTTTCAAATAAAATATCTGCCCTAGGCTAAGTTTAAAGCGTTCTTGATTATTCTTATCAATAAATCTTGATGTCATACCTATCGTAATTTGATTATTATCGCTAATGCGATCAAGGCCAGTAAATTCCTGGCCTCTGAATAACCCAGAGAAGTCATTAAATAGTCGGGTTGTGTCATATAGACCAATATTACTTTGGTCTTCGAAGCTGGTGTATAAGTATTGAATTTTGGGTTCAAAGGTCTGAGTTGCCTGAGCTCCAAACCAGTGAGCAGGTCTTTCAAACGCCAAAGAACCATAAATTTTGGCTTGGCTTAAAGTACGGGTAACATTTTTTTTAAGTGCTAAATTTTGTATGTTTTCTTGAATGTACTGGGTATGTAAAACCGTAGCTTCTGCTAAAAACTCGCTCCATTCATTCCTATATGGATAACGCACCGTTGGAGCTATATGAAAACGGGTTGCTGTTGGATTATTTAATTCACCACTTTCAAAATACGCTAACTCTGAATTCACTGCAAACTCGGCACCTAGCCCCAATGGAGTTAAGTAGTTGAGTCTAACTTCGGGTAATGCACGATAACTATCTGGATGATCGCCTAGTACTTCAAAATCCCTGAATTGTGCAGTAACGTCTAAATCCTGTGTAAAGTAACTCACACCCAGTGTTTTGTATAAATGAGTATCTGCTCGATTATAATAATCGGAACCCAAATCGACGATATAATTGTCGTCACTTAGTCCATTAATATCAACATTGACTCGCCAGTTATCACCAATCTGCCCACTGTGTACTAGCCGATAAAAATAACGGCTCGCGTTATCATCTAAGTCTCGGTCATTAGATAAATATTCAATATTTGCCTGCCCAGATTGATTTTCGGTTAAATATCGGAATTCAGTTTTAAGCTGTAATCCACGTTCCGTCATCAACCTAGGGCTAAAAGTTAAGTCATAGTTGGGCGCAATATTCCAATAAATAGGCTGTTCAACACTCATACCAGTGGAACTATTATTAGAAATACTTGGGTAGAGGATTCCAGATTGTTTTTGCTCATTAACTGGGAAGGAAAAGTACGGCAAATACAGCAAAGGTATGTCTTTAATATAAAATCGTGCATGTTTAATTACCCCTCTTGATTGGTCAGGTGTAATTTTTATATTACTTGCTTGGATGCGCCACACTTCGTTATCCACAGGGCAAGAAGTAAAACTAGATTCTATAAGATTAATCCCAGCCTTCTCGCCCAAACCAATTTTTTCGGCCTTCCCGTGACCCTGTACTTTGTTTAGCTGATAAATTGAGTTTTTAATAAGCAACTCATTTGAAACCCTATTTAACTGAACACTTTGACTATACACAGTAATGTTGTCATCTTGAAAACTAACATTGCCAGTTGCATTCAAAGTTTGGGTCTGCCGATTGAGTAGTGCTTCATCAGCCTTTATTTTGGCATTAAAACTATCGATTTCTACACTACCTTTGAATCGAGCAAAAGTATCTTGACTGATTTCACTATCTTCAGACTTGACTTGAATTTGCCCTTCAAACAGCGAATTTTCAAAATTAGGCCCAGCCAAAGGAACAAAACAGACCTCTTGAGCATCCGCAAGGCCAATCGACATAAGCAAAAGACTAATAAATATGAATTGTTTGTTTTGTATACTAGACAAGTACAAAGTGGCCTAAAGTTGTATTTAAAACAGTGAGAAGAAACATAATTTTAAAGGTTTCAATGGGATTTACCAGTAAACTTGCAAAAAAAGCCATATTTCGCCATTCTTTACTCTTATAAAGTAATTAAATTTGTTTAACGAATAAGAGATACCCTTGGATATACCATTACCTTTCAAGCAACTTCGAAAGCAGCAATTACAGACTTGGATCAACCAGAACACAGACTTCGAGTGTAGTTCGTTGGAAACCGTTTCAGAAGATGCTAGTTTTCGTCGATATTATCGGTTTATTTACCGTGATCAATCAATTATTGCGGTAGATGCTCCGCCAGAAAATGAAAACGCAAGCCAATTTATTGCTGTGGCCAAAGCTTATCAAGCTGAAGGCGTAAAGGTACCTGAAATTTACACTTATGATCTTGAACATGGATTTTATATTCAACAAGATTTTGGCAATCGAATCTTTAGTGACTTCTTGACAGCGGACTCCTGTGACCAGTTATATTTCAAAGCATTAGCCAATATTCCGCTTATTCAAAACTGCCTATCCACAGAAAAAGCGCCATTACCCGTTTTCGATGGTCTGTTTATTGACAGAGAATTAAATATTTTTACCGAGTGGTTATTAGACAAATACCTGCAGTTAAGTCTCAGTCAGGCAGAAAAGTCCATGTTAAGTCAGACTTTTAATACAATAAAAGATTCATGTTTAATACAACCTAAAGTAGGTATGCACCGAGACTATCATTCACGAAACTTAATGTTGCTTGATGATAATAAAATAGGGGTGATTGATTTTCAAGACGCGGTGGTGGGACCTATTACTTATGATGCGGTTTCATTGCTTAGGGATAGTTATCAAAACTGGCCAAAAGAAAAAGTACTTGGATGGTTACAAAACTGGCATGCAGAATATTATGTTCAATATCCATGGACTGAATTTAAGATGTGGTTTGATTGTGTGGGTATGCAAAGGCATATTAAGATCGCTGGAATTTTTGCTCGTTTGTCCCTCCGTGATAAAAAAACCAACTACGTGTTAGATATCCCTCACACTTTGCACTACCTAATTGATGAAGCCAGTCAGTACCCTGAATATTTTGAGTTTTCAAATTTTGTTCGTGAGCGAGTGTTACCCAATGTTTTGCAAAAGTTAAAAGTAAATATCACAGGTCATAAAAGTGAAGATTAACACCGCGATGATCTTGGCCGCGGGAAGGGGAGAGCGAATGCGCCCCTTAACTGATTCCATCCCTAAACCGCTATTGAAAATTCGAGGTAAACCCTTGATTGAATATCACCTTGAATCGCTTAAACGTTCTGGATACCAGCGAGTGATTATCAATCATGCATGGTTAGGCCACCAAATTGAAAATGTTTTAGGAACTGGAAAACGTTTTGGCCTCGATATATTTTATTCTGTTGAAAGCCAGGCGTTAGAAACAGCTGGAGGAATCGTTAAAGCGATGCCATTGATTTGTCCTAATTCAGATGATGAAATGTTTGTTGTGATCAATGGCGATATTTTCACTGACTTTGATTTTGACAGACTGCCACCTTACTTATCCGAAGGGATAGAGGCGCATTTGGTTATGGTTAATAATCCTAGCCATAATCCGGCTGGAGATTTTTATTTTGAAGGACATAGATTACACCCCAATCAAGGATGTAAACTAACATTTAGTGGGGTGGCCGTTTATCGTAAAAACTTTTTTGCGCAAGTGCAGTCTGGTGTGAAACCATTAGCTCCTATGCTACGAGCAGCAATTAACCAAGAGTTAATTAGTGCGCAACATTTCACTGGGAAATGGGCAGACGTGGGCACACCCCAACGATTAAACGAATTAAATAAAAAAAGTTAACGGAAGCAGATGATAGGTAAAATTTTAGGTACCATTTTTGGTTTTATGTTTGGGCGTATCCCAGGTGCGGTTTTAGGTTTTATAGTCGGACATATGTTCGACAAAAACTATAGCAAAAAATTTAATCAAACGGGTGGATTTAACCGTTTTTTTGCCAGTAAAGATGAATTTAAAACCCAAGCTGTTTTTTTCCACTGCTTATTTTCGGTGATGGGGCATGTTGCCAAAGCAGATGGCAAGGTGAGTGATGTCGAAATACGCATGGCTAGTACTCTGATGGATCAAATGAACCTTGAAGGCGAGGTGCGTAAAGAGGCGCAACAAGCCTTTAGGGATGGCAAAGCTGAAAACTTTGCATTGAAACAAACAGTTCAAGAGTTTAAAGAATCTTGTCATGGTCGCCGCGATATTTTGCAGGTGTATTTAGAAATCCTCATTCAAGCGGCTTATGTTGATGGTAAGTTGGATAGATCAGAACAAGCTATTTTAGAAACGGTATCTCAATATCTAGGATTTAGTCAGCACGATTTACTCTATCTATTGTCAGCATTTGAAGCAGAAATGCGCTTTAGACAAGGTGGGGGGGGTAAACAAAACACCAATGGACAAAAGTATTCGCCTCAACAATCCTTGGATGATGCCTATAAAATTCTGGGTGTTAAAACATCTGACGATGATAAAAGTATCAAAAAAGCCTACCGAAAGTTGATGAGTGAGCACCATCCAGACAAACTCGTTTCAAAAGGTTTGCCTAAACAGGCGCTGGAGCTTGCTAAGAATAAAACACAGGATATTCAGTCAGCCTACGAAATGATAAAGGAAAAGCGTGGGTTTAAATAAGTACTGACTTGCATCCAAATAAAATACATTAATTTATCACTGCGCTGCGTTTTAATCGGCCCCTTATTTTTTATTAATTTCGCACGGCCTTGTAAAAAGTGAGGTATCACACCTATGGTTCTAGGTGCGTACAATACTGTTAATCTTTAAAAACAAAAAGAGTCAACGTTGAAGGTTGATGCCCATGATTTAAAATATAGTGACAGATACGGTATTAATTTAAATCAAAACGGTCTGCGTTCATCACTTTTGTCCAAGCTGCAATAAAGTCCTGAGTAAACTTTTGCTGTGAATCGTCACAAGCATAAACTTCTGCATTAGCGCGCAACTGGGTATTGGAACCAAATATCAAATCGGCTCTAGTTGCTGTCCACTTTAATTCACCGCTAAGGCGGTCACGCCCCTCAAATAACTCTTGGTCATCTGAGGTTGCCTTCCATTCAGTCGCCATATCTAACAAGTTAACAAAAAAGTCGTTAGTGAGCGTTTCTGGACGAGCGGTCATGACACCATGTTGTGTTTGTTCAAAATTGGCATTAAGAGCGCGCATTCCACCCACTAAAACTGTCATTTCTGGTACTGTTAGGGTCAGTAGTTGAGCACGGTCGAGCAATAACTCTTCCGACGATACGGTGAAATTGCCTTTCATATAATTGCTAAACCCATCTGCATTTGGCTCAAGCACTGCAAAAGCTTGCACGTCTGTTTGAGCTTGAGATGCGTCGGTACGTCCGGGTGCAAAGGGCACGGTGGAACTATTACCAGCATTTTGGCTAGCCTTTTCTATGGCTGTGCAGCCTCCAAGTACAATCAAGTCAGCTATAGATATCTGTTTATCACCGGATTGATTAGCGTTAAAGTCTTGATGAATGAGAGTGAGAGCAGCCAATACCTTGGTTAATTGTTCCGGTTGACTGGATTCCCAGTCTTTTTGTGGCGCCAGGCGTATTCTTGCGCCATTTGCTCCTCCACGTTTATCAGATCCTCTAAAAGTCGAAGCTGATGTCCAAGCGGTATACACCAATTCAGAAATAGTTAATCCAGAATCCAATATCTGACTTTTAAGACGGGTAATATCTTTATCATCAACAAGCTCATGAGTAACAGCAGGGACTGGGTCTTGCCATATCAATTCTTCTGAAGGCACACAGTTACCTAAATAGCGTGAAATGGGTCCCATGTCTCTGTGAGTTAGTTTGTACCAGGCACGCGCGAATACATCGGCAAAAACTTCAGGATTTTCATGGAAGTACTTTGAAATAGGCGCATAAATAGGATCTAATTTTAAGGCCATATCTGCCGTTGTCATCATTGGAGCAAAGCTTTTTGCTGGGTTATTTGCATCTGGCACTGTGCCTTTTGCGGAGGCAGACGTTGGGGTCCATTGGTGTGCACCAAATGGACTTTTGGTTAGCTCCCAATCATAACCAAGTAAAACATCGAAGTAGCCGTTATCCCACGTTGTAGGATCTGTTGTCCATGCGCCCTCTACACCACTAGTTATAGTATGCTCACCTTTACCGCTGCCAAAACTACTTTTCCAACCTAGTCCTTGTTCTTCTATACTTGCGCCTTCTGGAGCTGGGCCAATATATTCTTCACCCGCTGCACCATGGCATTTCCCAAATGTATGCCCTCCCGCAGTAAGGGCTACAGTCTCTTCATCGTCCATTGCCATTCTGGCAAACGTTTCACGAATATCGTGCGCTGAAGCAAGAGGATCTGGGGTGCCATTAGGGCCTTCAGGGTTAACATAAATGAGCCCCATTTGAACAGCTGCAAGAGGGTTTTCAAGTTCACGTTCGCCACTGTAACGTTTGTCACCAAGCCATTCGTCTTCAGAACCCCAATAAATATCTTGTTCGGGTTCCCAAATATCTTCACGACCACCAGCAAAACCGAACGTTTTAAATCCCATAGAGTCAAGCGCACAATTGCCCGTTAATACTATCAAGTCTGCCCAAGAAATTTTATTTCCGTATTTCTGTTTAATAGGCCAAAGGAGTCGACGGGCTTTGTCAAGGTTGCCGTTGTCTGGCCAACTATTAAGAGGTGCAAAACGTTGTGAACCAGCACCAGCACCCCCACGTCCGTCTCCAGTGCGATAAGTACCTGCACTATGCCAAGTCATACGGATGAAAAATGGACCATAATGACCATAATCAGCAGGCCACCAGTCTTTGGAATCTGTCATCAACTCATGTAAGTCGTTTTTTAAGGCATCCAGATCAAGTTTGTTAAACTCCTCAGCATAATTAAAAGACTCTCCCATAGGGCTAGAACGCGAAGAGTGTTGATGAAGAATATTTAGATTTAATTGATTTGGCCACCAATCACGATTGTCTTTAGCAATTCCTGAGTTTTTTGTCATCGAACCATGCATAACTGGGCATTTCCCGATACCTTTATTATTATCACCTTTATTATCACCTTTATTCTCATTCTGCATATTTTTCTCCTGAGCTAGTTATATTGATTTACAAGTCAGCTAATAAAATTATGTTACCTATATTTCCCAATACTATATTAGTAGGTTATTGGTTAGATAGTGACATATAACAATCGATTTTAGCTATCTATATAGCTGTTCTTAATCTTTTTATTTATGATGATTAAGGTTAATTAAGCCAATCTTCAGTTTTTGTTCATGCTTTTCGTTCCACAATGATTGAAACTTTGAAAAGGAAAATAAGATGAAAAACTTAAGTTTATTAATGTTGTGCGGTCTTTTTTTATCGAGTGCTACATTGGGGAGAGAATGGAATACAGAAAATGAGAGTTGGAGTGTTCAGTCATCAGAAAAACAATTTGAGGATAAAAGTGGAGTGATCTACAAAGCTTCTAAGTATGCTCAAGGCAATACCTTATCTTCGATGCCTAGCACTCAGTTAAAAACAGTAGCAAATGACACCCATAAAAAAATGGAACTGGCTAAAATGTTAACCGTAAGACCAGAGGCAAAGGCTTTTAATCAAGAGTTTTGGATTTTTGATGCTTGGGTTGAATTTTATAGTGATGATGATGGAGACGGATATTTTAATCATTTCTCGGTTGAATTTGACGCCGATACTGGATATTCCGCAGCAGAAGTGTATGCCAGATTATACTTGGGTAAAGACGAAGTATTTAGGGAATATCACAGTACCTCTAACTTCAATATCTTTTCTGATAATAGCAATGATAGTTTTGTGGTGGAATCTGAATTATTAAACGGTTTTTCTTCTGCCGAATATGAGGTGTTAATTGAGTTGTATGATGCCTATAGCGATGAACTAGTGGCTGTTTATGACGGAAATGATGACGCAGATTTATTTTTATTATCTATTGAAAGTCAAGAGTATGAAACAACTCAGGGTATAATTGTTCATGAACACGGTGGCAGTGTGGGTCTCTTGGGACTGTTATTGATACCTTTGTTGCTAATGATGCGTAAATACAAAAAAAGAGGTTAAATTAAAGTAGCTCTTTAAATTGTGGCTTTGAAATTTTAGAAACTCAAAGCCACCTTAACTTGTTTTTTTTGCATCGTTATCAACCACTTCAGTTGTAACTTTTTGGACTAATTTCACTCGACCATATTTAACTAGGCTGTCTCTTAGTACATATTCTATCTGGGCATTGACGCTGCGCAGATCATCATCTGCCCAGCGTTGCATAGCTGCCAATACATCAGCATTTATTCTAAGAGGAAAAGCTTTTTTAGACATTATGTTCCCAGTAAGGTAAGCACGCTCTTTTCACTTGATTTCACTTGACGCTAATATAAGCTGCCACTATTAATGATGGGTTGAGCATTTTTATCTCCACACAATACCACCAACAAATTGCTGACCATCATCGCCTTGCGTTCTTCGTCAAGTTCTATGACACCTCTCGATTTGAGTCTATCCAGTGCCATTTCAACCATACCAACTGCACCCTCCACAATCTTACTGCGAGCAGCAATGATGGCGGTAGCTTGTTGCCGTTGTAACATAGCACTGGCAATTTCTGGTGAATAAGCCAAGTGGCTGATTTTAGACTCATGCACTGTTAAGCCTGCTTTACCCAAACGCTCTTGGATTTCTTGTTTTAAAATTTCAGAAATATGCTGAGGATGACTGCGCAGCGCAATATCAGCACTATCATCATCTTGCGGGTCGTAGCAGTAACTGCTTGCCATATTTCGAAGTGCCGACTCAGTTTGAATAGTAACGTAACTTTCATAGTCGTCCACCTCAAACATGGCCTCAGCCGAGTCAGTCACAGACCATACCACTATGGTGGCGATTTCTATGGGGTTACCTAAGTTATCGTTAACCTTTATTTTGGCCGATTCGAAGTTGCGAATACGCAAAGACACCGTTTTGCGCATAAAAAATGGGATAGTCCAGCGAAGGCCGTTACGTTTTTCAGTGCCTACATAGCTACCAAATAAGGTCATGACTTTAGCTTGATTAGGTTGCACCATAAAGAAGCCAGCCCAGCAAATGAGCACAATGATGGAGCACACAATACTAACGGGGATCAATATTTTATTCGCAAGCATTAAACCAAAACTAATTTGTAGTAAGGGCAAAACAACAAAAAAAGCCAAGTACCCATTAATCGAAAACCCTTTTTTTTCGCTAATCATGAAAAACTCCTGTTTGATATCATTATGAACCTCCTCTTATACATATCTCCTATCCCACTATTCCTTTCTACATTTCTTATTCCTTCTTTTTCTTTCTTTTTCCTTTCCTCTTTTTTCTCTTTCTTCCTTTCTCTTTTTTTTTCTTCTTTCTTCTTCTTTCTTTTTTTT
>OOGD01000082.1_pt1 | contig 23069 bp, 21 predicted proteins | sample 1670381 | NCBI WGS metagenome assembly OOGD01 (sample SAMEA98146918, study PRJEB22522) | marine metagenome | biome: marine biome; feature: marine water body; material: sea ice | place: Arctic Ocean | collected 14-Sep-2015 | depth 1.3 m | reverse complement strand
TTCTGTGGTTAGTTGTTGTTCTTCGTCGGCAGCGTAGGATGGGTTTAAGAGACAGATTATGAAGTTTGATAAGCCATCAATCCACTGGAGTATGTTGATGCCGTTGTTATTGATGGCACTTGCTTTTCAGTTTTATTACGCTTCGACGCTGTTTCAAAGTTGCCGAGGCGAACTGTTGAAAAGAGAGCGTAATAGCAAGTGGGTGACTGAACTGAATGAGGGGGGGTAATGTCTGAATTTTTAGCAATGGGTGGCTACGCATCGTTTGTTTGGTCATCTTATGGTCTGACAGCGATAGTGCTTTGGTTAAATTGGTATTTACCACGTCGAACACATCAGCAGGTTTTACGCCAGTTGAGGCGCCGTCATTCAAAAAAATCAAATCTTGACAGGAATAAATAGCATGACTCCGGCACGTAGGAAGCGTTTGGGCTTAATTATATTAATGGTTGCTGGTGTTGCCACTGGAATTGGCCTTGCGTTGAAGTCGCTGAATGAAAACATTATGTTTTTCTTTTCTCCAAGTGAAGTGGTAGAGGGTAAAGCGCCACAAGATCGCCTGTTTCGGATGGGAGGCATGGTAGTTGACGGTAGCGTCAGCCGGCCAGGAGAGGGTTTGACGGTGATGTTTGACCTCACTGACAACGCCGGAAGTGTGACGGTGGAATATACGGGTATTCTGCCGGATCTGTTCCGTGAAGGGCAGGGCATAGTCGCCAATGGAAAGCTCAATAGTAACGGCTCATTTGTGGCTCAGGAAGTATTAGCCAAACATGATGAAAATTACATGCCGCCAGAAGTTGCCGCTGCGATGAAGAACAAAAGTGATTTGGTTAAAACTTACTAGGTCATTGAATTTATATGTTTCTACACACACTGCACATAACGGTCGTCTTAAACTAAATGATACCTAAGCTATGATTCCAGAAATTGGTCACTTCGCTCTCATTATTGCCTTATTCCTGTCTGTGGTTCAGTCGGTTTTTCCGCTCGTGGGGGCATCGTTTGGCATTTCACGGTGGGTCGCATTGGCTAAACCAGCAGCGCTGTCACAACTGTTATTTGTTGCTATCTCATATGCCTGTTTAACCTGGGCATTTCTCCAAAATGACTTTTCAGTTTTGTATGTGGCAACTAATTCTAATACTGAATTACCTATTATTTACTTAATATCGGGGGTCTGGGGCGCACACGAAGGGTCGCTATTACTCTGGGTGTTAATACAAGCGTTGTGGACTGGGGCGGTCGCTGTATTTAGTCCTAATGTGCCAAATATAATGCGCGCGCGAGTGCTGGCTGTGTTGGGTTTAATCAGTTTTGGTTTTCTATTATTTATACTGCTCACTTCAAACCCTTTCGATCGATTGTTTCCGGCAGTAATAGAAGGGGGTGATTTAAATCCATTGCTACAGGATATTGGCCTCGCGATTCACCCTCCGATGTTATATATCGGTTATATCGGATTCTCAGTTGCATTTGCGTTTTCAATAGCAGCACTTATTTCTGGTCAGGTAGATTCTGCCTGGGCCCGTTGGGCAAGGCCCTGGACTAATATCGCCTGGTTATTCCTTACGATTGGTATTGCACTTGGTAGCTGGTGGGCTTATTACGAACTCGGTTGGGGCGGCTGGTGGTTTTGGGATCCGGTAGAAAATGCATCGTTTATGCCGTGGTTAATGGGCACTGCACTGATGCATTCATTAGCGATTACAGAAAAACGAGGGACGTTTAAAGCCTGGACAGCATTGCTGGCAATTTTTGCATTTTCGTTAAGTTTGCTGGGCACATTTTTGGTACGTTCCGGTGTATTGACTTCGGTACACGCTTTTGCAAGTGACCCTGACCGAGGTGTTTTCATACTCGCTTTTCTGATTATTGTGGTTGGTGGGTCTCTGGCCTTGTATTCCTGGCGCGCCCCTAGATTGAAGAGCGCGGCACAGACAAATTTACTGTCACGGGAAATGGCACTATTGTTTAACAATATTTTTCTGACAGTGGCGACTGCGGCGATTTTACTCGGCACCCTGTATCCTATCGCCATCGATGCAATGGGCGGTAAGATATCAGTAGGTCCGCCTTATTTTAATTTTGTATTCTTAAGTATTACTGCGCCATTAGCCATTCTGATTGGTATTGGTATGTTAATTCGTTGGCGCAAAGATACGCCGCAAAACTTATGGTCTCAAATAAAAATCCCAGCAATTGGTGTATTGCTCGTCGCATTCTTGATAAGTCTAACCCTGCCGCAATGGATCTGGAGTGCTTTTGCTGGTTTGGCCATGTCACTGTGGATTGCCGTGACAGCCGTTATGGCAATATACGAACGTTTCAGGAACAGGTCGTTGATGGCTTCTTTACGGGCAACACCCAGTGGGTTTTATGGCATGATTTTAGGCCATGTTGGCATTGCTGTGTTCATTGTTGGTATTACGCTTACTAGTTTGTATAGCGAAGAAAAAGACTTGCGTATGGCTCCTGGTGACGTTTATACGGTGGCGGGTTATGACTTCCAATTTAATGGCGTGAAAAAGGAAGACATAAAAAACTATGTCTCTACTCGTGGTCATTTTACGGTGACGTCACAAACCGATGATTTTCTCGCAGAGTTATCACCCGAAAAACGTATTTATCGAGTACAGCAATCTCCAATGACTGAAGCGGCAATCGACGCGGGGTTTACTCGTGACTTATTTATTGCACTGGGTGAACCACTGGATGATAAGGGTAGTTGGGCGATTCGGATTTACTATAAACCCTTTATTCGCTGGATTTGGTTGGGCGCTATCATCATGGCTTTGGGCGGCTTGTTTGCAGCGAGCGATAGACGCTATCGTCAAGAATCAAAAGCAGCAGCAAAAGCAGCTGAGTCAATAAGAGGGGCCGTTGTTTAATGCGTTTCATTTTACCCTTAGGTATTTTTGTTTTGATTGTGGGATTATTGGGTTTTGGTTTGACCCTTGACCCAAAGAAAATACCATCACCCTTGATCGATAAATCGGCACCAGATTTTTCACTCAGGAACCTATATGCGCCTGAAGAAAAACTATCGAAAAAGGATTTACTGGGTCAAGTTTGGGTGCTCAATGTATGGGCATCCTGGTGTGTATCTTGTCGAGCTGAACATGCAATTATTACCGATTTGGCTAACAGGAATCTGGTCGATATTTTTGGACTGAATTATAAAGATCAACCTCAGGATGCACGTCGCTGGTTACAGCAGTTTGGTAACCCATATTCAGCTAGCTTAATGGATATCGATGGACGAGTGGGTATTGATTGGGGTGTTTATGGTGTTCCTGAAACCTTTGTTATTGGTAGAGATGGGCAGATTAAATATAAACATATTGGTCCTGTAACCCAGGAGTCACTTGAGCATGAAGTGATACCGGCTATAAAAGAATTGCTGGGTTAAGCTGATGTCAGTTAAACGAACATTGGTTAAACAGGCGCGACTATTTGCGATTCTGGCACTACTGATTTTCAGCGCAGTATCTCAGGCAGCAGTTGAGGCCTATCAGTTTGAGTCGCCTAAAATGGAGGCTGAATACAATCAACTGATTGGTGAATTACGCTGCCTGGTTTGTCAAAATCAAAATTTATCAGGTTCGAATGCTGATCTCGCTAAAGATTTACGTCGAAAAACACACGAATTATTAATGGATGGTAATACGCCAGATCAAGTATCTGACTATATGGTTGCTCGTTATGGTGACTTTGTGCTTTATCGACCACCCTTACAAACTAATACTTTATTACTTTGGCTTGGGCCTTTTGCTTTATTGCTTTTGGTCGTTGTTGTAGTTTTTATGAAAATGCGACAAAAACAAGTGCTGGTTGCGCCTGAACAGGATGCAATGGCAAAAGCAAAACAGTACCTTTCGGAGCCCAAAAGAAAATAATGATATTCTGGATTGTGGTAGCCGCTTTGCTACTGGTTGGATTGGTGTGTGTCATCCTGCCTGTTTTAAGAACGCCTAAAGAGGTGCAGTCGAGCGACAGGCAACAACAAAATGTTGATATTGCGCGAGACAAGAAAGCCGCATTAGACGAACAATTGGGTGATTCTAATTTAACCCAAGCCGAATATGACAATGCTTTACTCGAGTTACAAACATCGCTTGCGCTTGATCTTGAAAAACCTGAGTCTGGTGATGTTAACCATCAGGGTAAATGGCTCGTTTGGGTGTTAATTTTTGCACTACCATTGGCGAGTATCGGACTCTACCTAAAAATAGGCGAGTATCGAGTAATCGGTAACCCAGCCTTGGCATCAGTAGCGCTAGATCAAAACCAAACCCAAAAATTTGATATGACACTCGACCAAATGGTTGAGGTAGTGAAAGAGCGCTTACAAAAAAATCCTGACGATGCCAGAGGCTGGTTTGTATTGGGTAAAACTTTGATGGAAAGGGGTGAGTTTGATGAAGCCGTCACTGCCTTTCAACGAACGCTTGATCTAGTGGGCGACAAAGAAGCAGGTGTTTTATTTTCATTAGCTGATGCGCTCTCTATGCAAAAAGATGGGCTGATGACAGGTGAGCCTGAGGAACTGATTCAACAAGGGTTGAAAATTGATCCACAGGATCCGACCGGTCTTTGGTTGGCAGGGCTTGCCGCCGAACAGCGTCAGGACTATAAGGCTGCTTTTGATTACTTGAACACATTGCTGCCGCTGGTAGCCAATGATGCGCAGTCAACCATTGAGGTGAATCGAGTTATTGCATTGTTGCAAAATCAGGATCCGACGCTGATAACAAGCACTAAATTGCCGTTACAACATCAAAATAATAGTTTGAAGGTTTCAGTGACTCTGTTAGATGTTTTAAAACAGAAAGTATCATCTGATAACGCGGTGTTTATCTACGCTAAGGCCGCCAGTGGGCCGCCAATACCGTTAGCAGTCAAACGGCTAACGGTTAGTGATTTGCCGGTGACGATTGAACTAAGCGACGCTGACGCGATGATTCCCAGCATGACTTTATCTTCATTTGAAGAAATCATAATAGGTGCCAGAGTGTCGATGTCGGGTAACCCGGTGGCTCAACCAGGTGATTTATATATCGAAACAGGTTCGGTCGATAGAAATGCCCTTAGCGATGGCGTGACGTTATCTATCAGTAAAACGAAATAAACATTCAAATATAAAAAATCAACCAATTGGCTGATCAGGAATCAAAAGCGGCCTTGATGTCATCAAATGGAGCAGTAATCGCATACACTTGCGCATAACCCATCTGTTTTAGTGTCAAGGCAGCGAGTGACGCTCGCCCACCACCCGCACAATGAGTCAAAATTATCGAGTCAGCATCAGGGCAGTAGTGAGCGACTTTCATCTCAAGTAAGCCGCGCGGAATATGAATTGACTGCCTAAGCTTGCTCTTAGCGACATTTTCAGCTTCTCGTAAATCAATAATGAAAGCATTTTCAGCACTATCAAACAATCGTTTTGCAGATGCAACATCAACACAAGAAATTTCCTGCTGTGCTTGTTGGATTAATTCGGCTGCCGTTTTAATCATCAGTTTGACCTATAGTAAATGAAGTCAACTATTCTGCGGGTTGAAAAATTCAATTACAAGCTTAGCAAAAACCTACAATTTTTAGGTTAGCTAACAAGTGGCGCTTTAAAGTACATTCTTATTAAGATTAAGTCATGTTAGACAAGTTTAATTCGATACCTTAATCAACGTTCAAATCAAATATTCTGAATCCTATTATTGACGTTAATTTGGAGTTTTTCTAACCAGGTGAAAACTAGTTTAACCAGCCTCTACTGTACAATATTAATTTTCGGCTAGAGGTGTATGCACGTAACAACTGATTTGATATTGAATATAACAAGCAGAAATTAACCTAACAGCAAGGTAATTGAACATGGATCTGAGAACCCGTGCTTATTGGCGCATTCAGAATATTCGAAGGTCGTTTGAGGCTTCTCGTGCCTAGCAAAGGCAGGATAAAATATACATTATGACTCCTACATTAATGATCCAAGGCGCTACCTCAAATGCGGGTAAAAGCGTTATCGCTGCCGGTCTTTGTCGACTGTTTAGTTCGAAGGGCTATCGGGTAGCACCTTTTAAACCTCAAAATATGGCGCTTAACAGCGCGGTGACTATCGACAATGGTGAGATAGGTCGCTCGCAAGCGGTGCAGGCGCTGGCCTGTGGTATCGAGCCGCATACGGATATGAACCCAATATTGCTCAAACCCAATAGTGATAAAGGGGCTCAGGTTATTATTCAAGGGCATTCAATAGGCAATATGGAGGCAGTCGAATACCATGCATTTAAAAAACAGGCGATGGTGTTTGCATTGGAATCCTATTACCGGTTAGCCGAGCAATATGACTTGATCATTGTTGAGGGCGCTGGTAGCCCAGCTGAAATAAACCTGAGAGAAAATGATATTGCCAATATGGGGTTTGCGACCGCGGTTGGCTGCGCGGTCTTGATTGTTGCCGATATTGATCGTGGTGGCGTGTTTGCACACTTAACGGGAACCCTCGATTGTTTGAGTCAAAATGAGCGTGACCTAGTGCAGGGCTTTTTAATCAATCGGTTCCGTGGCGATAAGACGCTTCTTGACTCCGGTATTGACTGGTTGACCGATAAAACGAACGTTCCAACACTCGGTGTATTACCCTATTTGAAAGGGTTACATATCGAAGCTGAAGATGCGGTTGATCATCGTTCGCATAATGGTACGACTGCAGAAACCAACCGACGCCTTAAAGTGGTTGTGCCAAGAATCCCTCGCATTAGTAACCATACTGACTTTGATGTTTTGCGCTTACATCCACAGGTTGATTTAACTTTTGTGGAAGAAGGCCAGGTCGTGCCTGCGGCGGATCTAATTATTTTACCCGGTAGTAAAAATACCATTAATGACCTCAATTGGCTTGTCGATAATGAATGGCCTGCACAGATTAAAAAACACTTACGCTATGGTGGGAAGTTAATAGGAATCTGTGGTGGCTACCAAATGGTAGGACAACACATTCATGACCCCGAAGGCATCGAAGGTAAAGCAGGCTCTCAGTTAGGGTTACAACTAATGGACTTTGAAACGACGCTCGCGCCCGTCAAGCAGTTAACCCAAGTAACGGGTTACTTGTTTGATTCAAAAGTTCGCGTTGATGGCTACGAAATCCACATGGGTATCACCGATGGGCCAGACTTAATACGACCGGCTATTGACCTGGGTGATCGCACAGATGGGGTAATTTCTTCTGACAATCAAATACTCTGTAGCTACCTTCACGGTTTATTCGATCATCACGAAGCCTGCGACGCCTTGTTACAGTGGGCGGGGTTGGATGCTGATGCGAGTGTCGATTATCAGGCTTTACGCCAACGCGAAATTGATCGTGTCGCCACTATGCTCGAAACTGAAATTGACTTTGATCTTTTGGCTGCGAATATTGGCTTAAAGTGACTCTGAATACGACCGGTTCTACTGAATGTTAGCCACCTTGTTACCCGTACTGTGTTGCGTTATTGCACTGATTCTCGATAGATTGTTCGGTGAACCTAAATACCACCCGCTGGTACTTTTTGGCAATATTTCCAGTTGCTTCGAACGTCGGTTAAATAATCGTCAGTCACGCATTAACGGTTTTTTTGCTGCTGCTGTGGTGATTGCTATACCTGTCTCTGGGGTGCTCTATTTGCAGTCACTTCTATCGAGTGTCTGGTTGCAATCAGGACTGAATATAGCCGTACTTTATTTTGTTATCGGCTGGCAAAGTATGAAACAACATGCACTTGCGATTTCCAATCCATTGTTCAATGACGATCTTGAGAATGCTCGCTGCCATTTATCGATGATTGTGAGCCGTGATACCAGTCAAATGAGCGAATCTCAAGTGGTCGGATCAACTATAGAATCGATACTTGAAAATGGACATGACTGTGTTTTTGCCTCGCTGTTCTGGTTTTTAGTGCTGGGCCCCGCAGGCGCGCTATTGCATCGATTAAGCAATACGCTTGATGCTATGTGGGGTTATAAGAATGAACGTTATCTTCAGTTTGGCTGGTTTGCAGCTCGGCTAGACGATGTGCTTGGGTATCTACCCGCAAGACTAACGGGGCTGAGTTATGCGCTCAGTGGTAACTCCAAAGCTGCATTAGTATCCTGGCGCCAACAGATGGGTCAACACAAGAGCCCAAACGCTGGGCTAGTGATGGCCAGTGGCGCGGGAGCGCTTGGTATTCTGATTGGTGGATCGGCCATATATGACGGTGTTAACCACGATAAACCTTATCTCGGTACCGGCAGTCAGGCGCAGACCACAGATATTCAACGGTCGATTAGATTAGTTGAAAAGGCGTTGATTGTTTGGTTAGGGTTAAGTGCTTTATGCTTGCTGGTGTTAGTTACCTTGTGAAGTCGCAATTTAGATTGTGACCTAGTACTGGGTCGTTATATTACCTGTTATTAATGAGTTATCTAGATGTCATGTCATATACCGAACAAGAAAAAGCGACCGTTTATCGCGTTATTAAAGAGCGTCGTGACATGCGTCATTTTACCAAAGAGCCAGTGTCGCCAGAGATATTGCGCAATTTAATGCAAGCAGCCCAGCTCGCACCGAGTGTCGGCTTCATGCAGCCCTGGCGTTTTATTCGAATTACCGATCCTGCCATTCGAAATCAAATTTACGATCTCGCCCAGGCTGAAATCAAGTTAACCGGTGAACAGATCGAAGATAAGAAAACAACCTACGCAACGTTGAAGCTAGAAGGCATAAAAGACTGTGCCGAAATTTGGGTTGCTGCATTAATGGAAGGGCGAGAAAAGTATATTCTTGGCCGCCGTACCATGCCAGAGATGGACCTGGCATCGCTCTCATGCGCTATTCAAAATATTTGGCTGGCTGCGCGCGCCGAGAGTATTGGTATGGGATGGGTTTCATTCTTTCAACCCGATGACTTGGCTAAACTTTTAGCCATGCCAGAGGACAGTTATCCAGCGGCAGTCCTATGTATTGGACATGTTGATGCATTTTATGACAAGCCACTGTTGGAGCAAGCCGGCTGGGATTCACGGCGTGGACTGGATGAAATTCTGTATGAGAATAGTTGGGGTAATGCCTGCTCTTTCTTATAGACTTGCCGGTTGTTTAGCGATCAATGTCATAAGGATTTCCGCCTGTTTGACAGATAGGCTTTTTATACTTTGCTAGCTATATATTCTGATAATAGTCTCCCATGCGAGGGCATAGGAGACTCAACCGATAGTTAATACTATTCGTTCTCTGACGACATATTCCAAAGGATACTCTGTCCCTCACCCATCATGGTTTTAGGCATTTGGCCATCCCACTGTTGCGCACGAACGTATTCGACGAGGACACGAGACTCACTCAGGGCATCCGCTTTTTTCTTGATCGATTCAGCTTCCGCTACGCCTTTGACTCTGATTGCTTGAGCTTCTGCAATTGCTTCGATTCTAATCGAATAGGCTTTACCGTCGGCAGTCGCTTTTGCCGCATCTCGTTTGGCATTTGCGGTGTTTACTTCGCGTTGTGCTTCAAGTTCTTGACGATCAAGACGATGCTTTTCAGCAGCAGCCAGGTTCTTCTCAGTTTGCTTGGTTTCGATTGACTGAATGTATTTGGCAGGCAGGCCTAGGTTTTCCAATTGTGCTGAATCGAGCTTGACCGGGTAAGCGCTCATTTCTTCTTGTAGTAGTTCTTCTATTTGGGTAATAACACGACTTCGGTTCTGGATGATTTCCTCAGCTTTGTATCTTGCTAATGCATCTTTAGCTGCAGATCGTAATTTGGGGTCAAGTATTCGAGACTCAAACTGGTCCAGTCCACCGTAACTCTTAAAGAGTTCGAAAGCCTGGTCGCGTCTGACCGTCCAGTTAATCGAAACTTCGGCTGTGACTGGCATTTGTTCATGGGTTGACGCATTCAGTTTTTCAACATTCTTACGCGTTCGAATTTCTAACACTTCTATTCGATCGACGAAAGGAATCTTGACGTGTAAACCCGGGCTAACCTGTTCGGTTGCTTCGCCAAATCGTTTGATGATACCAACATGGCCTTCATCAACGGTGTACATGGCCTGAGAAAAAACCACCAGTAATAATAGCAGCGTAAGCACTATGAATACGGCGCCTTTGCTTTTGTTGATGATTTTAGCTAAATCTGGCAAGTTATTTGAATTGCTGATAGTGAGGTTTTTTTAAATTTTGCGGTGATTTTATACGAAACGAATCTGCTTTGATTCGCGCCACATATATTCAGGATGGCGTTGCAGGAAGTCGAGTTGCAGGAATTTGAATTGAAGGCTCATAGTCTGTGGCAGATAAGAAATATTCAATGCCTAAACGCTATGAATTAGTCAATCGCCTCCAATGAGTTGTCTATCGCCAAAATGGTATCAATCAATTGCTGTTGATAGTCCCCTGGATCTTGCCACAGGCCTCTTTGCTGAGCTTCAAGTAATCGTTCGGCCATTTCTTTCAAAGCATTGGGGTTGGATTGCTCTAAAAACTGCCGATTATCATCATCCATTATGAGAGCATTAGTAACCGACTCGTATTGATAATCATCAATCAGGTTGGTGGTAGCATCATAGGCAAACAGATAGTCAACCGACGCAGCCATTTCGAAGGCGCCTTTATAGCCATGCTCTCGCATCGCACTAATCCACTTAGGATTGGTTACCCGTGATCTAATGACGCGATTGAGTTCTTCTTTTAGGGTTCGAATTTTGGGGTTAGCCGGATTTGAGTGATCGCCGTGATAGACGACAGGCATATCACCCTTTAATACGGATACGGCATTACTCATGCCGCCCTGAAACTGGTAGTAGTCGTCTGAATCGAGTAGGTCGTGTTCACGGTTGTCCTGGTTTTGGACTACGACTTCAATTTGGCTTAAGCGAGATTCAAAGGCAGAAAATGCGGCCTCACCAAAGTTATTCTGGCTGTAACTATAACCACCCCAGTTGACGTAGGCTTTAGCCAAATCGGCCTGATTATCCCAAACGCCTTCGTCAATTAAACCCTGTAATCCAGCGCCGTAACTACCGGGTTTAGAACCAAACACTCGAAACCTGGCCTGTGTTTTTGCTTGCTCTGGATCAATACCTTGTGCAACTAATGATTCGTAGCTGGTTTTGATATGTTGTCGCAAGGTATTGCTATCACCTGGCTCTTCATAGTCAGCTAAAGCCTGCACTGCATTATCAAAGAGTTTGGCGACGTTTGGGAATGCATCGCGAAAGAACCCTGAAATACGTAATGTGACGTCAACACGAGGACGACCGAGTTGAAAGCCAGGAATAATTTCAATATCAATCACTCGATTCGAACCCTCAGCCCAAATAGGTCTGACCCCCATCAAAGCAAATGCCTGAGCGATATCATCACCACCGGTGCGCATGGTCGAAGTACCCCAAACGGATAAACCGAGTTGCTTTGGATATTCACCTTGTTCTTGTAAGTGCCGAGTCAATAGTTGATCGGCAGATAGTTGGCCCAATTCCCATGCGGTTTGAGTGGGTATTGAGCGTGAGTCAACCGAGTAAAAGTTCCTGCCCGTGGGTAATACGTCAAGTCGGCCACGCGTGGGGGCACCGCTTGGGCCAGCGGGTACGAAACAACCGTTGAGTCCCCCTAAAAAATTAGCAATCTCATCATTACCCGATTGCATGACGGCTTTCAGTACGACTTGTTTTATATACCCCAGTAATTGTTCGGTTTGCGCTAATGAGTGGGCCAGAGTTTGCTCAGACAGCATGGAATCAATGCACTGTTCTGCCAATAGTTCCAACCGTTCTCTGGTATCTGCTTGTGTTCTCCAATCATCATTACTAATGTCCTGTAGCAGTGTCGGCTTTTCGGCTTGAGCAGGTTTGGCTGGATCGAATTTTAACGGATCGAAGGGGCTGCCATCATCGCTGACCAAATTGAGATCACGACTTAAGCAGTGCAATAATCCCGCGTCATTGTGACCATCGCCGCGCGGCAAGCGGGTGAGGGCGACTAGCGTTTCGGTTAGATTGTGATCGTCTGGTAATTGACCAAAGCGATGCAGGCCATGTCGAATTTGTGCTTCTTTTAACTCACATAGGTAGGTATCAACTTCATTGAGTAATTCGTCCTGATTCTTTTGAGGATCAATCTCAACACCAAGGTTAAGCTCCTTCACTAAGTTCGAGCTACAGACCAAATCCAGGATCTTCTTCCTTAAGTGTTGTTCACGCCGAGGGTCTAACCCCAAAGCCTGATAATATTCATCGATGAGCTTTTCTAATTCGAGTAGATCACCATAGGTTTCTGCGCGTGCCATCGGCGGCATGAGGTGATCGATAATAACCGCTTGAGTTCGACGCTTAGCCTGTGCGCCTTCGCCAGGGTCGTTAACAATGAACGGGTATAAGTGCGGCATAGGTCCAAACACAAGGTCGGGCCAGCACTGCTCAGACAATGCCAGACTTTTACCCGGCAGCCATTCTAGATTGCCATGCTTGCCAATATGAGCAAAAGCATCGGCCTGGTATACATGGCGTAACCAGAAATAGAACGCTAGGTAATTATGCGGTGGCACTAAATCTGGATCGTGGTAATTGGCAACAACATCAACATTAAAACCACGTGCAGGTTGAATACCGACAAAGGTTTCGCCCAGTCGAATGCCGGAGATCATTAATCGGCCCTGGCGGTATTTTGGGTCTGACTCAACTGCACCCCAGCGCTGCAGTATGGCATTGCGATTGTATTCGGGTAGCTTGTCGAACCAGTAGTAATAGTCATCAAGTGACATGCTCTGATTACAGCCTTTGATTGGCAGGGTATCAAGGTTATTGGTAACGCCTGTTTGCAGTTGCTCGATGAGGCTATCACCATCATGAGGAATATCACTAATAGGGTAATCATTCTGTTGTAACGCATTTAAAATATTAATGGCCGATGCCGGCGTGTCTAGTCCAACCCCATTTCCAATTCTGCCATCTTTCGTTGGGTAATTGGCGAGTATGATAGCGATGCGTTTTTGACTATTTTTCTTATGACGTAAATTAGCCCAGCAATGAGCGAGTGCTGCGACAAACTCTGCGCGTTCAGCCTGAAGTTTGTAGCGCACAATATCAATTTCTGTCGCACTCGACCGACGATAAAGCTCTTTGAAGCTAATGGCGCGGCTGATGATTCGACCGTCGTATTCGGGCAGGGCCACATTCATTGCGATGTCACGTGCCCTTAAGCCCTGGCTCGAAGCTTCCCAGTCAGATTCGTTATTCGCGGCCATAATGGCTTGAATTACGGGAATGCTTTTTTCGAATAGCTGAGTCGGTATTTGTGGCTCTGATGACAGCGCTGCGTTGCCTTCTATATGCTGCGAAAAGCTCGTAGTGTTAATCACAACATCGCAATCACTCACATGGATTAAATGATTAACCGTTGCCAGACAGTCGGGATCTTTGAGGGATAGCGTTGCGACAGGCAATAGATTAAAGCGCTTGTTGAGTATGCCAATGAATTGATCAAACGCCGCAGTGTTGCCCGATTGGACATGTGAGCGATAAAACAAAAGCAGTGCTGATGGCAGAGATTTATCTTTTACTTGGAGCCATTGCTCTAGTGTTACTTGCGCCTCACCTGGGCTATAAATTAAGCAGGGTGGCAAACTGCGCGGTGGTTCAAAACTGTTTGCTGCTTGTTTTAGTTGAAGTAACTCAGTTGCGATGTAACGATATAGGTTGAGCGTGTTGCGCTGGCTACCTTCGCGCAGATAACGCCAAACGTCATGGCATTGTTGTTGGCTACCATTGGACCGACTGAATAACTCTGTATCAGCTTGATCGTCACCCGGCACCAGAATGAGTTTAATTGAATGACGCTTTGCTAATGTTTCTAATTGCTCGATGCCATATTGCCAATAACTAACACCACCGAGCAGTGAAACAATAATGACTTTGCTATGCTGAAGAACCGAATGCTCATATAAATCGTAGGCTGCTGGCTTAGCCAGATTGATCAGGTTAGCCAAACGCAGGGAAGGATAGCCGCTGGGAAGTTCGTCGGCTACCTCGGCAAGTAATCCCAGAGACGTATCCTGAGCTGACAGAATAACGATTTCACCAGGAGATTGCTGAAGGTCGATAATGCCTTCTTCATCAGTGAATCCACCGGGCTTTGCTGCTAGCAGGTGCATATCAAATCTATATCTTTAATTGGTATCAAATTCTAAAAAGGAGTGCCGATAGCACTGTTTTGATTGCTTGACGCAGTCCATCGAAATTATTGGGTAATGTCTATACTGTCTGCAACTGGCTCACCCTTCAGAACAAAACCAGAATGATCATTGGCATTAAGAGTTACCTCGAGCGAGTGTGTGCCAGCAGGAAGTTCACTTAGGAAAAACCATGGGCCATATACGCGAGTTATTTTAATACCATCTACGTATAGGTGGGCATGGCCTTCACCAGCCGTTGGATGGCCATTGACGTTTTCAGGTGCAAACCGAAAGTTAATCGTTTCGATGTGAATATTCCACCCGCCCATAGCATCTCGCTTTGCCTGCAATGTCACGCTCGGTTTATCGACCATTGCAGACACTTCAATTTGGTTATGTCCATGCTGATGTGTGTGTGCCTGTTCAGCTGCAGTGGCACAATAATTCGATAGAAGCAAAATTATTGAAAATAATGTCCAGGAAAAATATTTCATTAATTTTCTCTCAAGTGTCTCTAAGTTTAGTCAGCTCTGAAAAACCTGAATTAAATAACAGCGGATTTTAGCGCCGAATGCAAGTCATCTTTCACCAGGTCTTTACCAATGAAAACAAGTTTGGTTTGACGCAGTTCATCATTGCCCCAGGCGCGGTCGAAGTATCGCTCCAATCTTTCACCGACGCCTTGTAATACCTGGCGCATGGGTTTACTGGGTAGGGCAAGAAAACCCTTTACCCGATAAATAGTGTTAACCGCGATCAAACCATCGACGATAGCGACAAGTTTGTCGGAATCCACTTCACCCAGGGTGATCGATACTGAGTTGAAATGATCATGAGCATGGTGGTGATCTTCTTCGTGATCGTGATGATGATCGTGGTGGGTGTGTACTGCTTCAATGCCATTTTCCGATGCAAACTGAAGCCCCATGATCAGGTCGCTTTGAATTTGACCATTGGCCACTTCGAGCATTTTAACCTGCGGTTTTACGCGCTCGCTTACCTGTTGTCTAATGTTGATTAATTGTGCTTCATCGAGCAAATCGGCTTTACTGATGATTACCATATCGGCGGAGCCCAACTGGTCTTCAAGCAGTTCGCGTAATGATGGGTCGTGATCGAGGCTTTCATCAGCGTTGCGCTGTGCTTCGACTTGTTGCGGGTCATGAGCAATGCGGCCGTCGGCAATGGCAGGGCCGTCGATCACCGTAATAACAGAATCCACTGTGCAATGCTGTTTAATTTCGGGCCAGTTAAATGCCTGCACTAAAGGCTTTGGCAACGCTAAACCAGACGTCTCGATGAGGATATGGTCGATATCACCACGGCGTGCCACTAGCTGTTTCATCACCGGTAGAAATTCTTCCTCGACAGTGCAACAAATGCAGCCATTGGCGAGTTCGTAAATACCATCTTCCGGTATACCGTTTTGTGTTGCACTGTTTTCTATTGGGCCCTTCGCTTCACTACCGTCTTCACAATCAATAGGACAGCTGCGTAGTAAGTCAGCATCAATATCAAGCTCGCCAAATTCATTAACAATAACGGCAATACGTTTACCATTCGCCTGCTTAATGATGTTCGACAATAAGGTTGTTTTACCGCTACCCAAAAAACCGGTAACTATAGTGGCAGGTATTTTCCCTAAATTTTGGAGGGTGTTCATGTGCGTTTTACCTGCCTTGGAGTTTGCGGTTTTACTTTGGGACGATAAAGATGAGCTTTGTCTTCGCTGTATAAAAATGAATCACTAAATGAAGCAGGATCTAATACTCGGCCAACCAGAATAAGCGCGGTACGAGTAATTTTTTTAGCGCGCACTTTTTGTACGATATCAGCCAGTGTGCCAACGACGTGATCTTGATCTGGCCAGCCAACGCGATAGCAAACTGCGACAGGGCAGTCGATACCATAATGTGGCTCGAGTTCTTTGACAATTTTATGAATGTGGCTAACACCTAAATGAATCGCCATCGTTGCGCCGTGCCTAGCCAGTGCGTCTAAGTTTTCTTTTTCTGGCATGGGCGTTTTAGAGCCATAGCGTGTCAGAATAACGGTTTGAGTAACGCCTGACAATGTGAATTCACGTTTAAGCATGGCTGCTGAAGCGCTGGCTGCAGTAACGCCAGGAATGATTTCATAGTCGATGTTCATATCATTGAGCCGACGCATTTGTTCGCCAATGGCACCGTAAATCGACGGGTCGCCTGAATGAATGCGTGCAATATCTTGATTGTTGCCATGCGCGATTTCGATTCTGGTCATAATTTCATCCAGATGTTTTGATGCCGTGTCTTCTATCATTGCATCGTCACTCGCAAATTCGAGAATTTCGACAGGCACAAGAGAACCCGCATAAAGAATAACGGGGCAACGCTGAATGAGGCGCATGCCCTTTAAGGTAATTAAATCAGGATCGCCGGGACCGGCCCCTATAAAGTAAACAGTCATAGTTTTTTATTCAAGTTAGCTTAGTTTCTATTACAATTTCTTAGAATAACCACGAGGGGTATAAACCCAGTGATTAGCACCATTCACAATATGTTTTGATTCGCTATTGCCGACCGAAACACAGGTGAACATGTCGACATCTTTGGCGTCCAGTTGATCGAGCCGAATAATGCTGATTTTATGGTCCTCACGGGTTAAGTTTCTGCCCAGCACAACAGGTGTCGATCCGGGTCGGTATTCGAGCAGGATATCGCGCGCAGTGTTTAGCTGCCAGTCACGTTTGACCGATACTGGGTTGTAAAAACTGATAACAAAATCACCACTGCCCGCGCTATGAACGCGTTTAATGATTGTTTCCCAGGGTGTCAGTAGATCAGACAAGGATACCGTGCAAAAGTCATGGCCCAGTAAGGCACCAACCGAACTCGAATTAGCTTGCATAGCGCTAATGCCAGGAATAACTTGAATGTCGATATCAAGCCATTCAGGGTTACTTTCCTTGCCCGCCAATTGGTTGTCGAGTAGCTCAAACACTACGGTCGCCATGGCATAAATACCAATGTCTCCACTTGATATCAAGGCCGTGACTTTCCCTGAAGCAGCGAGGTTTAGCGCTAAACGGGCACGCCCAATTTCTTCACCCAATGGCAGTTCATGTTGGACTTTACCTCGGCATATATCACCCAGTAAATCGATGTAGAGTCCATAAGCCACAACGTCGCTGGCTGCGTGAATGGCACTGGCTGATTTGGGTGTAATGAGATGGGCGTCGCCTGGACCAGCGCTGACCAGAAATAATTGGGTCATATAAATAGCAGGTTGTTTTGAGGATTGAAATTAATTGTTAGAATTGAAAATTAAGGCCAATCATTCAGATTGAAATTAACTTTGAACAAAAAAAGCGCTTATTAGTTATAGATAATACGTGGTTTCAGCCTTAAATGGCATAGCTGCGAGCGACAGAAATAGTCGCGCGAGCGTTTTTTTGTTTGGTGATTACCAACTCAGCTGGTTGGCCGGTTAATGCACTTGCCGCACACAAGGCTGCAGCTTCCGCAACGCCGTAACAACCGACTTCTTTAAATACAATATCAGACTTAACACTGAGCTGGTCTTCTACCACTCTAAGTGATTCGGCTGGATAGGTCTGCAAATCAAGCCCGATCTGATTGGAGAATTCGAGCAAACCAACCTCGTCTGCCTTCAAATCAATGCTGGCAAAGGCAGTTAAATTAATGTCTGGCCCTAAGTCGGCACAAACTTGTTGGTAGAGTTGGCGCAGCATATCAACAGGGCAGCCACGATCACAGCCCATGCCGAGCGTATACACTGGACGACTATAATTGGTGGCCGATGTGCTAACGCACCGAGCGCCAATAGCTTGTGCAATACGATAAGCCAAAGCACTGGCACCGCCTTCGTGTCCGGAGAGCAATGGGATCACAAATTCACCCGCCTCGTCCATTACAATGATCGGTGGGTCTTGATACTTATCAATAATTATTGGCGCAAGCGCTCGTATGACAATGCCAGTCGAGCAAATAAAAATACACGAATGGCCTTGTTTAAACGATTGTTGTGCAGCCTCAATAAAGGGCTTTGGCCGATGTTGATGGACTGCTTGAGGAATAAGCTCAAGCAGTTTACTCGCGATAAGAGCACCTTTGTTAGTGAGGCTGAAAATATGGATGGCTCTTGACGTCAGGTTCATCGAGTTATATGTGAGTAATTCATCTTGTTAATTTAAAGGTAAAGTGTAGGGAAATAAAGCACAAAAAAGTGATGGTTAAGGAGAACCGTCTCATTTTATATCGAATTCATTTAACTCCTTTGTGATTTGTTAGCGTATTTGTTGTGTGCGTAAACAACATATTTACTAGCGCAGCGCTGGATATCAGTTCCATTATGGCATCGATAATTTTTCCAAGGTATCCAAGATAGGGCAATCTGGACGGTCATCACCAGCGCATTCATGCACCAAATGGGTAAGTGTCTTCTGAATAGCTTGCAGATCCGCTATCTTGTTTTCAATAAGTGACAGATGTTGTTTTGCTATTGCCCGCACATCAGAACTGGCTCTAGCCTGATCATCCCAGAGCGCCAAGAGGTTTCGACAATCCTCTATGGTAAATCCCAAGGCACGAGCGCGACCTAAAAATGCTAGTTTGTGGCTATCGCTATCGCGAAAATTGCGATAACCGTTGGTGTCTCGCAGGGGCGTCACCAGCCCAATATCCTCGTAGTAGCGGATGGTCTTGGGCGGCAAACCCGCTTGTTTAGATACGTCTCCTATATTCATCTGAAAGTTCCTATTTAACCAATTCCTATTAAGAGAACCCCTATTTAGCCGCTGTCGGCACAACGCCAGAAGCTGAACTGACACTTGATTGAGATTTCTCAAGCGTTGGAGTGATCGCAGGGGCTATCCAGCGCAGGCGAAGCGCATTAGACAGCACAAACACGCTTGAAAGCGCCATTGCTCCAGCAGCAAGAGCCGGTGACAGCATCAACCCAAACACGGGATAGAACACGCCAGCAGCGACCGGAATAAGCAAAACGTTGTAGCCAAATGCCCAGAACAGGTTTTGATGAATGTTGCGCATTGTCAACTGGCTGACGTGCAAAGCGTTTACCACACCTTTCAAGTCGCCAGATATTAGCACGATATCTGCCGCCTCGATTGCCACATCAGTACCCGTGCCGATCGCAATGCCGACATCTGCGCGGGCAACTGCAGGTGCATCATTAATGCCGTCGCCAACAAAAGCAACTTTCCGCTCGCCAACCTGAAGCTTTTCAATAGCGGTTACTTTGCCTTCAGGCAGCACTTCAGCAATAACCGTGTCGATGCCTAATTTCGCTGCAATCGCGTTCGCTGTGCCTTTGTTATCCCCAGTAATCATGGCAACCTCCATACCGAGATCATGCAAGGCAGCAATCGCCTCTGCTGTGTTGGATTTAATCGGGTCTGATACAGCAATAATCGCGGCAAGTTGCCCGTCGATTGCAACATAAAGAGGTGTTTTACCCTCTTGCCCCAAACGATCACTAGCGCTTCCCACCTCATCAAGGGTGATGCCTTCACGGATCATCAATCGGTCAGCACCGACCATAATATTGTAACCTTCAACAACGGCACTGGCACCGTAACCGGTAATAGAACTGAAATCTTCAACCTCTGCCAGAGACAAACCATCCTGCTCTGCGCGCCGAACAATAGCCACCGCTATTGGGTGCTCGGACATGGCCTCGACAGAAGCGACAAGGCGCAGAACATCGGATTCATTGAATCCCTTGATTATTATCAAATCGGTCAACTCTGGACGCCCTTCAGTTAGCGTTCCGGTCTTATCTAAAGCAATCGTCTTTACGTCACTCAGGCCTTGCAGTGCATCGCCACGACGAAACAGCACGCCAAGCTCTGCGGCGCGACCGGTGCCAACCATAATAGACGTCGGCGTGGCCAATCCCATTGCGCAGGGGCAGGCGATGATCAAAACGGCAACGCCCGCCACTAGCGCAAAGCTAAGGGCAGGATCGGGACCAACCAACAACCAAGTCAGAAAACTAACCGAGGCGATTCCCATGACTGCCGGCACAAACCAGAGAGTTATGCGGTTGACCAAATCCTGTATTGGTAATTTAGCGCCCTGCGCATCCTCGACCATTCGGATAATTTGCGCCAACATGGTATCACCACCCACTTTGGTAGCGCGGAACGTCAACGCTCCAGTACCGTTGACAGTGCCACCTACTATCTCGGCACCAGCAGATTTCTCTACTGGAATAGGTTCACCTGTCATCATACTTTCATCGACATAAGATAGCCCTTTGATGACAATCCCATCAACGGCGATCTTTTCGCCTGGACGCACCTGAATGAGATCACCGGTGACGATAGCGTCAACCGCTATCTCGATTAGTTTACCATTGCGCTCCACCTGCGCTGTCTTAGGCCTCAGGCCAACGAGTTTGCGAATAGCTTGGCCGGTACGCCCTTTCGCACGAGCTTCTAGAAATCGTCCTAAAAGAATCAGCGTCACAATGACTGCTGCCGCTTCAAAATAGACCGCGCGTGTACCTTCAGGTAAAACAGCCGGAGCAAACAGTGCCACTGAGGAGAAGCCAAAAGCGGCCGACGACCCCAGTGCGACCAGCGAATTCATGTCGGGCGCGCCTTTGAAAAGCGCCGGGAAACCTTTTAGATAGAATTGCCGCCCAGGCCAGGCCAAAACAATGATCGTTAGAACAAACTGGATAATCCAATTGGCTTCTGTGCCTATCGTGTTAATGATTAAGTCATGAATGGCGGGAACCATATGACTACCCATTTCAAGCATAAAAACAGGCAAGGTCAGGATTGCCGCGACCAGTGTCATGCGTCGCAGGTGAGTCGTCTTCCCAGTTTTTCGATCTGTGGTAGATACTGCTGTAACCTGATCGGTAACTAGAGTTGCTGGATAGCCCGCCGCGCTAGCCGTTCGAGCAACGTCAGCAGGTGAAACAGATGTTCCAATAACGCGAACAGTCGCTTCCTCCTTTGCTAGATTAACAACAACAGAAGCGATGCCAGCACCGATTTCCAAGGCATGCTCAACACGCCCAACACAAGACGCGCAGGACATGTTTTCGATGCTAAAGCGATAAGTTTGCACTACAGCAGGATAGCCAGCTGTGTCTAGTGCGACGATTACGTCATTAGCATTAAATGGCTCGTTAATACTAATAGAGGCGGTTTCTGCAGCAAGGTTTACTTGAGCTTGTTTTACGCCAGACACAGCCTGTAGCGCTTTTTCGACACGACCCACGCACGAGGCACAACTCATATCGCGTACGCCGAAAGTGAGTGTTTTTTCATGTTCCATGTTGGTCTCGCTTACTTGAGTTTACTTGATTATTAATACCATAAGGGTTCCAGTTGCTAGAAGGTCAAGTGAATGTGACAATGTTTTGTTTAATAGCCTATTGTGAGATTTCAAACGAAAGGTCGTAGATTTTTAGCTAGATGAGAGAAAAGTTAAGAAGTAAAACGATTATAAAATGCTTTTATGATTGTCACTTTCTGATTTTTTAAGGCTAATCTACCTAATTTGCTAGAGAAAAAGGCGCTTTCCAAATTGCATCAATAATGCAGAGTCCCTCTGATGGTTGGGCCGCTATGACTAAAATAGGCAGGTGCGATTTATTACGTCACATCGACATAAGGTCGCAGTGAACCTTACCATCAGTCGAGTATATACATCGCAAGGGATCGGTGAACGCTAGAGTAAGTAATACACTACAGTTAACGAAATTGTTAAAGGTGTTGAAATATGAATAAGTAAAATTTGGACTTAGCCTTTTTTAACCGGCTGACTCATTCCATAGCTATAATTTCGTGACTTGCTAACCAGAAATAATGAAAAATAGGGGCCTGTTACTGTGGCGTCGAGTGTGCTGATGTCGTACACAATTTTTTGGTTTGGTTGACCAGCATATTCAATATAACAGCTGTCGCTCGTTCGTCCCGCTTGTTCAATTAATCGTAATAAATCTGGGCGACGTCTGCCTGGTTTCATAATGGCGATATTGTCGAATTGCTTTAGGGTTTGGAGAATATCGTCGTCATCTCGTCTGCCTGAAATTACTGCGCTATTTTCTGCCAGCAAGCCAATAGGTCGACCGGTGAGCGCGACTGAGGCATTGATTGCAGTGACACCTGGAATGGTTTCAACTGGGTACTGATCATTTAATCGATCGTGTAAGTAAGCGAATGAGCCAAAAAAGAAAGGATCGCCTAAGCATAGAAATACAACATTTTTGCCATCTTCTAGGTGATTTGCAATGACCTTCGCAGCTTCATCGTATACCAAATTAATGCTGTCACGATTTTCGTTCATTGGCATGACGATGGCGTGTTCTTGCTGTAATGGGTTCGAGGTTTTATCCAAACTTGTGGAACTGATGGCGCGAGCCATCGCGTTGCCGCTCTCGCTACTCAAATAGGTGACTAAGTCGGCTTGTTGAATTAAGCGATGTGCTTTTAATGTCAATAGCTCTGGGTCGCCAGGGCCGACGCCAACGCCGTAAAACGTGCCAGTGGTTTGAGTATTTGGGTTAGTCATGTCATTTGATATCTGATTTTAAGGTTTTATGCATTTCGCTATTTGGACTGGGCTTAGTGTTCGTAACTCTAAACTGTCAGGTAAATTTTTGGTTATTTGAATATCAACTTGCTCGAAATCTGGTTTATTCGACATAAAGGTGATGAGTGCATCTCGGCTGTCTTCAGTCACCGCCGAAGCCACCAGTTTGCCACCGGGTTTGAGTTGTTGCCAAGCGTCATTGAGCATGGCTGCTAACCCATTGCTACCACCGATGAATATGCAATTTGGCTGCGGTAAGCTAGTACAACAGTACGGCGAGATGCCGTCGACAATATTTAAAA
>OOGD01000081.1_pt1 | contig 23420 bp, 19 predicted proteins | sample 1670381 | NCBI WGS metagenome assembly OOGD01 (sample SAMEA98146918, study PRJEB22522) | marine metagenome | biome: marine biome; feature: marine water body; material: sea ice | place: Arctic Ocean | collected 14-Sep-2015 | depth 1.3 m | reverse complement strand
GCACTTAGTAAACCAAGTGCAGCGTTAGTTTATTTGCAGCTATATACCCAATTATACAGGTCAATTTTATAGGTCAATTTTTTTTTGATGTATCATTTTTAAAAGCTCTGCTGCTGCCTCGGCATCGCACAATGCTCGGTGGTGGCTCTCCAATGGAATATTAAAATTCGCACATAAATTGCCTAGAGAATATGACTTAAGTCCAGGGAAGTATTTTCTTGTTTCTCTTACCGTGCATAGTTTAGGCATTTTAAAGTAACGATCAATGCGTTGATATTCTTGCTTAAAAAATCCGTAATCAAAATTAACATTATGAGCTACAAATACACAGTTTTGCATAAACTCACTGAGACTATCAGCTACTTCACTGAATAAAGGTGCATCTTTTACCATACTATTACTTATGCCTGTGAATTTAGTAATAAACTTTGAAATATGTCTTTGTGGGTTAATCAAACTACTCCATGTATCGACTATTTCACCATTAATCATTTTCACTGCACCAATTTCAGTGATGCGATGTTGTGGCTGTCTACCACCAGTGGTTTCGACATCAACCACCACATAAGTCTGCATAGGGTCCACAAACCATTTGACGCTACAAATTCGGACATCAAACCCAGCGCATTGCAGTGCGTTCATGCTAACGTACTGGTTTGGTCTGATGCTATCTCCCGGTGCTTTTACCTCCTCGAATCGCAGTTGACCATTTTCTATAATCATTAAGTCTGGATAACCATCGTTTAGGCCATGGTGATTTTGAGCCATAGCTCTTAAATGAGCTATAACAGACTCTGCCGGAGCCGCGTTTAAAAAAATTGATATAATCTGTATAATTTGGGTATTCCAACGGAACATGCCATTTGGTTGTCCATAATACTGAGCAGCTATCTTTGTTAGATAGGCAATCGCACTTTTAGGCTTAACAAACATCATTAACCTCTGCTCGATAGCTTCTCCTAACACTTCGTAAATAGTGTTTTCTTTGACCACCTTAGGTCTACGATCAAACTCTGTTGCTATTGAATCGGCTTGCTGATTAAACAACTCCTGCCAAAATGTTAGACCAAACAAGGCGTTAAACAGTCGGTTTTCAGTCCTTAAAGCAGTAGCTCCTAAACTCTGATAATAGTATTTAACACCCTTTTCTACTTGCTCTTTATGTATTTCATCTATAACTAACTTATAACTGTCATTTCGCAATTTTTGAGTTAATTTACTAACTTTTACTTGATGAAACTTGCGTTCATAAAAGTCTTCAGCGAAAAGTAGCAAGGTATCGTCCAAAGAATTATCAATAATGTTTTCTAATTCTGTTTTAACTCTATCCTTTTCGCCTAGCTTATAAAGTTCCCTTAGCCATTTTTCTTGCGCTTTATGATGAGTGGATTCACAAAGGTATTCCAATGCCAACACAGGATGCTCAAGTAATAATCGTTTACCTAAGAGATAAAAAAATTCATCTTTAAGTTGTTTAGATTGCGCACAGTTTATTGCAGGTTCAGGATGGTTTTTAGTTCCAAGATTGTTTACTACATATTCTTGTATGTCCAGTTCATTACAATTGAGTTTCCCAAGCTTATAGCTGTAATAGAAAACACTCTGAGCCTGTTCCAAATTATCAAATCTTGCAGTAGGTTTTGGACTATTTGCACGTGTTTTCAATACCCCAAGATCACGCATCGAAAACTTATCTAAACCACTACTGGTATCACCAAAAAACAAAAATAATAAATAAGCTAAACAATGCTCAAAATTCTTGATTAAAAACTGTTGAGCAATTTCTGATGAAAGGCATTGGTTGTTTGAGCAAGATTGCATCAGTTGCTCAAACAGGATTGGTTTGGCCGCACTTTTATTCACCCTAGCGATGCCATACTGATTAAAAATATCAAGCAATTGAATTTTAGTTAACTCTTGCAACCAAGCATTGACATCACTTAGACCTAATTTACTTAGTAAACCCACTTTTTCTAGCGTCGTTAGCTGGTGAGGACCATCGTTGATTTCTTGATAAATCATCTTGTTTAAATTGATAAAACGACTTTGCCGATTGATCACCCTAACAAACATACATTGTGAATCATGACTTAAGTGTTGATAACAGCTCACAAATTCTTGATGCTCTTTGTCTAAAAGCTCCGCACATTGTTGAGAAATAAAATGTACAAATTCATTAAAGTGATCAAGGTAATATTTTTCTGGTAATTCCTTAAGAAACTTGGGCATGGATAATACTAATAACAAATAATGTAGTCATTATATACAGTAGTTCATACAGTTGTAAAACAGAAACCTAAATCGACTTGCAAAACACCATGAGTACCTTACTAAACTTTTTAGCAGTAACATAAAAAATATATTGCGTGAACAAAGAATATTTTTTCTACTTAATCAATTAAACAAAGCGATGAAAATTTGAAGAATAATTGATTCAATACTCTAAATAATACACTAAAACTAAAGCCTAATAATTGCCGAGGGAGTTACAATTCACGATTGAGCTCGGTATTAATATTCTTAGCTTTGATTTCTGTGTGAATAAAACCTGTTACCAACATAAATTGTGCTGCGTAATAGGTGCTCATTATCCAGTAGCTCTCGTAGGCTAATGGATAATAGAATTTATTGATGGCGATTAGAGAATCAGAGGTAATAAATAAAATGGCGCCCAACACAGACCAACGTATAGGTAATGATGACTGGATCGCCATGAATCCCATTGCTGCAATTGCCATTAAATAGGTCATTACAGGTAGCTTTAGATTTCCAAGGCTAGGGAATAATAACCACAGCATTACTAATACATGCGTTATGAGTAACACACTTAAGTACCAACGATGCTGAAAATTTTGCCAGAAAGGTCTAAATAAAACAGCGTAGCTAAGCTGTGCGACTAAAAACGCTGCGACTCCGAAGATAAACTTGTCAAACGCGAGTAATAAATCACCGCAACTACTAAAGACTAAGGCTAGCAATAAAATAGACCGAGTCGAGCTAGATCCTGTTTTCAGCACCCCAAACACTAATAAAGCGACAGGAAAGATTTTCAGTAGCCATAAAAAATCCTCCAGATAAGACAGACTCAGCAAATACAGTAATACCAAGAACAGAAATGCAAGACTCATACTTTTAGACATAATGACTCAGTATTGGTGCTGATTAACAAATATTATTGCTTTAACTTCGACTCTAAGCAACCGCAAGAAAACGAATTCATGTAAGACACTTATTTATTACCAAATACAATAAGGCCTTTCAGATTAGCACAAATTTTTATTCGTATAATTACATGAAAATCATCTGATGATGTTAAAAAAGTAGTCTCAATAAATTGTCAGTCATTACCCAATAAATAAGACCTCAACTCAATGATAAGTTTGCATGATTTCACCCTTTTAGATTGCTAAGTTATAGTATTTATTAATTATATATTTTCGAATTACTTAAGGTCATTATGAATTTTGCAGAATTTGCAGCATCTCGAAAGAGTGTTCGAGGTTTTAAAACTAAAGCGGTCTCTAAAGATCTTGTTGATGCAGTAATTAACGCAGCCAAATGGGCGCCGTCGTCTTACAATACTCAGACTTGGCGGGTGCATGCAGTCACAGGTGACGTGCTTGATAATATACGTGAAGACAATACTAAGAACACACTTGCGGGTAAACCACATGTGCGAGATTTTCCATATAAGGAAGATTACGAGGGTGTACACAGACAACGTCAAATTGACGTTGCAATTCAACTATTTGAAGTAATGGGTATAACCAGAGAAGATAAAGAAAAGCGCATGGAATGGATGATGAGAGGTTTTCGTCAGTTTGATGCGCCAGTATCCCTTGTTTTAACTTATGACAAATCGTTAGAGCCAGCAGGTATCACACAGTTTGGATTGGGTTCATTAGCTTATGGCATTGTGCTAGCAGCATGGGATCTGGGACTGGGCTGCGTAATCAATGGTCAGGGTATTATGCAATCAGACGTTGTGCACAAACATGCACAAATACCAGATAGTGAGGCTATTATGATTTGTATAGCGATGGGATATCCAGATGATAACTTTGAAGCGAATGATGTGCGTTCTGCACGCGTCGATAATAAGGACTTTGTAAGTTATCACGGTTTTAAAGAATCAATAACTGAGTAATAATTTAATCATTCACCTGTACTTTATTGTATTGCATGGTTTTACATCATACGAATGTTGATTAACAGCTGTTAATTGCTGTGAGTCACGTTTGTGTGATTATTATGCTTTTGTTCTAAACATCTGTAAATTTGCATCCATTCTAGAAGCCAACTTTATTTAAAATCCACCTACACATAACCCAAACTTTTAGCTTTGGTATGATTAATATCTTTTTCAGATTATGAGTGTTTATTCCCTATTCCTTATTTCGAGCCCAAGTTCAGGGGGATCGTACTTGAATGCTTCATCATTTTGTTACTTTTTAGCTTGAGATCCACAGCACAAATAGTCTACATAAAATAGATGTGCTCAACTTTTAATCAGGGTTCAATACAGACCAAATAACACTATTTTGTGACTAAGTTGTTCGCTGTAAAAATACTAGTAATAGTAACGAGTAAGATTTAAACGCTTAATCAGTCCTTCTCAACGTTTAAAATTGTTAGCTTTTAATATATTCGTTTATGTTGTAAATCAGATGTGAGTCAGTTGGTTAAATTTTGTTGTCATATTGCTAGAAAATAAAATGTAAATTTTATGCTTAATATGCACACTTGGGGTTGTTATAAATGGTAAGTATTTCTAAAAGATGTTTAAAAAGCGCAGTGGCAATTGTTATTCTGAGTATTTCATGTATCCCGTTAAGTTTTGCAGGCTGGGAGGTGACTTGGATAGACCGATTCGATGGAAGTAGTGTTGACCTTGATAATTGGACTCCACAAATTCAAGCAAACTATAACAATGAAGTTCAGTGTTACACCGACGATGATAGCACTGCACAACAAAACTATGATGCCTCTGACGGCACCTTAAAAATCATTGCTCGTAGACAAAATATTAGTTGTCCTGGCTTAGGTGGTGAAAATAAATCCTGGACCTCAGGCCGCTTAAACAGCAAAGATAAAGCAGAGTTCTTATATGGACGTATAGAAGCTCGCATTCGTTTTTCTGATCTCAGAGGCGGAACTTGGCCAGCGTTCTGGATGCTTGAAAATAGAATTGCTGAAAACCCTTTCAAAGGTGACAACGACACGGCGAACTGGCCCAACCCTGGCGCAGGTGAAATCGATGTATGGGAATGGTTTAGTAATGATGGTGATAGCTATATTACTAACTTTTTTAATGTCGGTAATTGCGGGTCTGAAGTACGGGTTAGTTATCCAGGAGGTGCGCCTGACGTTCAAAGCTTTCATACTTATGCCATAGAATGGACAGCCGACAATATTAAGTTCTTTTTTAATGATGATGTGGTAGCTGAGCAAGATTTATCTAATTGCGCACAATACGAAGAACCCATGTTTATACTACTTAATGTGGCTATGGGGGGCAATTTAGGCGGAGTTATTGACCCTCAATTAAACAATGCCACTATGGAAGTTGATTATGTTGCTCACTGCGTGCAGTCAGATGTGAGCGAATTCCAACGATGTGATGAAAATACACCCTTAATCATTGATGAAGATAATGATGGTGTAAAAACTGACTTAGACCAATGTCCCAATACTCCTGAAGACACTATTGTTGACCAAAATGGTTGCAAACTTGTCACTGAACCACAGACAGTAGCACCCGATCCTCAAATATCTGCGCAGCAAGTCATATCCCTTTTTAGTGACAGCTACAGCGACATTGTTAATATCGATTACAATCCCGATTGGCAACAATCAACTCAAGTGACCCAAATTGAAATCGCTGGCAACAATGTATTGAAATACGCAGGGTTAAATTATCAGGGCACTGACTTTGCAGACAATAAACAAGACGTGACTACCATGGACAATGTGCATCTAGATTATTGGACTTATAACGCCACAAATCTTAAATTTTTTTTAGTCAGTCCTGGACCTAAGGAGACACCTTTTATCATCGATGTGCAGCAGCAAAGCTGGCAAAGCATCGTTATTCCTCTGAGCACTTTTTCAAATGTAGATTTGACCGACATATTTCAGTTAAAAGTTGAAGGTAATGGCACTGTTTATTTAGATAATATTTATTTCAGTTCAAACGTTGTAACAGTATCTGATACGGATATGGATGGCGTTGAGGATAATAGCGATCAGTGTGCAGATACACCTGCTGGTGTTCAAGTCGATAATACAGGCTGTGCCATAGAAATTAACGTTGCACCCACGGTGAGTTTACTTGTTACTCAAGGAGGGGTAAGTGTCACCAGTGTAAGCACAGATGCAGGTGTTGTGACCATTCAGGCTAGTGTTTTAGACGACAACCAAGGTGATACTCATACTTATATCTGGTCAGTTTCAGATGTGTCATCATTTGAAGATAATGGGGATTCCATCAATTTTGATACATCAGGATTAGAGAACACACAAATTTCAATTTCGGTTCAAGCTTCTGACAATGCTCAACCATCACTCAGTGGTGAGTCAAGTATCATAATTTTAGTCGCGGCCCTGCCAGATCCGGTTGTTGCAATACCCAATCCAATTGAGCAGATCACACCCGACAATGATTCAGGTGGAGGCAGTGTAAATTTGTTTTTATTGCTAGGTTTGATGTTACTTCACTCAAGTAGACAATTGTTTACAGCTGCAAAAGCCTAAGCAAAAACTATCTGCAACTGCGGTACTTTATAGCTTATTAAATAGCACTTGATTAAGTATTTAGCTGTCATAAAATACTTATTCCGACAACGGAATGAGTATTTTATGACAGGCGTTACTATTTGCTTTAAACAACGCTCGTTGGTAATTTGATTAAGCTACATATTCAATCAAAAAGCATTAGCGTGTTATTCTTGATAAACACTGATGTGAGGTAAGCGACGAGTGAAGCTTATATTAGTATAAAACTCAACGCTTATTGCCTAGGCCAATCCATATTATTGAAATACTTTATGACCAGTTCTGTGATTTTTTTAGGTCACTAACTTTTGCTTCAATCCATCTATCGCCCCGAGTGGTGGTTTCTTTTTTCCAAAACGGGGCGTCAGTTTTTAAGTAATCCATAATAAATTCGTTAGCATGATAGGCAGATTGACGATGCTGACTGGTTACACCTACAAATACTATTTGTTCTGATACATTCAGTTGCCCCACACGGTGAATAATCGATACACTACCTAATTTCCATTTAGCTCTAGCTTGTTTGACTATGTTGTTTAATACTTTTTCTGTCATTGCTGGATAGTGTTCTAAAAATAAACCACTAACCGATTGTTGCAGGTTCATATCCCGAACCAATCCAACAAATGTCACTAATGCACCATCACTATTGTTACTGTCTCTTAATTTTTGGTACTCATAAGCAAAATCAAAATCCTGCGATTGCACATTAATTTGCGTAAAGTGACTCATAATATCTTCTAACCACCGGTCACAGGTGGAAAAAATGCGATTTCGTCGGCCTCATTGATCTCAGCATCATCGCCTGTCATCTCTTGATTAACCGCCACCAGTGCTCTGCCATAAGCCAAATACTCGTTCCAGATAGCACCTTTTTCCTGTAATAAACTACGTAGCTTAGCTACAGTATTCAATCTTTCACCATTTTGAATAATGTCGATATCAAGGTACTCAGTTTGAGTGACGTCTTTAAGTTGACCAAAAAATAAAATTTTTAACACGACCAATCCCCACTTTTACCACCTTGTTTGCTGAGCACCTTAATATTACTAATTTCCATGTGTGGATCGACGGCTTTGCACATATCAAATAATGTCAGAGCTGCCACACTCACCGCAGTCAATGCCTCCATCTCTACACCTGTTTGTCCTGCTAACTTACATAAAGCTTGAATTCTGACTTTATTCTCATCATCCAAAGTTTGAAAATCAAGTTGAACTTTAGACAACATCAACGGGTGACATAAAGGAATAAGCTCACTACATTTTTTTGCGCCTTGGATACCAGCAATACGAGCAATAGACAATACATCACCTTTTGCATGAGAGTTATCTTTTAACATGTTAAAAGCCTCTGCAGTCATTGAAATATACCCTTCAGCCACTGCTTGACGTTGAGTAATCTGTTTGTCGGTTACATCAACCATATTGGCCTTGCCGTGTTCATTTACATGACTCAGACCCATGTTTTGATTTTGCATATTTTAGTTTTATCCTCTGCTTGAGCAATCAGTTATATCTTTCAAATGCACAACAAAGCTACAAGGGCGATGAGTTGAGTCTAACTGTTGTTGTAAGATTCCATTCCAAGCGGTTTTACATGCTCCAGTAGAGCCAGGCATACAAAAAATGGCAGTATTATTAGCCATGCCTCCTAACGCTCTTGATTGCACAGTTGAAGTACCAATTTCTAAGTAAGATACGTGTCTGAATAACTCACCAAAGCCTTCAATTGCTTTTTCGAATAAAGGTAACATCGCTTCTGGTGTTGTATCTCTTGCCGTAAACCCTGTTCCACCTGTTATCAAAACAACTTGAATATCATGGGACGCTATCCAATTAGACACAACTGCTCTAATCTGAAACTTATCGTCAATCACAATTTTCTTATCTATGACATTATGGCCATCTGCTACAGCCACCTCATATAGATAACGTCCCGACGTATCGTTGTCTTCATTGCGCGTATCTGACACTGTCAACACTGCAATATTCAGAGCTTGTTTGGTTGTTGAATTACCGGTTGTCATTTTTAGCCTTGATAAATAGTTGCTCGACACAGCGTTGATCCCACTGCTCAAGAGTATTGATATTATTTAATTGTGTATTTTTTAAAGGTAGTACTTCTAAACCCTGTAACGAATTTAACATCATTTTGATTGAGTATTGCTGCTGTTTACGCTGTTTCACAGTGGTGACAGGCTGCTGCTTAAGTTGCATCGCTAGATATTCAGTGACATTAACTGATAACGGTATATATAGTGGGAAAAAACAGTTCTCAAAACAACACAACCTACCGTCATTTCTACCCATTTTGATTAAGTACTCAAAATCCTCACGGCGTAAATCAGGCATATCTACCGCTATCACTAACAATTCAACAATATTAGGATATTTCATTTGTATATGAATAATAGCCGCGTGTATTCCCGATAAAGGGCCACAGTTTGGAATAATATCAGCGATACCCTGATGATGCTGAGAGCCGCTGATAAAAACATGATCATCACACACTAAAGTCAATTTTTTTTGACAATATTCAAGTAATGTCTGTTGGCTATCAGGCATAGTTAAAAAACTTTTATCTGTGCCCATTCTGCTTGACTTACCACCAGCTAAGATCAACCCAGCTAACATTTATTTACCTTATTAAAAATATTCAACTTTATCATCCACATTTCCAATAAATACCCAACAAGATAGAGTTTTAGTTGCACTAGTGTATCCATCTTGTAACCAATGTGCTGCTTTTTTGTCATTCAACAAATTAATGAGCTGACTATGCAATTTACTGCTATCAATCGACTTTAAAGCGGGACAAATATTCAAGCCTTGTTCCGCAAATAATCATAAATGTGATTACCAGTGGCAGACATTCTTAAACAATTACAGATTGCACAAGTCACTTTACTGTAAAGCATACCCATTCCACCTTAATAGTTAGGGTGGAAAAACTCTTGTGCATGCCTATTTGCTGTCTCATATAAGCTGTCTCATATAAGTTGTCTCATACAAGTTGTCTCATACAAGTTGTCTCCAACCATTTTCAAGTAACTGTTTTTTTGCACGCCAGAAACATGATTATGCTAAAAATATCCTGCGTTATCTCCACTTTGCATCAACTCAATCAGTATTAATGTCACAGGACTAGATTTTTACCACGTTAGGAAACCTGTAATTTTTGTTTGTTATATTGATTTACTAATACAGCATTAATTGTAACTTTCACACCTAAGGCTAGTGTTTTGTCAATGCCACGCAAGATAGTGTTAATTATAATGTGTCCAATAATAACTGCAAACATTCGAGGTTTTAGGCCATCTGTAATAATATCTAATGAACAAAATTCTGTACTCACCCACTTTTGAATATTAGTTTCTAACTTGTAACCGTTACAGGTCATAGCGACATGCTTAACGCCGCGGTTAGATGAACAGGCCTTTATTATATATATGGGGTCTTTTTAAAGAGAGGGTCACCGTCAGCAATACTAATTTTACTGGTGCCAATAGAAACAAAACCATTAATCAGGGTTTTAATTTCAGGCAATGTCAAAAAGTCAGTGTCAGTGTCGCAAGCATAGCAATCTGGCAAACAATAATTGCATTTAAAATTACATACGTCGGTGATAGAGAGCCATAAGTAGTGGAAGCGGCGTCCAAATTTATTTTCTAACCTATTTTATTCAACACCTTTCCAAAGTGAAGTGACATAAACATTGTGGCACTTGCGGGAGGCGAATCGATTTCTCTTACAACCTTGGCGAATTAGCAAAACGACCAAATTAGCATCTAAAGCACCTTACCTCAGATTAAGGTGAGATAGCTCGGAGTGATGCCTTGTTTATCTGCTCAAAAAGAATAAAAAGAACAAAAAATACTAATCTATTAATATTATGTAATTTCAATTTTGTAATGAAACACTCTGAACTTTATGTAAATCTAGGATTCAGTGATACCGCTCGATGCAAGGTGGCACATATGTTGTAGTTATTTCACTGATATAAACATAAATGATTAAATCAAAAGCACTTTTAAAGTGCAAAATATGAGATTTCAATAGTCTATGATCAGTACATTTATCAACAATAATAAGCTATCCGATGATTTCCGTAAAATTGCAGAGAGCTATTTCATCCCTCTTGCCGAGGAAATAAGATCGCACCATATTGGTGCAGAAAAGACATATTGTGTTGGAATTAATGGCAGTCAAGGTTCCGGCAAGTCTACGTTATCAGCATTTTTAAAGGTCTATTTGACTGAAACCTATAATATGAATGTAGTGGTCATGTCATTAGATGACTTCTACTTTAGCCGCATAGAACGTCAAATAGTAGCAGCTGATGTGCATCCACTATTCACCACTCGTGGAGTGCCCGGCACTCACAATATGCGACACGCTAAAATGGTTATGTCTGACCTAAAACACCAACAACCAACCACTATCCCAAGATTTGATAAAGCCACAGATAACCCCCACCCTGCATCCGCATGGACTAAAGTATCTTCTGCAGCAGATGTAGTGATTTTTGAAGGCTGGTGTTGGGGTGTCAATCCTCAATCGGCTGAACAACTGATACAACCGATCAATGAGTTTGAGACAATTGAAGACAAAAATGCACACTGGCGAAATCACGCCAATTTGCAACTTTCTCTGCATTATCAGCCTCTTTATAGCTTAATGAATATGTGGGTAATGTTAAAAGCACCTTCCTTCGAAGATGTATATGCATGGCGGCTAGAGCAAGAAAAAAAACTTAGTGCTGCAACAGACAAAGTTAAAAAAACCGACAATACCAAGCAATCTGGCATCATGAATGAACAGCAAATTCAGCGTTTTATTCAGCATTATCAGCGTCTAACCGAACATGCACTTGAAACTCTTCCCAGCTCTTGTGATCACGTATTTGAACTAAACTCTGATAGAGCCATTACCGCGCACAAACTTAAGGAAGACCATGCTTAAAGATGTATTGGTTTTTACCGATTTAGACGGCACATTACTTGATCACCACACTTATAGCTTTGCTTCAGCATTGCCAATGCTGCAAAAGCTTAATTCTATCGACATCCCAGTGATCATCAATACCAGTAAGACCTTTGCTGAACTTGTTGAGTTAAAACAACAAATAGGATTAGAGGGCCCTTTTATAATCGAAAATGGCGCAGCAATTTACATTCCTCAGCTTTATTTTAAAACGCAACCCAAAGATACAATATGTAAAAATGGTTACTGGGTAAAAGAATTCACCGAGCCAAGAAAACATTGGTTGCTATTATTAGATAAATTAAAGGGTGATTTTGCAGATGAATTCACTCATTTTTCTAATATGTCTAACGAGGAAATAATCGCAGCAACTGGACTTTCATTCAACCAAGCAACTTTAGCTGCAACACGAGAGTACGGTGAACCCATTCTATGGCTTGGAAGTGATGAGACTAAAAAGAGATTTATTCAAGCCATCAAAGCACTTGGATCAACACCTTTGCAAGGAGGACGTTTTTTACATATGTCAGGGCAATGTGACAAAGGTAAAGCACTGATTTGGTTAACAAAACAATTTCAAACAGAACGCGGAATAAAACACTGTACCTCTATTGCTTTGGGTGACGGTCAAAATGATGTTGCCATGTTGGAAGTTGCAGATATAGCGGTACGAATTTTATCACCAGCAAATGCCCCACCAGTATTGTCAAAACAAAATAACGTCTACACCAGTCAAACTTATGGTCCTAGTGGTTGGACGCAATGTCTAGAGCAAATAATATTTAATGATCCACAACTTAACCAGTAATAAGGAGAAATCATGGCTGATTTTTATCAAAATGGCATAGTAACAACGTTGCATAACTTGTCTGAAAGACCTGTTGAGGAGCTAGAAAAAGAACTTGTAGAGTTTTCAAAAAGACGTCCTATGGCACTTATACTCCCCTCTCTTTATTCTGAGCTTGAGGGTACTGCGTTACCGAACATTATTGACCACATATCAAAAGTGCCTTATTTATCTCAAATCGTAATTGGTTTAGACAGAGCCAATCTTGAACAATATCAACATGCCCTTAAATTCTTTGGCGAATTGCCACAAAATCACCGCATACTTTGGAATGAAGGACCAAGACTACAGGCCTTAGACGCCAAACTAGAAGCTTTAGGGCTAGCACCAAAAGAATTAGGTAAAGGGAGAAATGTTTGGTATTGCATGGGTTATGTGTTGGCAACAGGAAAAGCAGAGTCGGTTGCGTTACACGATTGCGATATTTTAACTTACGATAGAGGCCTGTTAGCCAGATTGATATATCCAGTAGCCAATCCACTTTTTAATTATGAATTTTGTAAAGGTTATTACGCAAGAGTGGCTGACGGAAAAATTAATGGCCGGGTTTCTAGATTATTAGTCACACCTTTAATCAGAGCCTTACAAAAAGTTTTGGGGTATAACGAATATCTTGAATATATGGACAGTTTTAGATACCCATTAGCGGGCGAATTTTCTTTTAGGCGAGACGTATTAAACGATATTCGTATACCCAGTGATTGGGGCTTAGAAATTGGTGTTTTGTCCGAAATGCATCGCAACTATTCTCACAACAGATTGTGTCAGGCAGATATTGCTAAAACTTATGATCACAAACACCAAGATTTGTCGGCTGAAAATGATCAAGGTGGCCTGTCTAAAATGTCTATCGATATCACCAAGGCCTTATTTAGAAAACTCGCCACTCAAGGTGAAACCTTCACCACAGAGTCTTTTAGATCATTGAAAGCAACGTATTATAGGATTGCCTTAGATTTTATCGAAACGTATAACAATGATGCCATTATGAATGGCTTAAAGTTAGACATTCATAATGAAGAAAAAGCAGTCGAACTGTTTGCTCGTAATATTATGAAGGCCGGTGAGAGTTTTTTACATAATCCTATGGAAACCCCTTTTATTCCAAGTTGGAATCGTGTGGTCAGTGCCATGCCTGATGTCTTAGAGCAATTAAAAGACGCGGTTGAACAAGATTTCTTAGAATTTAGTCAATCTTAAGGTGTAATGAATGTTATCTGTTTTAGAACAACTGACAGAACGTGTTGAACATCACTTAGCTGTTATATATCAGGATGTTGAGTTAAAAAACTCTTACTCTTCGGATTCATCGTACTCTTTATTATGTAAGCAGCTGTTAAAAACAATGCGCATCGATAACGCTGAGCTTTTAATAGCGCCAAAGCGGCATCATAATAATTGGGATCAAAAAGATGTTATGTTGATAACTTATGGTGACAGCATTGAAAAGTTAGGGGAAAAACCACTTCATTCTTTGCATGATTTTTTAATTCAATATTGTGGTGACGCTATAAACAGCGTGCATTTATTACCCTTTTTTCCATACAGTTCTGATGATGGGTTTTCTGTTATTGATTATTCCAGTGTTAATGAAGCATTAGGAGACTGGGATGACATAAAAGCGATAAGCCAAGACTATCGGGTTATGTCTGATGTAGTAATAAATCATTGTTCTTCTCGAAGTGCTTGGTTTGAAAATTTCATCAAAGGTGAAGGACCTGGAAGTGATTTCTTCTTTACTGCCTCACTAAAGGACGATCTGACTGACGTAGTTAGGCCTAGAACATCTGACCTACTCAGATTAACCAAAACACAACACGGAGAAAAACAGGTATGGTGTACTTTTAGTCATGATCAAGTCGATTTTGATTTTAGAAACCCTTCTGTTTTAGACACGTTTGTTTCAATCATGCGCCAATACTTGGACACGGGCATACGAATATTTCGTTTAGATGCGGTCGCTTTTTTATGGAAAAAAATAGGCACTACCTGTATCAACTTAGAACAAACTCATGAAGTTATTCGCCTATTACGAACACTAATAGAACATGCGGTAAATGATGCAGTGATCATCACCGAAACCAATATTCCTAACAGACAAAACCTCACATACTTTGGCAACGCAAACGAAGCACACGGCATATACAATTTTTCTTTACCCCCATTACTAGTCAATACTTTGGTAACAGGAACATGTAAACACATAAACGCCTGGCTAGGCAGTATGCCACCAGCTCAAAATGGTACATTTTTCTTTAACTTTGTTGCATCACATGACGGTATTGGACTCAGGCCAGCCGAAGGACTGTTGGACGATCAAGAACTGACAACCTTGGTTAATACTATGCAAAATTTTGGTGGCAGGATCTCATGGCGAAAATCTGAGGAAGGCAAACAAAAAGCATACGAAATCAATATCGCTCTTTATGATGCACTACAAGGAACGGTCAAAGGCGCCGACAAATGGGGACTAGAACGCTTTATATGTGCCCACGGTATCATGTTTGGTTTAGAAGGAATTCCAGGTATCTATATTCATAGCTTATTGGGTACCGGTAATGATTATGAAAAAGTCAAAAACACTAGTCACAACCGTTCTATCAATCGTCATAAGTGGGATTATACCGAGTTACAGAGACAGCTCGCTTCGCCCTATAGTCAACATACTAAGGTGCACGATAGGATAATAAAGCTCCTTAATATCCGCAAAGAACAACCCGCATTCCACCCCAATGCCACTCAATTTACATTACAATTAGGTGAACAGATTTTTGGTTTTTGGCGGCAGAGCATGGATAGAAGACAAAGCATTTTCTGTATTTACAATGTATCAGATGAAATGCAAATAATTAGACTGAGCGATCTAAATTTAATAGGCACTGACAATTGGCTTGATCTTATTAGCGGCCATACATTGAGCTTAGAAGATCTTGAATATCAGCTGACACCTTATCAGTCTATGTGGATTTCTAATATCAGCAGTTAACAAGCTTTGTAATTCATTAGATAACACATTCAAGGCTTATGTAGCACATAAGCCTCACCCTATCACATTGTTTTTTAATGATAATATTTATCCCCCCTGATAACTGTCTGTTTTAAAAGACACACTTTTTATAATTTCATCTACTTTTTTCAAAGAAGCAGTTTTAAAAAATCATAAGCAATTGATTTAAATCATTAATTTTTATTTGGCATATTATTTGTAGTACACATATGAATGTGATGACAATAGCTACGGCAAAATGTACTAACAGTGACTAGTTATTACTGATGCGAGTATTGCAAAACTGTTAGAAAAGATTTTTATTAAATTTACTATTTTTAATTAAGTATCTTTACTTAAGTATTTTACATTAACTATTTTAAATAAACTTTGAAGGAAGAAATTATGAAAAGAATATTATTAACATCAATTTTTACTTTGGTATCATTAAACATATTAGCAGAGTCTAATGAAATGGAAGTTCATGCCCTTGATGCAGACAAAGACGGACTTATCAGTATGACCGAAGCAAAAGCAGATAATACCCTTAGCGCAATCTTCACAGATCTTGATATTAATCAGGATGGATTTTTATCACACCTAGAATTAGGCTCTAACGCTGAAAAAAAGCTTACTAAAACAACTATTTAACAGCTAAAAAAACCCACAAAACACCAGTGATGTGGGTCTCGTTATTTTACAGCTCCACTGGTAAGTCTGTTCTAGCCCCCCATTCACTCCATGAACCGTCATAAACTGCTAGATTTGTGTATCCTGCCTCAGTCGCTGCCAAAGCCAAAATACAAGCGGTCACACCCGAACCACAACTAAACACTAAAGAGCGGCCTTGCTTTACAACATATTCAGAGAATATAGTTTTGAGCTGTGTAGACGATCTCAGAAAAGTACCATCAAGGCATTGTTGAAATGGTAAATTGATTGACGTGGGAACATGTCCCGAGCGCAGACCCTTTCGCGGTTCTGGTTGTGTACCATTAAAGCGTCCTTCACTTCTTGCGTCTAACAACGTTATGTTAGTGAGTTGCTCAATGATTTCATCGGCATTATAAAAGAAGCTTTTATCAAACGTTGCTTTGAAATCTCCTAATTTACTTGGAAAAGAAAGATGTGGCACAGTGGGCATGTTTTGAGCTAACCAATTAGGTAAACCACCGTTCAGTATATAAACATCCTGATGGCCCATCGACTTAAACATCCACCACACCCTCGGTGCGCAATAAATACCTTTGTTATCATAAATAATAATGACACTATTCTTATCTATACCTAACTTACATGCACTTTTAGTAAAGTTTATTTCTGTGGGCATAGTATGAGGGAAACTAGAATCCGTGTTACAAAACACATTTTCAAAATCAAAAAATATTGAATTAGGAATATATACAAGTGGACTGCTATCGGTTTGTGCGATTACAGGGTTATCCATTTGAGTATACAACACCACTACGTTAGGTCGATTGGTATGCTCGCGGAGCCAACGTTCAGTGACCATATTAGTTTTTTGCAGCATGCTTTGCTCCTAAGGTAATGAAAAATCAATGGACCTTAACCAAAACTCCATTTTATTAGTATTTGATTTCAACTAAATTATGCTTTGTACTAACCTAGTGCATTGGTGTCACTGACTCTTTAATTTTTATTCAAACTACATGTGAGTACCTATTAAAATATACATGATTTTCTTAGTGTTATTGTAAAAATACAGTATTAACTAGTTGGTCAAATATTTGTATTGTTAAGCGTTACCTAAGTGACTATTTATTGAGAGTAAACACAAGAGATAGTTACGGTTGAGAGTACACACACCATGCTTAAGAATGATGAAATACTTTGTAATTCATACGATAAACCAAAAGTATTGCATTGTATTCATGCAGACTTACAAAATGTGATGGTATGTTTCACAGGTATTATTATTTCTACCTTTTTTTCAAGAACAACGCGGTGATACAATTATAAAAAAAGCCAGTTGTCATGTTAGATTTTTTAATGCAGAGTTTTAATACAACTTGGGCTGTTTTCTGCAGTTGATACTCTCTGCAGTTGATACTCTCTGCAGTTGATACTCTCTGCAGTTGATACTCTCTGCAGTTGATACTCTCTGCAGTTGATACTCTCTGCAGTTGATACTCTCTGCAGTTGATACTTTTATCCATCTTCAGAAAAGTAAAGACTTAGGTAAGGCAACACTTGTTATGTTTGCCAGCATCACGGTGGCAGGTGTTAATTATCTAACAACTGATGCAGTCAACTGCCAAAAAGTCTTACTATAGACACTTCAATAGGTCTGAGTTTTGGTATCACGGTGTTGCCAGAAGTGCTTACACAATTAGCACCCTTAGCCAGTAATACTTTATGCCAGTAATATTTTACCTTCTTCGGATACCGTTGTAGGCTTTTATGCGATAATTGTGAGCTAATTTATGCCCGATGATACGTCAGAAACGTCTATCACTTTAATCTAGTAGTAAGAGAATTTACACATGCAAAATAAGACATTATGGCTAAAGTCCCCCGCCGCGATATTTACAGGTAACTCCTTAAATGCTGGTAACGGCCTTGTGATTAAAGGTAACAAAGTTGTTGAATTGGTGCCATCTGGCATGCAGCCAAAAACATCTATCGACCGTTACCTCGATTGCAGTAATAAAGTGATTACACCGGGCCTTATAAATACTCACCATCATTTTTATCAGACATTAACCCGGGCCGTCCCAGGGGCATTAAACAAGCCTTTATTTCCTTGGCTTAAATATCTTTATCAAATATGGAAAAACCTTGATGAAGACATGATTTATACAGCCACCCAATTAGCTGGTTTAGAATTGATGATGTCCGGGGCTAGCTGTATAGCCGATCATCACTACGTTTTCCCCAAAGGGCTCGAACAAGGCATTGATATTCAGGTTGAAGCGATTAACTCTCTGGGTTGTCGCGCTACATTAACTAGAGGATCCATGAGTTTAGGAGAAAGTGATGGGGGTTTACCTCCAGACAGTGTTATCCAGTCTGAAGATATAATATTGCAAGATAGTCAAAGACTGATATCAAAATACCATGACAACAGTGAGGATGGTTTTATTCAGATAGCACTGGCACCCTGTTCACCTTTTTCTGTATCCACGTCATTAATGCAAGATACGGCTCAGTTGGCTAAACAAAATAATGTGATGTTGCATACCCATTTAGCTGAAACTGAAGATGAAAATAATTTTTGTATACGTCAATATAAAATGCGACCTTTAGATTATTTAGAACATTGTAATTGGTTAGGTGACAAAACCTGGCTCGCTCATGGAATTCACTTTAACCAAGATGAGATAAAACGCCTAGGACAAGCTAAAGTAGGTATTGCACACTGCCCCAGTTCCAACATGTTACTGGCATCAGGTATATGCCCAACAGTCGAACTTGAAACCGCTGGATGTAACATAGGTCTAGCGGTAGATGGTTCAGCGTCTAATGATTCTTCAAACATGATCCAAGAAGTGCGACAGTCTTTGTTACAGCAGCGTCTTCGTTATGGTGCAGAGGTGATAACAGCCGAACGAGTCCTAGGTTATGCAACATCGGGATCAGCTGCCGTGTTACAAAGACCCAGCATAGGAAAATTCGCCATTGGTATGCAAGCAGACTTAGCTCTTTTTAGTTTAGACGAGTTACGTTTTTCAGGAGTGGGCAGTCCACTTGATGGGCTGATAACTTGCGGGGCTTATCAAGTTGATAAACTGATGGTTGCAGGAAAATGGCTGATTGAAAATGCTGAGCACAGCACAGTGTTAAGCAGACAACTCATGGAAAAACATCAACTTTTAGCCAAAAAAATTCAAAACAAAAGCATTGTTTAATCACTACTTTTTTAAATTAGCACTGTAAAGGTGCAATATAATTATAATTGTTTTAAATTAGTGCATTATATATTTTAGAAAAAAATAACATGCGTAATAAATCAACCACTGATTTTATTAATATTTATCAAAAAGCTAGTATTTTCAATAGATTAATAAATATTATTGCTACTAGACCACTTGGACAAGGTTTTGGCATCGTTCGTGCAAAAAATCTTATTGTTAAAATATGATCTAAATCATAAAAATTATATAAATTATATAAATTATATAAATCTAAAAATAGTGTGTTGAATGGTTCATAGAGACTAATACAACATCAAACAAAGTTACTACCCTGGAAACACAAAAATGACAAACAAAACTTTTATATCAAATCCGTTAGCCAAAGCGGTTGCTATTGGACTAGCCTCTTTAATACCTTTACAAGTAATGGCACAAGAAACTGAACAAGAAAGTGTCGAGCGTATAGAGGTAACTGGTTCTTTAGGTAGCCTGCCCGGACAAGATGTTGAAGCTGTATTCGGCTTTGGTAAATCAATACTAGAAACACCTCGTTCAGCTTCGACCATAAGTGATGAGCAGTTAGAACGTTTTGCAGTGACCGATATAGATGAACTAATGGCGTTTGCACCTGGTACATTTACTCAATCATTTTTTGGAGTTGCAGGGTCGCTTGATATCCGTGGTACACCAGGCGAAAATTACTTTCGTGGCATGAAACGCCTAGATAATCCAGGTAACTATCCCACACCAATTGGTGCTTCAAGTCGAATAGATATTGTTCGTGGTCCAGCCTCTCCTATATACGGTCCATCTAAAATTGGGGGTTACTTAAACTTTAACCCTAAATCTGCTCGCGCAAGTGGTGGTCAGTATTTAGAAGAAAATACCGGAGCCTTCTCATATTCTCTAGGTAGCTGGGATAAAAGTGTTATGACTGCCGAAATTGGTGGTCCTGGTTCTATTGGTGGCAAAGACATGGGTTTTTACCTTTACGGTGAAGTAGAAAACTCAGGTAGCTTTTATGATAACACCGACACCGACCAAACTATTTTACAAGCTTCGATTAATGTTGATATTACAGACAACATGCGTATTGAATTTGGTGGTATGTATCATGATTTTGCAGGGAATCAAGTCGCTGGTTGGAACCGTTTAAGCCAAGATCTAATTGACACCGGCACTTATGTAACAGGTACCGCCAAACCACTAGACATTAGCGGCGATGGTTCAATTTCACACCAAGAGTACAATTTAGTGAGAGGTGATATTAATCCTTTTATCTTTAACAATGTAGGTTTTGGCTTATTTCCAGATAGAATTACAAATGCTGACTTTTCTCCCACTTTGGCATTGGACAATCCAGGTACAACAACTCTTGGCAGAAATCAGGTCTTAGCTGCTGCGGACGATGTGTTATTGAATACAGTTGAAACGCTTTATTTTGATATTTTTTATTACACCGACAATGGGTGGGAAATCAAGAACCAAATGTTTTACGAAGCTTACGAAAACTTAAATGAAAATGCTTATGGTTTTGCACAATTTCATGACAGTTCCGTATTTGAAAACAAACTAGTGTTCTCGACAGAGTATGAGTCAGATGCATTGCTGGCACAATTTCAAATATCACCTTCAATTCGCCATACAGAGTTTTTACATGGTGATGATTACACAAATGAATACTTTAATCGCAGAGACTTAACGGGCCCTTCAACGGCTTTTGACAGACGTTTGCTAGCCACACGTATTGGTAAAGACTTTGACAACTACGACATAGGAAATTATACCGATTTAGGTTTCGCAGTAATGACGGATTTTACTTGGGAAATGGGTCTTAATATAGTATTGGGTGTGCGTTATGACACGATTGATATTAAGAGCACAAGCCGAGGTGATTTGTTGTTAGACGTTGCGGATATCGAAACGGTTGAAGAAACGGTTGATGGCGTGTCTTGGAACACCAGTATTTCATTCAAGACGGATATTGGATTGATTCCCTATATTACTGCCGCAGAACAAGCAACGTTAGTGGCAGGTCAAGGTGCTGAGATTGGTGTTGGCCAAGTGGGGAATGGCGCTTTTGATACCTCTGATTTATTTGAATATGGTATTAAAGGTTCATTTTTAGATGACTCTTTGTATTTTGCGTTATCAGTATATGAACAAGAACGGACCGATTTTAGTGCACAGGCGATCGTCACCAACTCAACCACCGAAAACGAAGGCACTGAATTTGAGCTGCGTTGGGTAGTAAACGACAACTTAGTAGTGGGTGCAGGTTACACAAACTCAAAAGTTTATAACTTAACTGCCTTAGAACTTGGTGAACAATTTGGTTTTTTTGGGATTGAACATTTACCCAATGTGACTGACGCGTCTTTATTGTACGGAGGTGCCGTCATAGGAAACAACCTTGTAGACAATACAGATAAAGAAAGTGCCAGAAAACAAGGTATCCCCGAGAATATATACACGTTAAATGCAACCTACGACTTCCAAAATGGTTATGCTATCAATACGAGTATTATCAGAGCAGATTCGACCTTTTCTGATTTTTCACAAACAGTAACTTTACCGGCTTATACCCTAGTGAATGCAGGCGTTTTTTATAATGCAGAAACGTGGACAGCCAGTTTAAGTATTAAAAACTTGACCGATGAAGACTACTTTAGAGCAAACTTCCCAGACTTGTTTGGGGCTCAGATAGTCTTACCTGAGCTACCTCGACATTACCAAGCGAAGTTCAGCTATAAGTTTTAATAGAAGTTAAACTATATAAAATAATATATATATAAAATTATTATTCAATAGTAGAAGAGGATAAATATGTGGCATGCATATTTATCCTTTTTTATTGGGAGAAAAAGTATGCGCAAATTAATTTTTAAACGATTAACTATTTTTAATATCGTTGTCTTAACCCTTTTTTTAATGACCAGTTGCCAGAATAACAGTGAATTAACCCAAACTAATGTTATTCCCCCTATAGAAATTAAAGTGGTCGTCATCACTATGTTTGAAATTGGTGCGGATGAAGGCGACAAACCCGGCGAATTTCAATTGTGGAAAGCTGGCCAAAAGCTTGATACCTGTTTACCTTTTGTCGTTTCGCATCATGATATTTGTATTAATGCCGAAACAGGCGTTATGGGCATAGTCACGGGTATGGGTACCGCAAAAGCAGCCACAGCTATTATGGCTTTAGGTTTAGATCCTAGATTTGATTTAACTCATGCATATTGGTTAGTTGCAGGGATCGCCGGTTTTGACCCTGCTGATGCTTCAATAGGCTCTGCTGCTTGGGCTACATGGCTGATTGACGGTGATTTAGCTCATCAAATTGATGCCAGAGAAATACCTGATACTTGGACGACTGGCTATTTTCCACTATTTACTACCGACCCATTACTTGAAAAGCAAACAATAGACGCAGGTAAGCTCAATAGGCATGGTCAGTCCACAAATGGGGAAGTATATCAACTTAATTCTCAGTTGGTTGATTGGGCATACGCACTCACCAAAGATGTAAAGTTAAATGACTATCCGGTTATGCAGGCCTTGCGAGATAAATACACAGGTTATCCAAATGCACAGAAATTACCTTTTGTATTAAAAGGTGAACATGTGGCTGCTTCCACTTTTTGGCATGGAGAGTTACTAAACGAGTGGGCGAATAACTGGACACACTACTGGACTGCAGGTCAAGGAAACTTTGTTAGCTCTGGTATGGAAGATACCGGCGCTTACCAATCAATGATTTACTTAGATAATGCTAAAAAGGCGGATAAATCTCGTTTTATGGTGGTTCGCACTGGCAGCAATTATTCTATGCCACCGCCAGGGTTAACAGCAATTGAAAATTTAAAGCTTGAAAGTGGTGAAAATGGTTATGCAGGCATGCGGTCCGCACTCGAAACTGCCTATCTGGTGGGCAGTAAAGTAGTGGATAATAT
>OOGD01000080.1_pt1 | contig 23589 bp, 16 predicted proteins | sample 1670381 | NCBI WGS metagenome assembly OOGD01 (sample SAMEA98146918, study PRJEB22522) | marine metagenome | biome: marine biome; feature: marine water body; material: sea ice | place: Arctic Ocean | collected 14-Sep-2015 | depth 1.3 m | reverse complement strand
AAATTGACACCAATCTAAATTATTAAAAGTTATCGATTGTTATCAATCATAGCCATTTATTTAAATCTCTGAATAGGGGTCTTAATAATATTCCGATTTGATTCAGTATAAAGTGTGTTTAACATTGAAGGAACAGTAAAAATCAGCAATTAAGTCACCATAAAGGACTCCACTTTACCACCACTCAATCTAAAGTTATTTTAAGCTATCGCGAATATCGGTCGATCCGCAGAGCAGTTGTTTCTAATAAGGTTAGGTTGTTCTAATGAATCCAACAGAAGTTGATGTTAAAACTCACAACAAAATACTATTAAGTCAACTCAGAGTAGTGTGTTCAGGTTGCATCGACACTTTTAAGCGCTAATATGCATGCCCTTATAATGAAATATTGATGTTTCTTTTATGGTGATAAACGATGTCTAGCCTAAAATCATCAATCAATATGTTAAACTCAAATATGCTCAGGTACCAATAGCACTATTTTACTAACGTCAAACGTGTAAGCGGCAGGTGACAATGTCCCAGTAAATGTAATGAATTTTGTCGACGCAAAGACATACGTACAATTCGACCGAGTGATAGCGCGAGCAGGGGGAGTGAACTTATGGGGTCATATACGCTCCCTCCATACCTATAGCTCACCAGCGACTGAGAAGGATGAATAGAAACACCATTTATTGCTCAGTAGTAGTTGATATCAGCAAAGGGGCTACGCTGATGTTACCCGACGCTAGAACGCGTTATATGTCGGTAACAGGAACCGACGAGTATAACTATATCAACAATATCTTTCATGGTTCGGGCGATTTTAAACTGGAATTACTGTGCTTCAAAACGAACTTTGTGATGGTAACGGTAAGATTTTCAGTCGACTCAACGTTTTCAGAAGATATCAAGTAAGCTAACCGTTTACAGAATAATCTTATGATTAACAGTACGACCAGCGGCAACTATATGCGCTCAAATTATGATACGCCTATCCTCAGACTATAGAAAAAGTACCGAATATAATGTATCGCACACTGGCCACCCATATTACTAAAAAAGCAGGCTACAACAAACAAACGGCACAAACCGGTACCGTCAAATTGATCCAACGATTTGAACAGTCCAAAACTGGCGAAGGGCAGGACGCTCGAAGTCATTTCAACATTCATTTTCATGAAACTCATCCCTATGCATCACCACCTTGTGGCACCCGGTGGCTGTGTAAGTAAGCTACCGTGCTGATTTATCATTTGTTCTACCTCGATGGCGTATACAGTGAAGATAACTATGGCAAAACACGTTTCGTTTAGATAGGGTATATCCCTCTTTCCACCCTTCGGTCAACCTATAGTTGTCCAGCCTGTTTATCTGGAATAAACAGCAACAGCTCCGCCGCCCCGCGGGATGGAATCTACCAAGCAGTCGATACCGCATGATAATAACGCCAGCAAAACAAAAAAATGCTAACTTGCACAGCGAATTCTACTCTGCAGGTTTAGGCACAGGAGTGTGTCTAATGAACATCGGTTGGTGCTCCAAAAAATGCTCAGCCACCTGAATAAAAAGTTGACGAAGTCTTCGAATTATTGTCTCCACAAAGTAGAGCACCGTCTCAGATAAGTCTGTTTGAATAAAAGCAGTTCTTCATCACAGACAAAAAACATATTAAAAACTGGTTTGCACAACAGCGGGGGGACGCCTGTTTTGAATTCTGAATTACCTCATAAGAGCTGAATAATAGACGGCAGTTCGCTGATTTTTACTCCCTCAAAGATATAAAAGAGAGGTCAATATGACAAATATGAGGCAAAGTGTATTTTTATTTTATGAAAAATGACATTTTATTTTACCTATACTCCGACTATAGCGGTCTATTACCTTTGTATACGCAACTTAATGTGCCTAAAAGCAGTATAAAATTAGTGAGCAAATCACTTGGAGTATTTATGATGAATAGTTTTTTAAAAATGGTGATTGCCACCGCTTTATTTTTTATATGTGGCTACGCAGTGGCGCTAAAAAGCCCATTAATGCCTGACAACAAAGCAAATAATCAAATTGCTGAAACACGTATTGTGGGGGGCGAAGAAGCCACACAAGAAAACTGGCCTTGGATGACGGCGTACGTAGGCGTTTTCACTAATTTTTTGACATCACTGAATGTCAACAACGTCATTTACGAAACAAGAGCCTTTACGTCTGGTGTTGGTGGTCAAGCCATCGGTGAAATAATTGCTTGTGGAATTGGTGATGCAGTCTGTGCCGATTCAAGCGGTAACGTGTGTCTGATAGAGCGCGGCATAGTAAATTTTTCTGAAAAAGCAGATAACTGTGAGGCTGGTGGCGGTGTCGGTGCCATTATTTATAATAATGAAGAGTTTGGCAATATATCTGGCACATTAGGTGATGAATATACTGGCACTATACCAATTGTTGCAGTGAACCAAAAAGATGGCTTAGCTCTTCTAGAACAAATAGGTAGTATTGCGTCGTTAGCAGTAAGTGAGACTACCGAATTGCAACAAGACGCCTCATGTGGCGCTTCGTTTCTAGGTGATAGATGGGTCCTTACTGCAGCTCACTGTGTGGATACCAAAAACGCCAATCTGCTTAAAATGAATATTGGAGAGTATGATTTATCTGACGGTGCTGAAAACGCTATTGATATCGTCAATATCTATATTCACCCGCAATACGACGCTGATGACTTTAGTAACGATATTGCAATTATAGAACTTGTGTCTTCTGTAGACGTTGTCGGAGTTAAAATAGCGGATCCTGATGTGACAGACCAATATGCCATTGAGAATAGTTTGGCAACCATCGCTGGATGGGGTGGTCGAACAGGTTATGCTCCAAACGAGGGTCCGACGTCAGACTTTCCAGATATATTAAATAAGGTTGACTTACGACTAACGACTAACGCTCAATGCAGAGAAGAACTAGGCAAAAGTTTTGGTATATCCGCAGATAACGTCAGTGTTAGCGACGTAATGATATGTGCAGCCATACCAGAAGGAGGAAGAGGTGCATGTCAAGGAGACAGTGGTGGGCCATTAGTAGTCAATACCAGTTCAGGAGTACAGCAAGTAGGTATCGTTAGTTGGGGTTTTGGCTGTGCAGCAGCTGGCTATCCGGGTGTATATACGCGAGTGTCTGAGTTTAAAGACTGGATATCAACTATAACTGACGGCATAGCCGTCACCCAGCGACACAACTTTGGTTTTGGCCTTGAGGGTGAAGTACAAACGACTGAACTGACTGTGTCTAATAACAGTGAGCTCAATGTTGGCCTCAACTTTGCGTTTTCTGATTCAAGTCACTTTACTCTGGATGCCAGTAACTGTGCCACTTTAGATGCAGGTAACAGTTGTCAGCTCAGCGTAAGTTACCTCCCAGCATTTGCTAACGATGTATCTGCAGAATTGATCATTACCACTGACGACGCTCAAATTAAAAGTAGCAGCGCCATAGTTACTGCGGGTACCACACTAGGTTACGTAGTTGAGCTCGCCACAACAGTAGGCAATGTATCTGATGCAGTCGCCTTGTTTAGTGGCGGTACAAATGGTGCTTCAGCTTGGGTTGCCAGTTCAACTGAAGTAGGAATTGAAAGTTCAACAACAGGTGACATGCAAGACAGTATATTTGTTGCTAAAATCGAAGGCGAAGGTGTACTTACTTTTGACTGGGCAGTATCTTCTGAAGCCAATATTTTAGAAGAAACAGATCCTGACTTTGAGAGATTTGATGCTTTGTTCCTTTACCTGAATGGTGATTTGGTAGATGTTATCGATGGGAATGATGATGAAATAAATTTTACTGAATATAGTCTTGATTTGCCAGAGGGTAGTAATTTAATTAATTGGACATACAGTAAGGATCCCGATGTTTCGGAAGGTGATGACAAAGGGTTTATCCGTAATTTAGTCTTTGCTGCAACAGTAGTAACCCCTTCTCCAGTAGCGGTACTACCGACACCTATTACATCAAACTCGTCAGGTGGAGGTAGTTTAGGATGGATATTACTGTGTTTAGTTGGCTTAGCATTCAGACTCAGAACTAAACCTTAATAGATAACCTGGCTTATAAAAGGCAGGGTAATTAATATTATTTTGCCTTTTTTGTTCAAAATAAAGGCTGCGCGCATTAAAGTCATTGAAACTTAAGAGAGTCATTCATTTATTGCAAGTCGCCCTTTTCCATCTTCGGTGAAGACCATGCCGCACTGGCTAATCAAGCAGTCGTTACCGCATGATAATAACGCTGGCAAAACGAAACAATGCTAAATGAGCATTGCTATAAGGTTAAAAATGGGCGTAAAACACCAGTCGATAATCCGAGCGAAAAGGCTTTAAAGGGTTTAAAACATCGACACCTGTGAGCAATGCAGTGGTGCAGTTAAGATTACGGTGGGTATTGTCAAATCGGCAGGAAAGCCAACTTGCACAGCAAATGTTACCCTGCAGGTCTAGACACAGGAATGTGCCTAATGAACATCAGTTGGTGATCTAAAACTTCTCATTCACCTAAATATAAAAGTTAACGAAGTCGTCGAATTATTGTTTCACAAACTAGAGCGCCGTCTCAGATAAGTCAGTTTGAATAAAAATAGTTCATCATTATAAACAAAAGCCATGTTCAAACCTAGTTTTTCCAAAAGTGAGTGTCGCTTTTCTGCATTTTGGATTACGAAGAAACTGTTGAGTAATGGACGGCAGTTTGCCGACAGTCTCGGCATTATTGATATATAAGGGCTGTCGATATGCAAAATATGAGTTGAGAAGTATTCTCATTTTATAAAAAATGACGTTTTATTTTACTTGTACTTTTACCAACACTCTTAAAAGTATTATAAATTCAACCTATAGTGACCCTATTCCGTCCCTTTTTCTTTGATAAGTACAACGCTTCATCTGCCCGGGTAATAAGTTGATCAATATTCAGGTCATAACTGATTAATTCAGCGACACCAAAACTCATTGTTACACTGAGGCTTTTTTCGTCATCTCCCATTACTAATTCGGAAATTCTTTGACGTAATTTACACGCTAACAAATGAGTATCTCGAACCGTGGTTTGCGGTAATAAAATAATATATTCTTCACCACCAAATCGAGCTAATATATCCGTATTTCGTATACATTCATGTAATCTATTAGCAACAGATTTGATAACTTCATCACCTACAACATGTCCATAGGTGTCATTGACACTTTTAAAAAGATCAATGTCTCCTATTATTACGCTTAGAGGAAGTTTATTTTGTTTTGCGTTAGCAATCGCGTTATCAGCTAATAAAGTAAATGCTCCTCGGTTTAAAATTCCACTGAGTGCATCGTATTTAGCTTCATATTGAAGCCGCTTTGCATATCGAGAAATCTTGGATACCATAGGCCGAAAAATAAATAAGGCTTCAAGAAAAATAGTTAAAATCATGATCCAAAAAACCACATTTTGTGCACTCTGCAATGCTTCAATCCTATTTAACCCCTCTATTTCGTATTGATTGACAACTTCATGTAAGCCATCAAGTAAGGAGTCTCTAGCCAACATAACAAAATCTAAGGAATGAATATCGAATGGCAATTTTTCTACCGAAGGATCGACCGCCAGTGCCCTTTCAATCGATTGGGTAAAAAGCTTTGTGTTTTTATAAACATCGAATGGGGCTGAAAAATATAAAGCATCTAGTTCAGGCGACAAAGATTTTAGCCTATCAATTTTTTTCGTTGTATCCGGGTATCCGATTAATGCAACCTGATTACGGTGCATTTTTTTAATTGCATTATACGCAATGTCATGAGACCTGTTTGAACCCGACACCAAATATTCAATGGTAAAAAAGCTCGCACGCTGAGATAACATTCGCTGTTGACCGCTAATATTGATAATTGTACCGGTCTGACTTTGCTCATCGATAACTCTGCCTAATACCAAGTGTACTATGCTTGATAATATTGCTATCAAGGCGAGTGACATAACATAAGTAAGCGTCATATATTTACTAGGATTTTTTATTTCATAAGACACACTACTGGCACTAGAATTCGGCTGCAAAGTTTGCTGCACCTTTTATATTAATTATTTTATATAAATTATTAATTGCTCGATATTTTGAGCATTGAGACGGTCTTAAATGTGTTTACAAATGTCATTCTATCTCAAACTACACGTATTAAATAGTAACCGACACTTATTAATAATAGATAGTAACTACATTTGAACTATATTTGAACTACATTTGAGCTATATTTGAACTGTATTTGAACTATATTAAACTATCTTGAGCTTGATTATGATTTATTTTTGGGATGTTGCTTCTCTATAATCAGCGATTATTCTTAACAATTAATTTACAGGACTTTTTGTTATGGGCATGCATTACTTGCAACAAGGGGCATTACTATCAGTTATGAAATCATCAGAAATTTATTTCATAACATGCACAAAGTAGAGTGCCGCCTCCGATAAATCTGTTTGAATAAAAATAACTCATCATTATAAACAAAAGCCATGTTCAAACCTAGTTTTCCAAATGTGAGTGTCGCTTTTCCGTATTTTGAATTACAAGTTAACTGTTGAGTAATGGACGGCAGTTCGCCGACAATCTTGGCATTATCGATATATAAGGGTTGTTGATATGCAAAATATGAGGTGAGAAGTATTCTAATTTTATAAAAAATGACGTGTATTTTACTTACTCTCGTGTTTTGTTGTTGCTAGATAATTACCCAAAGTAAATAGTCAAGTATTGGTAATAATACTCAATCTACTTTTCGTTGTGTTTAACGGCATTTTTATCACGTAGCTTTGTTATGTTTTAAGTCAGGTAGGTAAAGTACAAATGTAAAAACGTACACAAGACAATAAATTAGGACTTAAAAACAATTTACTATTTTTCATACCTCAAAATGTTATCAAACAATTCTAATTATTTTATTTAGGCGTTATATCCTAATTAAGAGCAGGAAATACAGATAAATGTTGAAATAGTCGACCACTGGATTGAAAACTAATATCGTAATGGTCAGCGGTGTTGATGTTTTGTTTTCGAGATTCAACAGTACAATGTGACTTCTTAAAACTCTGGGTGTTTTATGTTAAAAAGCTAAAAATATCGGATGTTATTACTAAATGATGCTCTAGAAGTTTCTAAAATCATGTCTAAATTTAATGTCGGTAAATTGAACGAAATTGGAAGACTAATAAAATTTAATATTCTTCTGATCCTTCTTTTAACCATGGTTATGGCAACAGTCTGAAGCAGATCTATTGGGTTATTTGTAATTGCCATTCGAATCTTTTTTTAGTGATGGAAGTTTCAAAATACTTAACTGGAATGGGCAGCATAAAAATCAATTTTTAAACTGAATTTTACTGGTTTTTTGCAAAATAATATTGCCGAAACACTATTATCGTACCACTACAATCTAATAAAGAGTGGTAGTTACTTTGCTTCAGCATATAAAATTTGTGTAGCTCTGCTATATCTTCTATCTTGGACTTTATGTTATTTCAACAAACTTAACCGCGTATGTTTTTGGGCTCGCATATGAGATTCTATTGTTTATAAGACTGTAATAATGTTGAACGTATGGATCGTGCTGTGTTTATAATAAACCTTCCTGATCGTAGTCCATCACATTAACAAGAATTTTATTATGAAAAAGCTAGTTTGCATTTGTAGCGTCGTACTTATTATTATATCGCTGTCATCTTATGGTTTCTTTAATGCTTCAGAACCACTCAATGTTCGTCTTACAGAACACAACATAAACACCTCATCTGGTATCACTCAGGGCCAATCTTTTCCCATTTCTGGAACAGTAATCAGTTGGTTTGACATTCCCTATGCACAGCCTCCAGTTGGTGACTTACGCTGGCGGGCTCCACGGCCTTTAAGTACACCCAATAAAATCATCGTCGATAAACCTGTCACAGCTTGTGTTCAAGAAGCTTCTGATTACGGGGGGATTGCTGGGGAAGGCATCGTGGGTAAAGAAGATTGTTTATATCTTGATATTCGTGCTCCAAAGGACTTTGTAGATAAAAACTACCCAGTGATGGTCTGGATCCATGGGGGTGGCAATATTAACGGTCACAAGGATTACTACAATTATAGTAATTTAGTTGCTGAAAAAAATGTCATTGTGGTGGCGATTAATTACCGTCTTGGAGCACTTGGTTGGTTTAACCATCCAGCTATTCAGGGGTTGCAAGAGGGTTTTGACAAAAGCTCAAACTTTGGCAGCTTAGACATTATTGAGGCCTTAAAGTGGGTGCAAAGCAATATTACTGCGTTTGGCGGCAACCCCGATAATGTCACCATTTTTGGTGAATCTGCTGGTGCCCATAACGTTTACACCATGCTGGCAACGCCCTTATCTAAGGGGCTGTTTCACAAGGCCATTGCACAATCCGGTTACACCATCAGCAACAGTTTAGAGAATGCCTATGATCATCAGGATGAAAATGCCTATGTCACTCAGGGTTCATGGCGTATGGTTGAAAATCTGCTATCCGCTCAGGAAGACCAAAGTCAGACATTAAAGACGCCAGAGCAACTTCGTACCATTTTAAAAAGTGTCAGCGCAGTGTCTTTAATGGCACAGTATGCTGACAAGCCCGGTATCATTGACTATCAACCACTGACAACTAACGACGGCATTGTTATACCCAAAGAGGGCCTTGCAAGTGCTTTAAGCAACCCCCTTTATGCAAAAAATGTCCCTGTTATATCAGGGGCTAACAAAGACGAGGTCACTCTTTGGCTGGGCTTACATCGCTATTTTATGAGCACCCGCTATCTATTTAGTAAATGGTTGCCCCCAATTGTTTCAATCAAAGATCCTCAACTGTTTAACTTTTGGGTGCGGGTGCGCTCACAGGCTTGGAAAGCGCGTGGGGTCGATGAGCCTCTGGATGCCCTTGAGCGGGCAGGTTATAAAAATCTTTTCGCTTATCGCTTTGACTGGGATCATCAGGCTTCTTCCTTTTTTATTGATTTTCCCAATATCCTTGGCGCTGCACATGGCACCGATATCTCATTTATCAGTGGTGATTATAAGTACGGACCAATTACAAGCTATATTTACCCGGAAGGGGAAGCCCGCGAACAAATGAACCGAACATTTATGAATATTTGGGGTGATTTTGCAGCATCAGGAACGCCAGATACATCTCTTGGATTTGATTGGCAAGCGTACACCAGTGTTAAAAAATCTTATCTGCGCTTGGATAAAGATGAGCTACTTGCCTTAAATTTTGAATCAGAGACGTTGACGAGTGTACTGGCAAAAATTGCTGCGAACACTCATGCTGATCCAATTGAAAAATGCCTCATGGTTTGGGAAACCCTCATTAATGTCGGTGACCGAGATATTCCCCGCTACAAATCCTGGAATAATAGCCAATGTGTGAACTTTGATGCGCGCAAGGCACAGGAAAATATAGCCGTAGAGCTAATAAAGGAATTTGGCGGCACATCTGTGATTTAAGTGGTTTTTTAATGCGTGTACTTTGTGGGGATTTATTTCAAATTATTTTTTGCAAGTGCTCGCTGGCTCGCTATCTTTACTTTCTTAATTCTTATATTTTTTTATAAGGTGTTTGAATCAGGTGTTTGAATATTGTTTAAATACAACAAACTGTTTGACGCAGTTATCAGATAATAATGCTGGTAATGAACGTTATGCACAACCAGATACCATGAATTACGCATATTAAATTTTAGTCTATAAAAGGAGAGTGATATGAGTGATGTACCAGTCTATATGGTAGTAAATCTGACGATTGAAAATAGTGATGAATATCGAAAATATGAAAAAGGTTTTTTTGGCATATTAAAAAAGTATGGTGGATCATTTGTCGCTTATGATGATGATACTGCACATTTTGAGGGCAGCTCACCAAGGGAAGGCCGAATGATTATTTTCAGCTTCCCCTCAGAAGAGATGGCCAAAAGTTGGTATGCAGACGCCGAATATCAAGCTTTGTCAGAGTATCGTCGTGCGGGAACACATTTGAAATTTCTATCCATGGTTCGTGGGGTTCCACCTCGTCAGTGATCTGCCAAGAGGTATGACAAGAGGTATGACAATGCCAAGTAATATCTTTGTTGGCGGCTTTAATCTTTGGTTAGGAATTCAATTTCAAATACAAGATTAAAGTGAGGTGGGAGCGTCGTGCCAACTTGGTTGTCTCAATAAGTTAATAGTGTGGGTATGCGTAACCCACGTTTATCGCTCACTTCCAACTTTTTTGAGCCTAGTACCCAACCTCGAGTAACGAGTTTATTGCTCATTAAGATTCAAAAAGGGGCATTCTTTTTACATGACGAGTCAAACCCTGTGCCGTTTTCAAGTCAATCGACATAATGAGTGGTGTTTAAGATAACGCGCTCGGCTGTTTCACTTGTGGCTTTGACTAAACCTTTAATTCCATATTCTTGCTGTATATTTAATTTTCTAAATTCAGTGTGATTGGATGTATATTCTGTAATGAATAGAGCAGGTAAAATGCTAGAAAATATCAATTTATCCCGTATTGATCAGACATCAACAATGTTGACAAAATCTCCATTTTTAAAAAGTAGCTCAATAGTTGCTATATTCTTAGTTTAAAAGTACCCAAAAAACCAGCGACAGTCGACACCGTATGACAATAACACCGGCCTTAACAAATAAGGCTAAACAAGCATTGCTGACAGGGCATCAGAAGCACGGGCACAAAAATAGCAATTGATGGCTTAAGCGTAAAGACTTAAACGGATTTTTGGAAAAGAAATAGAAATCTGTGAGCAATGCGCTGGTGTAATCAGAGTGAACGCTGTCCTACAGGATCAGGCACAGGGGTGAGTCTAACGAACGTTCGTTGGTGACTCAAAAGAAACTCATCCACCTGAATACAAATAATGAAGAATGCGTCGAATTATCGCCCACACACAGTAGGGCGCCGCCTTAGATAAGTCTGTTTGAATAGAAGCAGTTCATCATCATAAACAAAAGCAATACTTAAAACGGGTTATCCCAACAGTGTTAAGCGCGTGTCTTGAATTCTAAATCACATGGAAACAGCTGAGTAATAGATGAAAAATAACCGACTTTCGCTTTCTTAAGAATATAAAGTAAATGCCAATATGGAAAAAATGAATCATTGTAGATCGATTTCATGAAAAATGACGTTCTAGTTTATTCATACTCTTAAACAGCATCGGGAATACCGCACAGTGCGAAAGGTGATTTCATGATTAGAATGCTGTCTAGTGTCTGGGCCCTTCTGCTTGGTATTGTATTTATAATGCTCGGCAATGGAATGCACTTTACCCTGATTGGTCTGCGTGGTGGGATAGAGGGCTTTTCGTCTACAGAATTAGCTATCATCACATCTGGCTATTTTTTAGGCTTCCTATCTGGCGCGCGACTTACCCCCTTGATGATACAGCGGGTTGGTCATGTGCGCGTTTTTGCGGCGCTCGGCAGCTTGATGTCTACAGGACTGATCGCTCTACCGTTGCTGACAGAACCTTGGGCTTGGACAGTGCTAAGGGTGTTGGTTGGGTTTTGCATGTCGGGGATCTATGTCGCTGCGGAAAGTTGGCTAAACGCTGCCGCCACTAATGAAACACGTGGTAAGGTACTGTCCGCTTATATGATAGCGCAGACGCTGGGTATCATCGGGGCACAGGGTCTTCTGACGTTGGGCGATGCGGCGACTTCGGCACTATTTATTGTGGCCTCAATTCTTGTGTCGATTTCATTTGCACCAATTCTACTGACAGTCTCAGCGATCCCAGTGGTAGAAGTGGCGCGTCCTATGCCGTTACGAAGCCTTTTTACAAGCTCGCCGCTGGGAACCGTGGGTATTTTCTTACTCGGCAGCGTTTACGCGACGCAATCAGGCATGGGGGCAGTCTTTGGCTCCCAGATAGGGATGAGCGTAAACCAAATCGCGTTATTTGTAGCAATGTTATTCGCTGGCGCGCTGGTGCTGCAATACCCGATTGGATGGCTGTCGGATAGGATGGATAGACGCATACTGATCTTTGGATTGGCCTTTCTGGGGGTTTTATCGTGCCTGCTGGGCTGGTCGTTCGGTGATACGTTATGGCCATTGATGGCAGCTGCATTCTTTGCCGGTGGGGTTACAACGCCGCTATATGCTCTTCTTGTGGCCTACTCGAACGATTCTCTTTCCGCCGTTGATATGCCCGCTGCATCTGGAGGGCTTGTTTTTACTTTTGGGTTGGGTGCTATCGCTGGCCCGCTGGTCACAGGCTGGGCAATGCAACGGCTTGACCCCTACGCTTTCTGGTTGGTACTTGGAGCAACTTTTTGCGCTATCGGGCTTTACGCACTCTACCGTATGACACAGCGCGCAATGGTCCCCGTGAACGAAACTGATAGCTACCTAAATATCCTTCCCACTGCGTCGACTGTTGCTGTGGAGGCTGCGGGCGAATGGGCGGTCGAAAACGCAGAGGCAGAACGCGACGACGGTGAGATTTGACGTTACCAGCTTGGGCTGAATTATTCCATTTGTTCCAAGAGTGATGAGAGACCACTTTTGAGTGCTTGGAAGGAGGTCGAAAGGGCCTGAAAGCCATAGATATTTCACGCCCCACAAAAGAATGTCTAGATATTCTTGACGATGTGGTTTTTGTTGCCGCTTTGGTGAGGTAGTCCAAGTTCACATCCTACTCCGACACATCGAGCTAACAGATGGTGGCCTGATAAAAAACTCGTTTTGCATAAACTAGAATTATCTGAGTAATACTGAGTGTAGCGTGATTATCGTTGTCGAGGTTGTGCTACGTTTAATATCTGCTACTTGCTCACTTGTTTTGACAACAACCATCAGGTGTTGAGGTGGCAAGACGTGCCGGCATAACAACACCGACATCCCTAAGTGGCGAGACCCAGGAGCACTGTCGCCGATGGCGTTCGAAAGGTCCACGCTGTGGCGACCTCTCTTTGTTTTACCATTTAGTCCAGCATGCTGGTGGCGCGACGACTCATCTCTCGTTGCGGTACGTCAACTGTGGTCAAGTCTGGATCAGCTAGTCGCACAATCTTTGTATCATCGAATCCGGCAATAGAGATGTATTGTGGCACCGTTAGCCTTTACTTTTCGCCGCCTTAGATAAGTGCGTTTGAAAAAAGCAATTCATCAGCAAATGTAATATTCAAAACTGGTTTGTACAACAGTGAGAGGAACTTGCTTTGAATTATGTGTAAATGGTTGATTAATGATTGAAAAATAGCTGACTTTCATTCCTTCAAGGATGTAAAAGGCTGGAAAATGAAAAGTATGAAGCACCGTATATTTTATTGTATGAAAGTTGATAAATTATTTACCTCAACTCGACCTTGTCCATATGCAGTAAGCCAATTTATTTGAATGATTATCCGACATAAAAGTTGATCGTCGCCTACACCTTAGTCAAATAAATAGAGTCGTAAACTGGCGCTCAACAAAATGTATATAAGTCGTTATGAAAGTTATTAATACAATACTGTGAAGGCACATTAAGGTATATCAATAGACCACTATTGAGATACAACCTGCTCCTAAGTTGGCAGAATTACTTCTACGTTCGTCTAAACGTTTAGGCAGAATTGCCTATGGTATGCTGGGCTAAGAATACACCGAAACAATTAGGAAAATGCTATATTCAGAATTGACTTGTTTGACCAAACCCACTTTCACTGAAACTGCCTTTTCACTATTGGAACAATGCAAGTTGCATATATTTAACCTTATTGCTGAATACCTAACAGAATTCGTAAATACTAAAGTATATCTCAGTGGGTTTGGTGAAAATATGGTGGAAGTGGACATCAAAAACAAATCAGTTTAATCGATATTTGTTGATTAAATTGAGTTTCACATTCTGTACGCCATTTATTTTTTGCTGTATTTATGTAATTAATATCAAAGCTTGAAATCCCCGTTGTTTATGTAGTTAAAAGAAAATATAGAGACTACAAAATAGAATATATTGTCTCGAAACCCAGCAGAGGTCTAGATGTATAGCAATAATTTATTCGCTATCGTGCATAACGTTTAATTTTTGTTACAAAGAATCCAGTCATTCTTGTGAAGACCGCTTTACCATATAAGCTGATGTTGTAGACAAACATTGCAATTAATTAAACTAATGAAATTTACAGGTAGCTGGAGGCTTAGATTGTTTTAACATCGACTGAGAAAAAAACAATTCATCCTTCTTTTTGGGTTGCAAAAGTCTCTCGATTGAAGATGCCACCGGTGCGAGTTTTCCAAAATCACAAACAGTGCATTTGCGGATTTCGTAGTCCTCGAAATATGAGGTGGTTTCGGTCTCACTGTCGCAATTGGGGCAAACATCATGTCTGGGCTTGTTGTATAATTTTGGCGTCGCATGAATAAGGTTAAACTGTTCTCCCTCGTAGCCTTTTATATGATTGTGTGTCACTTTTGGAGTCAGCTTAAAGTTCGTTATCGCCCCTTGTATTCCGAGATAGAAACCTTGATCGGCACAGATTGAATTAGTTTCTGCAAGGCTACAAAAACGTGATGCCAAATTAACAGTGTCACCCATCGCCGTGTAGTGGCCAAACTCTTTGCATGGAAAATAACCCAGCGAAGCAAATCCTGTTTGAACACCAATGCAAATATTAAATGAACTGCGCCAATCCTTCTTATAGAACATGTCTTTCTTTTCTCTCATCTCAAGAATACTGTAGGCAGCGTTGATAACACTTCTTTGACTGTCTTTGCCATCGCAAAAAGCCATTAATCCATCACCTAAGTAAGCACCAACTTTGACATGGTGTTCGGCGAGAATGAGGCTGACTTCTGTTAAAAAATCAGCCATGATGTCTATTACCTTTTGGTAATCTAGGCGTGATGTTTTATAGCTAGAATCTTGAATATCTACAAAAATACAGGTAATTTCTTGACGAATATGTTCCATTTCATGACCCTCTAGGCAAAATATTGTGTTGTAAATAGTCCCAACTTTTGGATTAGTAAAGTTATAAAATCATTTCTGATAAACTTATATTTTCATTTCATCCACTATCTATAACTAAGTAAAATAAAAATGACACAACTAAATAATTGGTAAATATAATTCACAACATTGCACTTTATGTGCCACAAATTAATTATTCATATTTATCAATTGTTTGAATTTTTTTAATGACTCACGCTAATCAGTATTGTAAAAAAAATCGACACAAATATGTATGTTTCATCCGTTGTGTATTGTCAAAATCAACGTCACTTCTTACAAGTCAAATGTTGCCTTTTATTTACACCTCTTATGTCCCCATGAGTGAAATTTAGCAAATTCTCGTATCTTTCTTCACTTTTTGCGCAACATTAAAAATTTAACTAATCGTCTCTTGTTCTTGTCAAAAGAAGTGAAGGCGATTATGTTTTTTATGATGATGAAAGTGCATTTATTCACACGGACTAATCTGAGGTTAAACTCTAATTTTTGGAGGATAAAATTTTTAAAATGACATCATTTTAAAAATTAGGTATTTGCATGCTCTCTTTATGACGTATGAAGGCACTTGTAGAGAATTAAAAAACACTACGTTACTTCATAAAATATGAATATTGTAAGGCACGCTAAGAAAGATGGTATTAGTGTCACCAAAGGAAAAAAAATTAAAGACTTACAACGGGAGCTTTAACCCACTTAAATTTTTCAATCCGGCTGCAAAGGATAGAGTAAAGAATATCTGCGCAGACGGATCGCAATATTATCGGTTTTGAGGAATACCTCAAATATAAAGTAGAACAGGATGTCTTGGTAAATACTGTATTTTGTAATTCGCGAGTATTGAGGATTGTAGATGACGCTGTTTAAGTGAACCACGACTACAGGGAAATGCAACGTTCTTTTGGCAATAGAGTTCGTTGAGTCGTTTTAGAAACGATAAGTTCTATTTTAGAATTGTCAGTTATTTTAATAGTCAGTTTACCCAATTACTTGCTAAGGGCTAGCTTAATATCAAAGGGCCGAGTCTGAGGTATCCCCAATATGATTATAATCCACTAACAGTTCTTCAAAACTATAAGCTTTGTTCCCTTCAAATTGTAATAACCAATGCGCAGCAAAATTGTCTTCACTAAAATATTTTTTTATAAGGGCTGTTTGAGCTGCTAAATTTTGGAGCTCGCTATTTTTTTCAGATATATTATTTAGCGATTCTACTATGGCGCTTTTAGTTAATGCCTTAAGTTTCCAACCGATATTAAATGTATCGACCATGTATTTAAACCAATGGTAATTAGGAACTAAAACTGGCACGTCGCATTTGACTGCCCTCAATATGATACCAGACGGACAAAAATGTCCAGAATATGGAGTACAGACTAAATCGGAAGCACAAGTTACCATTGTCAATTCTTCATCACTTAAATATCTGTCAATAATAAATATTCGTTTGTTCTGAAATGCTTGAGATTTTTTAATGTATTCGTCTATGTCTGTACTTAACTTCCCAGCTATTAATAAACAAACATTTCTGTTTAGCTTCTTGTCAGACAAGGCATTGATTAATATTGGGCAGTTTTTTCTAGGATGGCTACTAATAGAGCCACTGATACTCACCAAAAAAACATCATCAGGTATGCCCAAATAACCCCTAGCCGTGATCTTATCTACAACTGGTATTTTATCTATTGGATCAGGTATTAATGTAAATACTTTTTGCAATTTTCGGGAGCTGTTTTCTAACTCGGTAAAAGCATAATTATCGATTGTTTTTATGGCATCTTCAGAATGTAAAGATAGCAATGACTTTCTGATGATATTATTTATTTGGATTTTAATGGTGGGTTTAGCATGGTTAAGACCGGTACTTATCATCCCAAATTTAATGGCTGCTGTGTTTTTTAAAGCTTGATGATTGAGTACCCTAAAGATAGGCCATAAAAAAGGTATTTGAGAGCAATTCATTGCTAAAACTGCATCATAATGGTGATTATTACACAAGACGGAGTCCCTTAAGACAACACATTCACGCCAGCTGTTGAGTAATAGATTGTTAGTGTGTTTACACGTATGTTGGATTATTTCCACATGATTTAAATACGGCAAAATATGTGTGTTGTATGAGTCGCCATTAATACAATTTTTTGGAAGGACGAGGGTGATTCTATATCCTATATCTAGCATCGCTTTGATGACAATATTAAAATGAACCAAATTGTGACCCGTGCCAAATATAGTAAATAACAACACAGACGTTTGATTGTTTTTCATTGGGTGTTCCTCAACAATAATATCTAAATTTGCTGAAATGGCACTTATCTAATGTAGTGTTTTTCGTTGTTAACTTGTTCGTTAATCCAGCAATAGGTTTTTTCTAGGCCTATTATTAATGGTTGTGACACTGACCATCGCATTTTTTCTTTATAGAGCCTATTGTCTGAGTTTCTCCCTCTAACCCCCTCGGGACAAATGAATCCGTACTTGTCGATAAATGCTTGGCCTTGTATATTCTGAATGGTTAAGTCTTTTCCAGAAATATTAATCACCATCCGGGCTAACTCGTTAATAGACACCATTTCTTGGGATCCAATGTTAACGGGACCTAAAAAATCCGATTCCATAAATTTTAAAACCGCTTCAATACATTCATCAATATATAAGAATGAGCGTGTTTGCAGTCCATCGCCCCATACTTCAATGGTGTTGCTTGATTCTGCTGTTTTTCTACTAATTGCTGCAGGTACTTTCTCTTTACCTCCAGACCAGGTCCCCATCGGTCCGAAGATATTATGGAAACGAGCAATCCTTACATCTATGCCATAATTTTTGTAAAACGCTAAGTATAGTCTTTCAGAAAATAATTTTTCCCACCCATACTCAGAGTCAGGACTTGCAGGGTAAGCCGATGATTCTTCACAGTTGGGGTTATTCGGGTCTAATTGATTCTGTTCCGGATAGACACAGGCCGAAGACGAGTAAAACACTTTTTTTACTCGCTTCTTAGTGCATTCATGTATTACGTTAAGGTTGATTAACGATGAGTTGTGCATGACATTTGCGTCATTATCGCCTGTAAATAGATACCCCGCTCCCCCCATATCTGCTGCAAGTTGATATACTTCATTAGTTTCTGCGCTGATTACGCTGGACACTATTGCAGGATTTCTTAAGTCGCCAACAATAAATTCGTCACAAATTATGGATGTGTCCCAATATTCATGATTTTTGAGATCACATACAGTCACATGGTTTCCATCATTTTTTAATCTTTTGGCTAGGTGGCCTCCGATGAATCCCCCTCCACCTAATACCACTACTTTTTTCATAATACTGAGTCAACCTTGTTCAAAAATGATACCAGCAGTTTTGACGTTATCAATCATATTAAGTTAGTTTAAAACTATGTTTATGAATTAAGGTATTCGTGATTTTCACTGCTTATATTTCTAATATATAACAATAATTTTTGTTTTATTGATCTTTTCAAAGACAGGATACTTTGTGCCCACTAATAAATATATTAAGCAATGAAAGGCCTACGACAAGTCAATTAAAGGAATAAATACGTGGACATATTTGGACGCCCCTTAGATGTCGTCATATTATTTGCTCCTTTGTGCTGATTTTAAGGACAAGGACTGTTTTAACCTTTTTTTACCGCTAGTCTGTTATTCTGGAGGCAGTTTAAAGTAGCTTAATTCTGACATATATTCAGGTCCTTTAGTTGTGTTGATTTTATCAACACAAGCCTCTGACGAACTCCGGTCAGAGTTCAAAGTGCCGCAAACTGCTTACCTTATCGCCTTTAAAACACAACCACACGGATAGATAATTCTCATTATAGCTTGTCTTTGATAAGCTAGGGCAGGGCGTTTTAATATCATGTTCTGACTAAGTATGTTGGGTGAAAAGTGTTATTCCCAGTCTTGCCTTCCACAACACCTACACAGGCTTGGAGCCTTTGTATCGGATGGAATTGAGCAAAGCTGGAATAACGCAAACAGTTTCATGTAACGCGCTGACTCATAAAGAAACGGGTATCACGTAATCGTGTTCTTGGCGAAAGAGTCATATCCAAATTAACCAAGCTAGGCCATGTGTAACGGCTACTTCGTTAAAAGGTTTGGTGATTCGAAGCTTAGTCGCCCACAAGGCTAATGTGCCGGTACTTTTGGATGCTTGGCTAACGAAATCTTTCGAACCGTGTACTAATTGTTTACGTAAATAACGGTCTCCGCGTTTGGTTATGTCGCCTATCTTATTAATATTACCTGATGCATATTGTTTAGGCGCTAGACCTATTCAAAGTGGGCAGATTCAAATCAAAGATGGCAATAAATTAACATGACTCCTAGGTAAAAAATAATACCCTCGCAGAGTAGTTGATATAGGCCCCAACAAAATACCCTTGAATTGAACAGCGGCAAAGCGATACCCACCATCAAGCGAAATTAACAGCCACTAAGGATGGGTGTCTTTATCATTTTGTTATTTAAACAAACCTTAACCAGTAAAAATTTTTGCAGGCAGCAGTTGGATAAAACGCTCGTTTTCCTTGAGGATTTGTAAGTCGGGGTCTGCTGCAATGAACTGCCGGTAAACTCCCTCAAGTTTCACCGCCTCTTCCAGCAGCGTCAGAGCGGCTTTAGACTTATCCACTTTCAAAAACACGAGGGCTTGTAGATAAAGCACTTCCGGATGCCTTTGCGACTGGTTAACAGCAAGCTCAAGTAATTCTATGGCCTCTTTAAATCGATCCAAGTGAGCATAATATACTCCCAGTGCACCGCGAGTTGACCAATCTTCGCTGTTGATCTTTAGGTTATCTAGGGCTAGCCCGGCGGCACGTTCATAAGCTGAACGCGACTCTGACTCTTTACCCGGAATGAAACGATAGCTCTCTGCCAAACGACCTAAGACCCGATGGTCATCGGGTGCATATTCGAGAGCCAGTTTCTGCATCTTCACCGCTGCATCAAATTGGCCAAGGTAATAATAGAAACTACCGATATTGGTATAGGCTAATCGGGAAGGCTTTAATTGAAGGGAACGTTCGTAGGCTACTAGGGCTTTTTGCATATCCCCTAGCATATAATATACGGCACCTTTTGCGGCAAAATTGCCTGCCACATCTGGAGTTAAGCGAGTGACTATTTCATAGGCTTTCGCTGAGTCACTATAACGTTCGACTACATAATAGAAATTCGCTAGAGCCTCATGTGCTTTCCAATAGTTTCTTTTAAGGTCTACCGCGCGCAAAAAAGCAGCCTCGGCTTCATCGACTTTGTTCTGTGCACTGAGAACTTCCCCGAGTTCGATATAGGCGTCAGGTGACGTTGGCGCTATCCTAATGACTGAATTTAACTCATTAACTGCTTTTTGATACCAACCTCTATATCTGTAGAGTCGACCAAGGACGACCTGAATATCGCTACTAAGACTATTGCTGAGTCTTTTTGCCTGATCGCAGGCCTCCTCGGCTGACTCAAAGTCATCAGGATCATTGGAAATTTGATAAAGTCTCAGGTCAGCTGCGCAAATACCTGCATATGCCTTTGCATATGATTGATCAATCTTCAGTGCTTGGTTGAAAAGTTTCTTGGCGGTCATCATCACATCTGCGTCCTGAGAGCTGTGCAGCTTCTCGCGCCCTTGCAAATAAAATATATAAGCTTCAATATTTTCAGCCGGTGTTTCCTGAAGGATACTTTCTGAATCTAAGGAAAGCGAAATTTTCAACTCGTTCACAACCGCAGCTGCAATTTCCAGTTGGATAGCGAATATACTATCTAATTTCCGATCATAAGACTTACTCCACTCATGATATCCTTCAACACCATCAATAAGTTGCACTGTTACGCGAATTCGATCACCTTCGCGCCGAACACTACCCTCTAGGATATGTTTGACGTTCAAAAGCTTGGCGATCTCGCGAATATTTAGCTGTTTTTCGCGAAACCTAAAGGATGAAGTTCTAGCGGCAACATTCATCTCTTTCATCGCCGCTAAAAAGTTCAAAATTTCTTCTGCTAGACCTGCTGAAAAGTAGTCGGAATCGGTATGCCCATCGAATGTTCTGAAGGCCATCACTGCGATAGAGTTGACCGGATACTCGGAAGTTTTAGTTTCAGTCACAGTTTCAGTCACAGTCTTTGACGACTTCGGGAGCTGCCCAAGTAAGTAAATAATCAGTGCACCGGTACCTGCTGTCACTAACACGCACAGCAATATAGCGAAAAGTTGACTGGATTTTTTTTGCTTTATTGGGCTTTCGGTGTCGCCTCGCCACAAAGGTAAATCAAACATTATGCCCTGCTGTTTAAAATCAACCAGCCATGTTAGGAAAATAACAGCAGGAAAGCATGCAACTATCGCGACTATCAATACCTGAATACCCCACTCAGGTAGCCCCAAAGGTTCAAATGTTTGCCCTGCAACCTGCAATATCAACCAGCCCACTACTGCGTAGGTAATAACTACAGGCACCACTTTGCGACGGCGGGTCTCTGCTACAAGTTGACCTAAAAAGTGTGGTAAGTTGATTGTTGCCTCCTTCTTTTGTCCGAAATATAAAGGAATGCTATGAATTTGAGATTGACTCATGGCATTTTAAAAAATGCCAGTATAAGCTCAGAGTGTCTGTGAATCCAGACAGAGGAACAGGTAATGCCAAAATTAACAACACAGAACAAGATAATTAAAACAAACAACCCGTCAAAAAATATTAATCGACAAAATATCCAATTTAGCAAACCTGATACCCGAGTGGGTAACCCTGATAAGCCTGATACCCGTGACAGCAACCCTGGTACTATTTTAGGTATGTTCGAGACTAAATAAGGCCAACCAGTATAGGTTAATCTGAAGGGTTGGAATACTGACTCATTTTTCTAAAATCAACTATTTGTAAAGAGCATGAGCTGCTAGACAAGCTTGGTATGCCCACAAAATACGCCGTGGGTAAACTAAGTGATCTTCCCAATAGTAAAAGGAAATTTAAAAAGAAGTGTAAAAAGAAGTGTAAAAGGGGTCGTAGTCAATTTAAATCATAGGTTTCTCGTCAGTCTGTGAAATTTTAGATAGCAAAAATGGATATTGCTTATATAAGCTATCAGGCAATTCTTGTTGATAATCCATACTATTCAACGTGGGGTGATGCACCGTCATTCGTCGCAGAGATTAACCTCAAAATTTACAATTCACCCATCTTAAAAATAATGCCTGCAAAGAGTAATATAAGCTGTCGCGCAAAATACTCTTGGATTGAAAAGTGGCAAAGCGATACCCACCATCAAGCGACAATAGCAGCGACTTATCCAAAAAACAGAAAAAAACCAGAGCTAGGATATATAGTGTTGAATCGCCGAAAGCAGGGTAAGGATTATCAAGGCATCAAAACTAATTCTGACGCAACTTTTAAGATCGAAGTTGACAAAGGTCGCTATGATCCTAGCCATCCAATTAGTAATAGTAACTACCATAGACGTTGCACTGATTAAAACAAACCATTGATATTTGAGGATATACTTATTGCTAGCAATGGAAAAAGCCGTCACCACAAATATAGAAGTTGACTTTAACATAAATGTTTCAGGGAACGCCCCAAAGAATAAGACAGATGAACATACGGAGGCCAACAGCATAAATTGAAAGGCATCAATTTCTTAAATTTAGTAACTTTAATGTAAAATAATACTAGCCATAAACTTGTATAGGTTGGGATAAACAATTTTGAGGCTGTTTGTTATTCTAATCTGGATTTGATCTGGATTTGTTTAGAATAAAATAATGGGATGAGTAACCAGTAAGAACAAGGGGTGAACACTTGTCAGGTAATGGTTACTCCCTCCTATCTGTCATGTTAGGGAAGACACGAGTAGTATCAGCCTGAAACCAGAAGTTATCTCCTTCAACAAGCGCTTCATGAGAAATTTGATTGCTCCGTGTCTGAGAGTCAGTAAATGCACGTATACATAAGGAAATGATAATAAATAAGTCAGACTTAAAGTTCTGAGCAAGAACCATTGAATACATCATATTACTGAGAAATCAGTAATACACCGAGAAGTACCAATGATGTGCCAAGCACTTTAGTCAGAGTTAATGGTTCATTTAAAAACCAATGAGCAAACATCATAGTACCTATGAAGCCGATACCCACGAACGGATAGGCCTTACTAACATCTATTTTGGAAAGGACAAGTAGCCAAACACCTGCACTTGAAACATAAGCTGCTAACCCTCCAAGAACAGAGATATTAGTGAAAATAGTAATAACCGCATTTAATGCATCAAGCTCTAATGCCGTTTGAACATTGCTATTAGACATTCCGTGTTTAAGTAATATCTGGGCAACAACTGATAGAAATACGCTGGTGAGAATGAATGAAAGTATCAGTAAATTCATAATACTTGTGCAAGTAAAGTGATAAACCCAATAAATCCAATCGTCACATAACTCCCCTTATCTTTTAATGAAAAAACAATAGGATCGTCATGCATTAAACCTCTGTGGGTTTTGATCCACATTCGCATATTCCAATAACACAGAGCCGGTACAGCTAACCATAGAAGAATTGGTTCTTGATATTGGTCTACTAATACAT
>OOGD01000079.1_pt1 | contig 23754 bp, 23 predicted proteins | sample 1670381 | NCBI WGS metagenome assembly OOGD01 (sample SAMEA98146918, study PRJEB22522) | marine metagenome | biome: marine biome; feature: marine water body; material: sea ice | place: Arctic Ocean | collected 14-Sep-2015 | depth 1.3 m | reverse complement strand
TTAATTGGAAGAATTTCATGGGCGTGTTCAGTCATATACAGCCTTGTCCCTAGTCGTTATTATTAGAATATTAGTTAAGTAAAATTCGTTTGGTCAATTTTAAGCTAGGACTTAAAATTAGGTTTACGTTTTCACCCAAATTTATCTTTATTTTCAACCTTTAGATTCTATCACCTACCAATTAAAATGAATAGACGGAAGTCGCGCCAATAGTGAGTAATCAGTTAGTGAATTAACATATCTGCGATTTTATTTGCCCAAATAGTAGATTAAGATAGAGGAAGTTTCAGTAAAATTGATAATTAGGACAAATGTGTAACATGCAAAATAAGCAAAATGTCGATCATAACGAGATCCAAAAGTTTTCTGAGTTAGCTTCACGATGGTGGGATCTTGCTGGGGAATTTAAACCTTTACATCAAATTAATCCTCTAAGGACAAATTATATTCATCAACATTGTGATGGCCTGTTAGCGAAAAAAGTATTAGATGTAGGGTGTGGTGGTGGAATTTTGGCTGAAAGCATGGCATCCCATGGTGCACATGTAACGGGCATTGACATGGGTGAAGCTCCCCTAGAAATAGCGCGTTTACACGGATTAGAGTCAGGTCTAAAAGTGGATTACCAGCACACTACAGCCGAAGAATTCGCCGATAAACATCAAGCTCAATTTGATGTAGTCACTTGTATGGAGATGTTAGAACATGTTCCTGATCCTAGTTCTGTAGTCAAAGCGTGTTATCGCTTAGTCAAACCAGGCGGACATGTGTTTTTTTCTACTTTAAACAGAAACATTAAGTCTTATTTGATGGCTATAGTTGGCGCTGAATACATAATGGGGTTGGTTCCAAAAGGCACTCACCAACACGACAAGTTTATTAAACCCTCAGAACTCATATCTTGGATTGACGATACACAATTAGTGGTGCAAAGAATGATTGGGCTACATATGAACCCCATAAATCAAGAATATTATTTGTCAAATCAAAATGTTGACGTTAACTACATGATTCATTGTCAGAATAGTGATTTTTAGATGATACAAAAACCTAATGCAATATTGTTTGACCTTGATGGCACTTTGCTGGACACCGCTAGAGACTTAGGAAACGCGCTTAATCAAATACTTCGCGAGTTAGAACGTCCAACAATTGCTTATGAAACTTATCGTAACATAGCTTCGGATGGCGCCAAAGGTATGCTCGAATTAGGTTTTGGGGAAGAGCTCAAAAATTATGACTTTGTTAGTTTACGTCAGCAGTTTCTAAATTATTACGAAAGCAACATCTGTGTAGATACTGATTATTTTAATGGCGTTGAAAATTTATTGTTGGCACTAAATCAAAATAATATTCCTTGGGGCATAGTTACCAATAAACCACAATTTTTAACCCTACAATTAGTTACCTCATTTCCGCTACTACAGAATTGTGCAGTGATTGTCAGCGGTGATACCTTGAGCCAAAGAAAGCCCCATCCTTTACCTCTATTGCATGCTGAGGCAAAACTGAAACTTACTTCACCAAGCACATGGTATATAGGTGACGCCGAGCGAGATATTCAAGCGGCTAATGCTGCCAATATGGTTAGTGTAATTGCTCAATATGGTTATATCTCAGACATGCAACAAACACACGGCTGGAATGCACACTTTAGCATTCAAGCTCCTTGCGATTTACTGGCTTATTTCTAAGCTAGTAAATTGGTGGGAATTTCCATCTAAACACGACATCTTGTGCTTATTGTTCATTTTTACCCCTATATATCGATAAATAATAACTCACGTTTTTTTACTTTTAAAAAAGATTAAGAAAAAATTCATCCTTATTTACTTCTTGCATTTCTAATAAACGAAACTCAAAAGGCGCTTTTAGGTGAGTCACTACTAACCTTTAAGTTGCGGCAACGCTATCGCGCACAAAACCACCACATGTTGGGTTGCATTGTTACTGAAACCGCACTATCTTGTGTTCTATCGGTTATTAAGGCACAACTGAAATATCTACACCAAAAGCAATGCGATGCTAGATTAAATATGATGTCAGTTCCCGAAGATTGTTGAATTTAAAAAAGTGTCGGATTTAACAGATATACCGAAGGTTTAGAGACAGCATCTCTTACGACACAAATTCGCGCTAAATAGAGTTTTTAGCGACTTAAAATATTAAAGTAATGGCTAAATACATGAATAACAATTTATATGTCACCAAACGGACAGGTAAACGTGAGATTATCGAATTGGATAAAATCCACAAAGTAATCGAATGGGCAGCGAAAGGGTTAGATAACGTTTCTGTTTCTCAAGTAGAAATAAAAGCACACATTCAATTCTACGATGGTATCAAGACTGCTGATATTCATGAAACATTGATACGCTCTGCCGCTGACCTCATATCAACAGATTGTCCAGACTATCAATATTTAGCCGCGCGATTAGCTATATTCCACCTACGTAAGAAAGCCTACGGTTGCTTTGAGCCTCCTGTTTTAAAAGACCACGTTAAAAGCATGGTTGATAAGGGAAAGTACGACCCACATTTATTGCAAGACTACAGTGATGCCGAATTTGATGAAATGGAAAATCACCTTGATCATTGGCGTGACATGGATTTCAGTTATGCAGCAGTTAAACAACTTGAAGGGAAATACCTGGTACAAAACCGTGTGACAGGTGAAATTTATGAGAGCGCTCAATTCTTATATATATTAGTAGCGGCATGCTTATTTGCTAATTATGACAAAGACATCCGTATGGATTACGTCAAGCGTTTTTATGATGCAACCTCAAAATTTAAAATTTCGTTACCCACACCTATTATGGCTGGGGTTAGAACCCCTACTCGTCAATTCAGCTCTTGTGTGCTCATTGAAGCAGGTGACAGCCTTGATTCAATTAACGCAACAGCAAGCGCAATAGTAAAATATGTGAGTCAACGTGCAGGAATTGGAGTCAATGCGGGGCGTATTCGTGCATTGGGCAGCTCTATTCGCGGTGGTGAAGCATTCCACACTGGTTGTATTCCTTTTTATAAGCACTTTCAAACGGCTGTGAAAAGCTGTTCTCAAGGTGGCGTTCGTGGCGGCGCAGCAACCTTATTCTATCCTTTGTGGCATCTAGAAGTTGAATCGTTGTTGGTATTAAAAAATAATCGTGGTGTTGAAGAAAACCGCGTACGTCACTTAGACTATGGTGTTCAATTTAATAAGTTGATGTATACCCGCCTTATCAAAGACCAACATATTACATTATTCAGCCCATCAGATACACCAGGCCTATACGAAGCATTTTTTGCTGACCAAGACGAATTTGAACGTTTGTATGTGAAGTATGAAAATGATGAAAACATCCGTAAAAAGCATATCAAAGCAATTGAATTATTCAGCTTGTTTATGCAGGAACGTGCCAGTACAGGGCGTATTTATTTGCAAAATGTTGACCACTGTAATACTCACAGCCCGTTCAACCCCAAATTGGCGCCGGTTCGTCAGAGTAACTTATGTTTAGAAATCGCTTTACCGACTAAACCTCTGGAGCATATTAATGACGAAAACGGCGAAATTGCATTATGTACATTATCCGCATTTAATTTAGGTGCGATTAAAAATCTAGATGAGTTAGCTGGACTATCAGACCTAGCTGTTCGCGCACTTGATAGCTTGTTAGATTATCAAGATTACCCTGTTCCAGCGGCCTTAAACGCTTCGATGGGTCGTCGTACACTTGGTATAGGTGTGATTAACTTTGCTTATTATTTAGCTAAAAATGGTGTTAAGTATTCAGATGGCAGTGCTAATGGCTTAGTACATAGAACTTTCGAAGCAATACAATATTACTTAATGCAGGCGTCTTGTAATTTAGCCAAAGAAAAAGGTGCTTGCCCTAAGTTTGATGAAACCACTTATTTTCAAGGCTTAATGCCAATTGACACCTACAAAAAGGACTTGGACAAAATTTGTGACGAGCCGTTACATTGTGATTGGGATTCTCTCAGAGCTGACATAAAACAATATGGATTACGAAATAGTACGTTGTCGGCCTTGATGCCCTCAGAAACATCATCACAAATATCAAATGCCACAAATGGAATTGAACCACCTCGCGGTCATATCAGTATAAAGTCCAGTAAAGATGGTGTGTTAAAGCAAGTGGTGCCTGAATACGAAAAACTTAAAGATAAATATGAGTTGTTATGGGATTTACCATCAAACGATGGTTACTTACAACTTGCAGGTATTATGCAAAAATTTGTTGACCAGACAATTTCTGCTAACACCAGTTACGACCCAAATAAGTATGACGGTGGCAAAGTGCCTATGAAACTTTTACTCAAGGATTTACTGACCACCTACAAATTAGGGATCAAAACCCTGTACTACCACAACACACGTGATGGCGCTGATGACCCGACTCAGCAAGAACTGACTAGCCAAAAGTTCGTACCAAAAGAAGTGGTAGAGGTAGAAGATGATGATTGCGCTGTCTGCGCTTGTACAATATAGATTCAGTAAGCTGCTGAGGCAGCTTTTTCTGACTGGCTTGAATTTTTAATGGCAAAATTAAATTATGAAATATACAACTTTTAATCAAGTAAATAATAATCCACTGACAGAACCAATGTTTTTTGGCAACCCGGTCAATGTGGCGCGTTATGACCAACAGAAACACCCAATTTTTGAAAAATTGATCGAAAAACAAATCAGCTTCTTTTGGCGTCCTGAAGAAGTCGATGTAAGTAAAGACAGAGTAGATTTTCAAAAGTTAAGCGAGCCAGAAAAGCACATTTTTATTTCTAACCTAAAATATCAGACTTTGTTGGATTCTATCCAGGGTAGAAGCCCAAACATCGCTTTTTTACCCATTATTTCTATACCTGAACTAGAAACATGGGTAGAAACGTGGTCATTTTTCGAGACTATACATTCTCGTTCGTATACTCATATCTTACGTAATTTATTTGGCGACCCCAGTAGCATTTTTGAGGATATCGTTGAAAACGAAGAAATCAAAAAACGTGCGGCAGATATATCCAAATATTATGATGATTTGATTTTTGCTACTCAATTATGGCAAACATTAGGTGAGGGCACACATCAGGTTAAAGGTGAAACTCATGTTATCACCATGCGTGCGCTTAAGAAAAAGTTATATCTGTGCATGAACTCAGTTAACGCCCTGGAAGCTATACGTTTCTATGTATCCTTTGCCTGCACATTTGCGTTTGCAGAACGTGAATTGATGGAAGGTAATTCGAAAATAATACGCTTGATTGCTCGTGATGAAAACTTACACTTAACCTCTACTCAACATGTGCTGAACTTATGGGCTAAAGGTAAAGACGACCCAGAAATGGCCGAAATCGCTGAAGAATGTAAAGAAGAAGCCACACAAATATTTCTTAATGCCGTACAACAAGAGAAAGAATGGGCCGCATTTTTGTTTCAACATGGTTCGATGATTGGTTTAAATAAAGAAATCCTATGTCAGTATGTCGAATTTATTGCTAATCACCGCATGTCGGCAATAGGTTTAGGACAGCCCTTTGATATAAAGAATAATCCTCTACCGTGGATGAATAATTATTTAAGTTCTGACAATGTTCAAGTTGCACCTCAAGAGTCTGAAATAAGCTCCTATTTAGTGGGGCAAATTGACTCTGAAGTCAGTGCTGAAGATTTTGGTGATTTTGATTTATAAACCGTATGAGTAAAAATAGTGACAGTTTTATGGTGGCCATAAAAAACCATCAAACTGTCCAACATTCACCCAATAATACTTTGCTAGAGACCATCGAGCAAAACAAAATTGAAATTCAGTATCATTGTCGTGAAGGTTACTGTGGCGCTTGTAGAAGTAAATTAGTTAGCGGGAAGGTAGAATACACTACAGATCCATTGGCGTTTATTGACGATGATGAAATACTGCCCTGTTGCTGTATTCCGGTTAGCAATATTGAAATAGAATTAGCCTAGTTAATTGCTAAGAATTACGAGTTACACAAAAATTCTCTTAGTAAACAGTCAGTCTATTAGTTGATAATCATCCTGTAAAATCTGGATGATTTCAGCTTTAGGGTTTCTATTTAACAATAAAGGAGTTCCTGTGATCTTTTCTGCAATTTCGATATAAGTCTTGGATATTTGCATCAAGACCTCTACAGGAAGGGCATTATTTTTCGCTAATTCCCGGCGCTCTGGCATGCGCTCTTTGTTCAACAATATGTCAGGTTCTGGGAAGTAACTCAGTAATAGCTGTCGAAACCCTTCTTTAGAATTTTCCACTACCCTACCTTGTGAATATTGGTGTGCATCCCAAATCCTGGATGAATCTGGAGTACCTACTTCATCCATATAAATCAACTTGCTGTTTCCATCCAAACCTTTTACGTAACCAAACTCGAATTTAGTATCAACAAACACTTGCCCCAACTCAGCCAAAGATTGGTTAATCAGTGCAAAACCTTCAGTTAATAGTTTTTCATACAAGGCAACATCACTTTGTTTTTCGAAGTTAAACGCTGAATAGTTATCAAGAATATTCTGTCGGCTGATATTCACATCATCTGCTTCAGGTACGTCGGGAATGCCCTTTAATATCCCTTTGGTAGACGGAGTCATTAGTAAGTTAGCTAATTGATAATCTTGGCGAAGACCTTCTTCAAGCACGATACCACAAAACTCTCTTTCTCCTTTTTCATAAGCACGCCACATTGAGCCAGTGATATACTGACGACAGATAGCTTCAATCATCACAGGTTTGGCTTTTTGTACTATCCACACAAAAGGATGTGGGATATCGAGAATGTGACTATCAGCAAGGCCTTGTTGTTTAAACAACGTAAACCAATGATTAGAAATAGCATTTAAAGCAGCACCCTTTCCGGGTACTCCCAACATGCCATCTTTACCGTGCCAGATACAATCAAAGGCTGAGATACGATCACTGATAACCATAATGGCTAAAGGAGTATCAATTGGCACAGGATAAGCTTTATCTTCAATTAAACGACGACTGTCTTGCTCAGTTAACCAATAAACGGAGCGAACTTTACCGCTATGCACCGGAAGTTCAGTTCGGATAGGTAGGTCATCATTAACCGATAAAATTGAATCCGCAATCGACATGCTATGCCAACTCCTTAGAGTAAAGAATGAACGAGGTTTTGAAATAATGCTTATTTTAAGTAATATTATTTCTGGTCGTGTTAACGACCAGAAATAAACATATTATATATCTAGATCGTCGGCCGACATCGTTTTAAAAAACGTAGGGAACAAATCTGTCAGTTTATTGACCGGAAAAGGATTACTCTCATCATCTAACAATGTAATGGAAGTTTTTTTGCCCAAAGTTTCAACCTTAATACGATATTCCTGAGGCTCTAGGTCCATTTCATTCTTGTCACTAGACCAAATATTGCTCCACCAACCGTCTTCAGCGCCATTGTATTTGACAAATAACAGACCGTTAGACTTGTCATAATCTTTTACATCAAAGCCTAACTTTCTCAATACAAGTAACAATCTTGGCCAAGTGATATCATAATCAGCGTCAACTACAAAGGCAGGCTCTCCATCACTATCAAAGCCTAATTCCATCTGCAAACCCTCACGAATTTGACGAAAACGTTTTACGCTAGCGACCTTATTCTCGAATTCATAGTTCTTCACCACCTTGTTAAGTATATCGACTTCGTTGCGTCTCTTATCCTTAACTTGGGTTATCTCTATACTTTTAGCATCGAATTTCTCTCTGTAATCCAGCAACTCAACACTGAGTGATGCCGTTCTACCGTGAGTTTTTTTGTTTAGGGAAAATTCAAAACGTTGGCCAACAGTTTTTTCTGAAGTGGACCAGCTATACCATTTACTTTCCTCGCTTTCGTCTTTCACCACCCAATCTGTGGTTAAACGCTGTTTATCCTTGTCAAATGAATCGACTCCCACACCTTCGGTTTCCAAGAAACCGATGAGAGAATTCCAAATCGCAGTATCAAGAGGTAAACTGTCATCTACCTGATCAAACCAAACAATGGCATTTTTTGAACCGTCTTCTATGTGGGAGCCTGATACCACCGGCAATACCAATGATGGCGACTGCACACTCAATCCTTTACCCATTGAATCTAGTGGCGCCTCTTCACCTAAATCTGGAAGTTTAAAAGCATCATTAAAATTGGGTGTATCTACGTCATCTGGAATTTTTATTTTTTGCCCAGGTTGTTCTTCGACATAATCAAATGAACCACTAGCCACTTCTCTTTCTTCTAATGAACTACACGCTGATAACAAAGTGATTGACGTCACACAAGCTGTTATCACTATTTTTTTTATTATTGTGGCTGTTTTCGCAGTATTTTCTACTACACTAAACAGCTTAAATTTATAGGTCACGCTATCTCCTTAAGATAATACGCCAGAACTGCGCATGACTTGTTCGATATGATTTTGGCTAACTAGTTCCGATTCAACTAAAGGTAATCGTAAAAAAGCTGAATTAATCAGCCCCATTTTATGCAAAGCCCATTTAGGTAACACAGGATTAGGCTCAATAAATAGAGCACTATGTAAGCCAACGATTTGTTTGTCTATCTTTTCTGCCAATAAAAAGTTTCTAAGCCGTGCGGCATTACACATATCAGCCATTTGTTTAGGCGCAACATTGGCTGTTACTGAAATCACTCCATGGCCGCCGTTTGCGAGAAACTCACAACCGGTTAAGTCATCTCCACTTAGCAACAGAAAATCGTCATCAACAAGTTTCTGAGTAGCTTTTAAGCGTGACATATCACCTGTCGCATCTTTTAAACCAATAATTTTAGGATGAGTTGATAGCTCCGCCACTGTCTCTGGCAACATATCAGCAACTGTGCGACTGGGCACATTATATAATAATACTGGCAAGTCAGTGGCATCAGCAATAGCAGAAAAGTGCGCCACCATGCCTTTTTGTTGTGGCTTGTTGTAATACGGCACAACACTTAAAAAACCTTCAATGCCAGTGTCTGCCATCTGTTCACTCAGAAATATTGCCTCTGAAGTGGAATTTGCTCCACTACCTGCTACCACTGGTATTCTTCCTTGAGCATATTCCACAGTGCGCCTGACCACTTCTATATGTTCAGAAAAAGGTAGCGTGGCAGACTCACCAGTCGTACCAACAGACACTATGCCATGAGACCCATTTTGAATATGAAATTCAACGAGCACCTCTAATGATTGATAGTCTATTTGTCCGTTTTCATACATTGGCGTAATTAACGCCACAAAACTGCCAGTAAACATGTGTTATCCCCCAAAAAATTCGCGTCTTATGGTAAAGATCTGGTTCCCTAAAAACAAGCACTGAATGGCTCAATTGATGGATTAGAATTGAAACTGGATCAACCTGCCTAAAATCATGTATGTTATCATTCATTAAAAGTAACGAATTGGTTAAAAATGCCGCAACAACTCATCATTACCATACTGGGTTCAGACGAATTTGGCGTATTAAGCACATTAGCAGACACTGTCTCTGGAGTGGGCTGCAACATTTTGGATAGTCGCCAAGCCATTTACGGCCAAGACTTTTCTCTCACTATGATTATCGAAGGCAGTCAGAGTGCTATCACTCAGGCTGAATGTTTGTTGCCACAAACTTGTCAGAAACACAATTTGTTGTCTATGATGAAGCGCACCAAAAGGCACTGTAAACAAAATCTCGAACACTTGGCAGACGTAATTATTCGTGGTGAAAGCACACCCGGACTGATTGACCAGATCACTGTATTTTTCAAACAACGTAATATATCTGTCAGCGCGTTTAGATTAAAGTTTTTAGAAAAGGATGGGAACGATTCTGTTGGTGACAAACATATGAAGTGTAAAATGGTTATTTCTATTCCACATGAGCTCGAAGTTGAAAAGATCGAACTGGCTCTTCAAGAACTTTTACAGCCACTTAATTTACAAGGTTCGATTAAACAAAATCATTAATAAACTGGTGTATTCCGTTTCTTTTCTAATTTAAGGTCAATTATAATGCAAATACTCAAAGCAGGTGATGTCGCTCCGCAGTTTTCATTACCCAATCAAGATAACCAAAAAATTTCATTAGGCGACTTTGCCGGTAAAAAAGTGTTGATTTATTTTTATCCTAAGGCCATGACACCAGGATGTACCATTCAGGCGCAGGGATTGCGAGACAGTCAAACATCATTGGCTGCGTTAAATGTTGAAGTATTAGGCGTCAGCCCTGATGCAGTTAAAAGGTTGCCTAAATTTATAGAAAAAGAAAGCCTTAACTTTACTCTTTTATCCGATGAAGACCATTCACTAGCGGATGCATTTGGTGTATGGGGTCTAAAAAAGTTTATGGGTAAAGAATACGATGGTATCCATCGTATTACCTTTTTAATTAATGAATATGGCCATATAGACTATGTTTTTGACAAGTTTAAAACCAAAAATCATCATGAAGTAGTATTGGCGTATCTACAAAGCTAATTACATGTAAACAAACGTGTGAAAATTTATAAGCCGGAGCCATTAATAGTTTGGCTCCGTTTGGTTACGTCTCAGGCGATAATTCCGATGGACTTGACCATGCATTAGCAACAGCCTTAACCAGTGTTGCCAGAGGAATAGCAAAAAACACGCCCCAAAATCCCCACATCCCACCAAAAAACAATACTGCAATAATGATGTATACAGGGTGCAGACTGACGGCTTCTGAGAATAATATTGGTACTAATACATTTCCGTCCAAGGCTTGAATAACGCCATAGGCAACCATTAAATACCAAAACTCAGGTGTTAGTCCCCACTGAAACAAGGCAACTATAGCAACAGGTATTGTCACAAATGCGGCACCTATATAGGGTATAAGTACAGAAAAACCTACCAATACGCCCAGTAACAAGGCATAACGAAGGTCCATAAAAACAAACGTTAATGTTGATACAGTACCAACAATAATAATTTCAATGACCTTGCCACGAATATAATTAGCAATTTGCAAGTTCATTTCAGTGCCTACTTGTTTGATAAGTCTGCGTTCACTAGGCAGTAAAGAGGAAATGTTGGATACCAACATTTGTTTATCTTTCACCATAAAAAAAACCATTAGAGGCACTAATATCATATAAATTAATAAAGCACCTAACCCACCTAAAGAGCTGAATGATGCGGATAATAATTGCTCTGCCAACACCACTACTCTGTCGTTTATACCGTCCAAGACATCTTGAATTTGGTTCAACTGGACTAGCTTTGGATAAGTTTCAGGTAATTTTAACAGCCAAAGCAATCCTTGTTCCCAAATCTGTGGCGTTTCTTTAATCAAATTGATACTTTGCTGTGCAACAATCGGCACCAAGCCTATAAAGGTTAAAATTGAAACACTGATAAAACCAAATAACACCAACATTGTGGTGTAGCCTCTAGATAAGCCTAACTTACATAGTTGTACAACAGGCCAATCTAACAAATAAGCGATAACGGCAGCGACTATAACAGGCATTAAAATTCCGCCCCAAACAGCCAATAACAATGAGCTGATAAGTAACAGCAATAACAACATCATTGAGTCAGGATCTGAAAACTTTCGCTTATACCATCGTCCAAAAACGTTTAACATCTAGTATCCTTGTGTATTAATAGGCAGCACCGAACTTCAGGTTGCTGATGATAGTCAAAGCACATATTTTCTTACGAATATTATCGCACAACAGTTACCCAATGAAATAGCACTTAGACTAGATTACAGGAATATTATGAGAATAAAGAGAGGCCATATTTGCAATTAGATTGGACATGTCGTTTTAGCAACGTGAAAGCTATCTTGCAATTAAAAAAATCACTTAATCTTGGAGAGATCAGCGACCATTTTAAAATAATAGCCAACAAACTATTGGAATTAGAGGGTACATTTACTGACGGTTTTGAAAATAACATTAAGCATTTGCTGAATAATAAAAACTGGAATTTAATTAATTGTAAACAAGGTAAACCCTCAATTTCCTTGAGGAAATGTTGTAACCAACATGCATTTGAGCTGTTTTGTTTCCCAATGATTTGTAATGAAGCTCGGGCAGTTGTTAAGTCTTGTGACAAAAACTCACCCTTTAAAGATTTTAATCCCTCTAATCTCGGACCGCTTCTGAGTATTCCCAAATTAAGTAACTTTGTCAGCATAACAGTCCGTTGTGGTGACGAAGCGGATATAGAATTAATTAAATACACCCACATACTAATAGAACAATTGGCACATTTGTTAGGAACGTTATTACACGTTGCTGAGAATGACGGGCAAACAATAAAAGAGATTTTTTTTGCTGCTGAGAAACAATTAAAAGATCTGAAAAAAACTTAATATTTAAGGTAAAGTTGAACTAATCCATTGGTAATTGATCCATAACATACGTAAGTATTTATCGATTAATACTTTTATGTAATCTAGACAAACTTAAATTTGACCTACTCTATGATAAAAACCATTGCTAACAACGTTGTTTCTGCTTTGAGTATATTTGTACTAAGCACTATGTCCGTTAGCGCAGAGAACACAAAGAATAATTTACCAGAAATAGGTGTGGTCGCATCTAGCGCCATCAGCTTAGATAAAGAAGTGCTGATTGGCGACGCGCTTATGCGTCAACTGCGGGGTCAAGCGCCTATTATCAATGACCCGTTGTTAGATGAATATATTCAAGACATCGGGAATCGTTTGGTTGCACAAGCAGATAATGTGAAATTTCCCTACAAATTTTTTATTATTAACAGTCCAGATATTAATGCCTTCGCATTTTTTGGTGGGCATATAGGTATTCATACTGGACTTATTTTTAATGCCAAAAACGAGTCTGAATTAGCCTCCGTTCTAGCCCACGAAGTAAGTCACGTCACTCAAAGGCACATAGCCCGTAGTATTGAGGCTAGGCAAAAGTCATCACCTTTGCAAATAGCAAGTCTGCTCGGAAGCATATTGTTAGCAGTAGTCAATCCTGAAGCAGGTATGGCAGCTATATCTGTTAGCAATGCAGCATCAGCACAATCTTCAATCAATTATACGCGACAAAACGAAAAAGAGGCAGACAGGGTTGGTATAGGTATACTTGCTGATGCAGGATTCGACCCGAATGGTGCCAGTAGCTTTTTTAGTATCTTAGCTGAAAAAAACCGGCTTAAATCAACACCATTAGCATTTTTACTTACTCACCCTTTACCTGAATCTAGGATTGCAGATGCACGCACGCGAGCAGCATTATTTAGGCAACGCAATGTACCTGAAAGCATCAACTTTCATTTAGCTAAGTCAAGAATTTTGGCTCGCTATTATGCTAATCCTAAGCGGAATATCGAGTACTTTTCTGACATATTACAAAGGCAAAGCTATGTGTTTAAGCAAGCTGCTGAATATGGCCTAGCTTTATCTTATTTAGCCGAAGAACAGTTTGAACCTGCCCTCGAGCTAATAAATGGCCTTTTACAACCAGAACCCAATAATCTCTTCTATTTGGATGCCTATACTGACATTGCTATTGGAATGAACCAACATCAAAAAGCGATTGATAAATTATCGGCACAAATTGTTCATACACCTTTCAACAGAGTGTTAACTTTAAATTTGGCTAATGTGTTGATTAAAAATAAAGATTTTGCAAGGGCTACAACATTACTAAAAGATTATTTATTAATCAATCCAGATAATTTACTAGCTTACGAGTTACTTTCAGATGCTTATAGCAACAGCGAGCAAAAATTAGAGATGCATCAAGTTAAAGCCGAGGTGTATGCATTAGTTGCAGCTTATCCAAGGGCAATTGATGAGTTACATAATGCCTACAATTTTGCTGATGAACGTAACATTGAAAGAAAACGCATAAGAGCCAGAATTGAGCAATTCAGGACTGCGCAAGAGCGATTACAAAGTCTTTAACAGATTAATGGTGTTCATCAGTTTTTCAGCGCTTTGCTCACCTTTTAGTTGTTTTCGCACTTTACCATCAGCATCGAGTATAAACGTTGTTGGTAAACTATTAGGTGGATTGTCCCATGGAAGATTATATAGTTTTTCTATGATGGGAAATTGAATATCGTATTTTTGTCGAAGGTTTGTGAGCTGATCTTTATTTAATGGGTCAAAACTTACAGCAAAGATATCTATCTCATAATTATATTGATGATAAAAATGATTTAACTCAGGCATTTCGCGCAAACATGGTGCGCACCACTCGGCAAAATAATTGACCACTTTCCAATTCCCTTGGGAATGACTCCAACGCTGTCCTTGTCCATCAAGTGTAGTAAAATCGACTTTTAAGTTTTGCTGAGTCAGCACACCAACCAGCAAAGCCACTAGCGCAGCAAGTAAAATAACGATTTTTTTCAAAATAACAATGTCCTAAATGCGGGTTACTCTCGTAACAAATTCATTAAAATGTAGAATACTACTTTTCTACACGATTTCTCATTCAAAGTGCAAAGAATTTTATGACAGACTTGAAAATATTACACAACCCTCGGTGCTCAAAAAGTCGAGAAACCCTCCAGTTACTTCAAGATAGAGGGCTTGTGCCACACATTATTGAATATTTAAAGACACCCATCAGTGCAGATGAGCTGGCACTTATTGTTAGTCAATTAGGTTTTTCTTCGGCGAGACAATTAATGAGAAAAGGTGAAGAAGCTTATAAACAACAAAATCTAACTAATTTATCTTTAACAGAAGATGCTCTGATTTGCGCAATGCTTATTTCACCCAAACTAATTGAACGACCTATTGTCATATTTAATGGCAAAGCTGCAATTGGACGCCCCCCTGAATCTGTGTTGGACATTTTATGAGTCAAAATTTGGGTGTGCTATGAGTAAAGTAGTACTAATTCTATATTACAGCCGGCACGGCGCAACCCAAACGATGGCTAACAGCATTGCGTTAGGCGTCGAAAAGTCGGGGCTTGAAGCTCGTTTACGTTGTGTTCCTGAAGTCAGTGACAATTTGCAAAGTATGCAACATCCTGTACCTAATACAGGCGATCCTTATGTGGTAAAACAAGACTTAGATGATTGTTGCGCACTGGCACTAGGAAGCCCAACACGATTTGGTAATATGGCAGCGCCTTTAAAGTATTTTTTAGACGATACCAGTGCGCAGTGGTTAGCAGGTACCTTAGAAAATAAACCCGCTTGCGTTTTTACCTCCACATCCAGTATGCACGGCGGTCAAGAATCAACCTTACTTACCATGATGATCCCTTTGTTTCACCACGGCATGATATTATGCGGGTTGCCTTACTCAAACCCAGAATTACATACCACCTCATCTGGAGGTAGCCCATACGGCGTTACACATTTGGCTCAAGGAGATAACAAAAGCAAACTCACTTTGGAAGAACAAACATTGTGTATCGAACAAGGCAGAAGGCTGGCAGTACTCGCAGCAAAATTAGACCATTAACCTGTAAACGGGATAAGTAACATGACATTTGACAGTACATTTTTTCGAAAATTAACCTTAACAAGCTATATTCTTTTAATTGTTTGGTTAGTGGTTTGGCATTTTTTCTTAACCATAGACAAAAATACCTCAACCATATTTACTCTATTGTTTTGGATAGTACCGATTTTACTGCCGGCTAAAGGTCTGATAGAAGGCAAGCCCTATACTCATGCGTGGGCCAATTTTATTATCATGTATTATTTGTTGCATGGTTTAACCGCTGTTTACGCTGTCGAAGGAGAGCGTTTGTATGCCTTAGTTGAGATTATACTGTGTACTCTACTTTTTACCGGTTGTAGTTTTTACGCACGTGTTAGGGGTCGTGAGTTGGGCTTGGGTATTAGAAAACTAAAAGAAGAACTTTTAGAAGAAAAGCAAGCTTTCGAAGGCCACAATAGTGGTATTGATAATAAATGAGCCGCTCTACAGGTTTAGAATAGCCTTAACAAAAGGTATGGTGAGTTTTCGCTGTTGTTTGAGTGATTGCTCATCAAGCATGTCCAATGACGCTATCAAAGCCGGCATATCACGCTGCCAATGATTGACAAGATATTTTGCCACATCCTTCGACATGTTTAATCCTCTATGCTGAGCTTTAACTATTAAGGCCTGCCGCCTCTGTTCGTCTGTCAGTGAATAAAGTTGAAAATTAGTGCCCCAAGACAATCTAGATATAAGATCAGGTAACTCTATAGATAGGTGTTTAGGCGGTTGATTTCCTGTTATCACCAAACAGCCGTTATTTTGTTCTTTTACCCTATTTATTAAATCAAATACCGCTATCTGCCAAGCACTTTCACCTTGCAAGTTTTCAATATCGTCAAGACAAATCAAACGGTAATGTTCGAACCCTAATAATACATCTGGAGACATATATTGCTTTTCATTAAAGCTTAAATAAATACAAGTCTCACCTACTAATTCTGCCTGTTGACATGTGGCATACAACAAATGACTTTTACCCATTCCCGAGTCAGAAAACAGATAAGTTAGCCAACTATTGACATTTTTAGTTTCAAATTGGCTAAATAATGCATTTAAGTGACTACAAGCTTGAGCATTTTGGCCGGGAATAAAACTGGCAAATGAATCGGTGTCTTTTAAACCTACAGGCAATGACAGCTGGTTATTTACTTGACCCAAAAGAACTCCAAACCAGCAACGGGTTGACCAAAATCATCAACAACAGGTCTAATTTTATTATCCAAACTTAGGGCGTTTGATAAGTCATCAACGTCACCCAGTAAATCCAATTCAAAAGTGGCACGTGGACCTTGTTGCATTACCAAAGTAGCATGATTAACAACGCTCAAATTTTCTAGAGCATTTAAAGCCTGAATATAATACGTCAGCGTGTCGATGTTGTTGACGACAACTTGAATTTTATTATCTGTTCGCTCAATTTGAGAAAAATCAATTGCGTATTTTAAAGATAATTGGTCAGCCAACGCATTGACTAAGTTCTCAGCAATGATCAATGGATTATCTCCTTGAACTTGTCCAGCCAATAAACTACCACCTTCTATCATGGTCCAGTCAGCTGTCCATAGTGAGCTAATCTCCACATTTCTACCACTACTTATAACAGCATCATCAGAAAATTGACTATCAGTGAGGTAAATCCTTGCAGAGAGCACAGAAGGAACGGCATAACGATAACTAGCTTGGGAAATCTGAGTACTAAAACCACCCCAAATATCATATACGCCCAAAGATTGAATATCAGCAAGGTCCCACAAAGGAACCATCAAAATAATTCCTCTTTGTGCAGCTCGTTTGTTTAATTGTTGATAAAGTTCAGAAAATTCAGTTGGCATAACAATTTGCCTTGCTGAATCAACAGATGGTTTGATTGCTAACCAAATTATCGAGTCTGGGCGCCTTTTATCCCAAACGGGAAAACCAGCACTACGAATTATATTTTCTACACGTTGAGGATCAAAACTTATTACCAAAAAGAGTTGGGCTCCTTGCTTATCATAACTATAAGATCTGACAAAACGAGTTGCATTAACCACAGCACTTTTAATTTTTTGGTCAGTTAGTAAGTCGTTGTTTCCCCGGACTTTGATAAGCACTTGTCTAAAGGCTAAACTAAAGGCACTATTTTGTGTCTGCTGCGACTGATTATCAACGGCAATCTTAGCTTCATATAAATCGTCAATAACTGCAGCTTTGACGCTCTGCCAGCTTATTAGCGATACAAATAATAAAATTGTTAACAGAGGGTTTAATTTTATTGGCATCAAGGCCAATTCTCCTAAAAGCATATTTCAAAATATTCTATATGGACTATTGTGTTTTATTTAGGGACAAAATTCATCAATTGTTTATCAATCCATATACCAAAATTTCTTCAAAATAAAAATTCAAGGTTATTTGAGTCTATCTGTCGCTGGTATTATTTGTGCAAGCTGCTAAAATCCGCCCTCATTTTTGCGGCCATATTGGGGAAAGTTCGTGAGCGATAAAAACTCATCATTAAGTTACAAAGACGCTGGGGTTGATATTGATGCAGGTAACCAGCTTGTCGAAAGAATTAAGTCGGTCGCAAAAAAAACACACAGACCTGAGGTCAGGGGAGGCTTGGGTGGTTTTGGTGCTTTATGTTCGTTACCAGAAAAATATAAAAAACCACTTTTAGTATCAGGCACGGACGGTGTAGGAACAAAACTTAGGTTGGCAATGGACTTAAAACAACATGCCGGAATTGGCATTGATTTAGTTGCTATGTGTGTAAATGACTTAATAGTACAAGGCGCAGAACCTTTATTTTTTCTTGACTACTATGCCACCGGAAAATTAAATATAGAAACAGCAACAGAAGTTGTAACAGGTATCGGTAAAGGCTGTGAATTAGCAGGCTGTGCATTAATAGGTGGCGAAACTGCCGAAATGCCAGGTATGTACCATGGCGAAGATTATGATGTTGCAGGGTTTTGTGTAGGTGTTGTCGAAGCTGATGATGTTATTGATGGTTCACGAGTTGCACATGGGGATGCATTAATTGCCCTTGCTTCTTCTGGACCACACTCCAATGGCTATTCACTAATACGTAAAATTATAGAAGTGTCAGGAAGTGACACAAACGAAGCATTAGAAGGAACACCCTTATCTGAACATTTGCTTGAACCGACTCGCATTTATGTAAAAAATGTATTGTCTTTATTAGAACAAGTGCAAGTGAATGCCATATCACATATTACTGGTGGTGGTTTTTGGGAAAATATTCCGAGAGTATTACCCAAAGGAACGAAAGCAGTCATTGATGCGAAATCTTGGCAATGGCCAGCAATATTTAATTGGCTGCAACAAAAAGGTAATGTAACAACACATGAAATGTATCGTACATTTAATTGTGGTGTAGGTTTAATCATTGCTTTGCCTAGTGATAAAGCGGTTCAAGCTATTGATATATTGAATAATCTTGGTGAAAACGCATGGCAGATTGGGTATATAGAAAATAGTGACGCCGAACAACAGGTTGAGATTAATTAAGTGACCGAACAAAAGGCGCAAGAAACACAAATATCGGACAAAACACAAATATCTAAAAAGACTATTGTGGTGTTGGTTTCAGGCAATGGCTCAAACTTGCAAGCAATAATCGATAACATTGCGCAACAAAGAATTAATGCCAAAATCACAGCGGTTATTGCGAACCAAGGATCGGCGTATGGATTAGTTCGTGCTGAGAATGCTGGTATTCCTGCGCTTTTTATTGATCATAAAAGTTTTTCTAGCCGTGAAGAGTATGATACAAAGCTGGCATTGTGCATTGATGAGTTCAATCCAGACTTAATTGTACTTGCTGGATTTATGCGTATTTTTACCCCTACCTTTGTTGAACACTTTCAAGGTAGATTGTTAAACATACATCCATCTTTGCTGCCTAAGTACAAAGGATTGCATACCCACCAACGGTCGATTGATGCAGGAGATGATGAACATGGTGCATCAGTACACTTCGTCACTCCAGAATTGGATGGTGGACCAGTAGTATTGCAATCCAAGGTGCCAGTATTTGAACAACAGGATGCGCAAGAATTAGCCGAGCGAGTTCAACAACAAGAACGCCAAATGTACCCTCTTGTGATTAAGTGGTTTTGTGAAGATAGGCTGAAAATGTTTGAAAATAAAGCAGTATTAGACAACCAAATATTGGCTGAAGGAGGTTATGCAATTGGTTAAATCGATGATTCTTGTTTCAATGACCTTAATTTTGGGACTGACTTTTAGTACCCAGAACCGTGCAGATGCCAATACCGAACAGCTAGTAGGTTTTGAAGCGGGATACATCGTCTATCGGTTTGGAAGAAATTTAGGGAAAGCCAAACTAAGTCTTAAAGCTGACGATAACAATCAATATACATTAAATTATTACTCTAAAGTATCAGCATTTTTTCTATCAGACATTCGTTCTGAGGTCAGTTTTTTTTCATTCGACAATAAACAATTACAGCCTCAAACTTACGCTTACAATCGCAGCGGTACAGGTTCAGATAAAAGCACAAAAATTCATTTTGACGCTGAAAATTCAAAAGTTAAAATCAATCAGGCACAACCGATAAAATGGTCAGGGCAATTAGATAACCAACTCTATAGGTTAGACGTACAACTAAAGCTAGCCTCAGGAGCTCGTGAATTTGTCTATGATATTGTTAACAACAGAGGAGAGTTTCGCCATTACGAGTTAAAAGTGGTTGGCAAAGAACAACTTGACTTACCTTTTGGCATGATTGAAGGCATCAAGGTCAAAATTATGCGCAAAAACTCCTCAAGAGAAACCATTGCTTGGTTTTCTCCTCAATTAAATTACCAGTTGGTTAAGTTAAAACAGTTTAAAGATGGCGATGAACAAGGTGAAATCCGTTTAAAATATTTTACCTCTGACAATTCACAACTTGATAGTAAAAACTGAACGTACTAGCCAAACATAGTCTATTTTAATTACATGCATTACCATTTTAAATGATATTTATTCACTAAAACTAACTATTCAAATGATAGTTATAAACGTCACCTTAGACTTGATTTTCAGCTTGCAAAAATATATTGTTGAAACTCTGGTCTGACCTCTCTTTATTGGAGCATTTATGCAAATCTTAATTTGGTTTTTATATGTGACGGCAACGTTAGGTGCTGTGAGCTACTTTCGAGTAAAGTTATTTAATGCAACCGTCGCAATTTTTTGCCTATTAGTACTGGGGAGTATTTTAGGTGTAATAGGAGGATTTACTTGGCTAACATTTTTTATCGTAGCTTTGCCTCTTAATATCGAATCTGTTCGCAAAGAATATATTAGCAAGCCCATTCTAAAAATATACAAAAAAATCATGCCTGAAATGTCGAGCACAGAAAAAGATGCTATCGATGCAGGCACTGTCTGGTGGGATGGTGAGATTTTTAGTGGCAATCCAAATTGGCAAACCCTACATAACATTTCCAAGGCTCGTCTAACTCAAGAAGAGCAATTCTTCTTAGATGGTCCGGTAGAAACGGTATGTAAAATGTGTGATGACTGGGAAGTCACCCATAAAAATGCTGATCTATCTGAAGAGGTCTGGCAATTTTTGAAAGACAATAAATTCTTTGCCATGATCATCAAAAAAGAATTTGGTGGCTTAGACTTTTCTGCTTATTGCCAATCCCGTGTCTTACAGAAACTATCTAGTGTGAGTGCAGTTTTATCTACCACAGTAGGAGTACCTAATTCATTGGGTCCTGGTGAGTTACTGCAACATTATGGAACTGAAGAGCAGAAAAATCATTATTTACCTCGACTAGCCGTCGGAGATGACATCCCTTGTTTTGCACTTACTGGTCCAGAAGCAGGTTCGGATGCAGGCTCATTGCCTGACAGCGGCATAATCTGCAAAGGACAATGGAATGGCGAAGAGATAGTTGGCATGCGCCTTACGTTCGACAAACGCTATATTACCTTAGCCCCAGTTGCAACTGTAATTGGTTTAGCATTCAAGATGTATGACCCAGACGGATTAATAGGTCGTGAACAAGACTTAGGTATTACTTGTGCACTTTTACCCAGAGATACAGCAGGCATGCAGATTGGTAACCGTCATTTTCCACTTAATGTGCCCTTTCAAAATGGACCAATTAGAGGACAGGATATTTTTGTACCATTAGATTATATTATTGGTGGCACTGACATGATCGGCCAAGGCTGGAGAATGTTAGTTGAATGTTTGTCTGTTGGTCGTGTTATCACTCTTCCATCAGCGTCTGCAGGTGGCGCTAAAAGTATCGCCCTAGCAACGGGGGCTTATGCCCGTATTCGTCGTCAATTCAAAATGCCGATTGGAAAAATGGAAGGCATAGAAGAGATGTTAGGACGTATCGGTGGCAATGCCTATTTAATGGACGCCGTAACTTCTTTTTCAACTAAAGGCGTAGATTTAGGTGAAAAACCTTCTGTTATATCTGCTATATGCAAATATCATTTAACAGAAAAAATGCGTCAGGTGGTGAATGATGCAATGGATGTTCATGGTGGTAAAGGCATTATGCTTGGACAGAACAACTATTTAGGCCGCGCTTATCAAGGCGCACCGATTGCAATTACCGTTGAAGGTGCCAACATCTTAACCCGTAACATGATGATCTATGGACAAGGTGCAATGCGCTGTCATCCATATGTGTTGCCAGAATTATTAGCGGCCAGCAACCCTGATGTAGACGCAAGTTTAGAACAGTTTGACCAAGCAGTATTTGGACATATTGGGTTTGCTGTCAGTAACTTGTTCCGCAGTTTATGGTTTTCATTGACAGGCGCACGTTTGACTCATACACCCTTTACTGATGAAACCGCAGTCTATTATCGTTCCATGCAACGATACAGTTCCAATATGGCCTTTCTATCTGACATTTCCATGGCTATATTAGGCGGAGAATTAAAACGCCGTGAACGTATTTCAGCTCGTCTAGGAGATGTATTAAGTTATTTATATCTTACCTCGTGTGTGTTGAAGCGTTTTGATGACGAGGGTCGTAAAGTTGAAGATTTACCTTTAGTGCATTGGGCTATGCAAGATAGCTTACATAAACTAGAAATTGCTTTAGAAGAATTATTCGACAACTTTCCATCTAAATTAATGGGTAAAGCGCTCAAAATAATTGTTATGCCATTTGGTAAAAAATACAAGCGCCCTTCAGATCAGTTAGAACATGACATTGCCAGAATTTTACAAACTCCATGTGAAGCTCGCAGTCGTTTAGGTGCGGGTCAATATCTTTCTCGTGAGTCGGGTAATTTAATGGGAGATTTAGAGCAAACGCTAGAGAACGTTATCGCTGCCGAGCCTATTTATAATAAAATCTGTAAAGCAGCTAAACAACATTTACCTTTTACCGAGTTGGATAAGTTGGCAGATAAAGGACTTGAATTAGAAGTGATTACTGAAGAACAGGCCATACTGCTCAGAGAAACAGAGAAAGGTCGATTACGCACTATCAATGTTGATGATTTTAAACATAGTGAACTAGTACAAACGATTGAGAAAGAGAAAGAAAAGCCGAAAAGAAAACTACGAACTACCAATACGGCTTAAGCATTATGCTAAATCCCTGATAATCAGGGATTTTTATTAATTATAAACAAAAGCACTCTGCGCGCTATCGTCCAGTGCGGCGTCCGTTGATGGTTTTTGAATTGGATCCCTGCAAGCCAGCTACTTTTTTTATAAAGTGCATCCAGTGCAACTGATGCAAGCACTTTACCTTGCAGGCCAGTCAAAGCTGTTCCATATTTATCCCGTAAATAGGTTCAACAGCAAAAAAGAGTATCCAGAAAATGCCGCTCGCTACTAAAGTTCTTAACCGCAAAAAATGACTTATTCTTTGGTCGTTACGAATGTATCCCTTCAAGCTCCACTCAAATGACTTCCCCGCGCGGCGTCCGCTGTCATTTGCCCCAAGAATAAGCCATTTTATGCTGAAACTTTACATGCGGAAAAGCAGTGGCGGGGCCACCAAAGCATGAGCTACGCTCACAGGGATTAAAGGCGGGGGTAAAATATTTACTTTGCCTTTTGTCGGTAAAAATAGTGGGGTCAAATGTAGAAAAAATGTACAAAAAATAACTGTTTACGTTTGATGGATATGGATATACATAGCAAGTGATTTGGAGTTAGTACACCATGCGCTTAATCGGGTAAAGGAATTGACGCTTATATATATTTTGATTCAATTCCTCATTTAATTTCTATTTTTCAACGGACCTGACCCCGCAGGTTTTGACCCCGCAGGTTTCTAG
>OOGD01000078.1_pt1 | contig 23815 bp, 22 predicted proteins | sample 1670381 | NCBI WGS metagenome assembly OOGD01 (sample SAMEA98146918, study PRJEB22522) | marine metagenome | biome: marine biome; feature: marine water body; material: sea ice | place: Arctic Ocean | collected 14-Sep-2015 | depth 1.3 m | reverse complement strand
CCATTAAGTAGACATTATTTAAGTGCGATAGATGCCATTTGCATGGTACTTTCGAATGACTCTGCACCCGCAATAAATAAACCATTATGACAAAACATTGCGTCATCTATGCCTGTCACTTTTTGCAGTGCTTTGTCGGATAAGCCAGCCCACTCTTTAGGTAGCGGTTTTTTGTCTTCGAACGAACCAGGTTCAACAGGTACCGTCTGAATTCTCCATTGGCCAGTTTGAGAAGGGTAAATCATATACAAAGCCTCTTCAGATAAGGCGTGAACTGTTTTTTTCCAAGGGGTATACTTTTCTAGCACAATTACCCTTGGGTCTTGTGCATTTTGAATCGCTGAAGCTACAATCGTTTTTGCACTGATGCCACCGTTAGCAGCTGCAATAAATCGTGTTAACACACGAGATGCAAACTCAACCGCTTCATCAAAGCAGGTATCAAAGTGGCTATCTTCTTGCCAAGTTGGATTGAACATTGAAATAGTTTGGCTAAGACTGATACCTTCAGGTAAACCTTTGACATGTCCACAATCAATAGCATCAATGGCGGATACCAGGCCCGTATCCAAAGCATTCGCCACGTCCTGATTACCTTTGCATATATCTACTCCATACTTTTGCCACATCAGACCAAATGAGGAGTAAGGAATTCCGTTTTCGCGAGCACCTGCACCGCCACGTTGATGGTGATCAAAACGTCCTGCTGTTGGGTCATACTCACCTCCTACGTCAATTACAATATCGGCTTTGGCAATAATCTCTAAATCACGTGTACGTATCAGCGTGAAAGAAGAAAAAATGCTCTTCAGAGCAGCGACACTGAATACATCATCAGCATGAAAATTACCATTGTGAGTTACTATAATTTTATCATTCATTATTTTTGTGTCATTTTAGAAAGGAATGGAAAGGTGTCATCAGATAATGTTAAAACAAAAAAAATTAACCAATAAAAATTAGGAGGCAAAGTATATATGAAAACAGCTAAGGAGATTGTATTAACTTTGTGCACTAATGAATACTGGTCCTAAATATATTTTTTATGTGTTTAGTAAAATTGGAAATTAAACCTGCTTTGAGGTTTGTAAGCGTTCATGAAGCGACGTGATTTATTGCGCATAATAATTAGTTATAATAACTAATGACCCCAATAATAGTTGAACAAGCAAACCATTTAAGTACTGCGTTATTTTAATTTATAAGCTTGTCATTTTATTACTATACAAATCTATCTAAGGTGGAAATAATGAAAATATTTAAATGTTTTTTAGTCTTTATTGCATTTTTTAATTTAGTTTCATGCTCAAGTTTGGACATAAACCTACCAAGCCACGACAAATTGTTAAAAGCACAAACTGAACAAGACGGCAGATCCTGTGTTCGTCAGCGTAATATCCGAGGTTACGGCATGCTCGATAATGATGTCATTAGTATTTCTGCTATCGGAAAAAATCGTTATTACTTAGTTACGACTCTATTTCGGTGTCAATCTTTACAAACCAGTTTTTCTGCGGGTTTTAAAGGTGACTTCTTTGAATTATGTGGTGGTGGTGGTGATAAAATCCTTACCTCTGAGGAATCTTGCCCCATAAAAAGTATTTTTGAATTCGAGACTCGAGAAGATGCTTTTGCCAGCTTTGAAAAAGCTGACAACGTTCGTCGAGATTTAAGAAAAGAGGCGCAACAAAAAGCAAAAGATAAAGATAAAGCCGCAGATGAGTAGAAGGTTGCATACATGACGCTATTTGGTAAATAGACGCGGCTGTATCATCTTCATGAACACACTTCACCCAGAAAAGTATATATTATAACGAGTCTGATATTCTAAATACCCTAGAAAGAGGTTGAGTAAACCTCTTTCTAGGGTATTTGTATTTTTGAGGCTTATTTTTGTTTGTTTTTAGTTACGTAGTTTAGAATGGATTCAGGTACTGTTTTTTTGACATCAAAACCTTCAAATGCTCTTCTGGTAATGACATGACCAAGACGGCTTTCGATGGCACATAAGTTCCTAAAGTTATCCTTAGCTACAAATGAAATGGCTTCCCCGGTTGCACCTGCACGGCCTGTTCTGCCAATTCGATGAATATAGTCTTCAACCTGATCAGGTACATCGTAATTCACTACACGTGATAAATTTTGAATATCTAGACCACGAGCTGCTACCCCTGTTGCGACTAAGAACTTAATCTGACCAGATTTAAATTCAGATAAGATCCTTTCGCGAACGGCCTGAGTTCGGTCACCGTGGATACTCTCAACTGGAATACCGCGTTTCTCTAACTGGCTGACTAATTTAGCAGCACCTTGTTTTGTCTCAATAAAAATTAGTGCTTGATCCCACTCTTGTTCTTTAATCAAATGGCTCAACAAAGCTGATTTATTACCTTTATCAACCGTAACTAACCATTGTTCAATTTTGGGAGATGATGTCTTATCTTGTTTAATCGATATTTCAACAGGCCTGTAGATGGACCGTTTGGCCAGTGAACGTACTTCATTAGAAATAGTTGCGGAGAATAACAAGTTTTGACGTTGTTCAGGTAACCGTTCTATGATTTTATTAATGTCGCCAATAAAGCCCATATCCAGCATCCTATCGGCTTCATCTAATACTAATACCTCGAGTTCGTCAAAGTGTAAAACACGTTGCTGTGCCATGTCTAAAAGACGACCCGGTGTAGCAACAACTATATCGACGCCCCCAATTAAACGCTGTATTTGCGCAGATGAATCAGCGCCTCCATACATTGCCATTGAACTAAGTTCTAAATATTGACTATATGCTGCAACGCTTTTTTCTAGTTGCACCGCTAACTCTCTAGTAGGCACCAGAATAAGTGCACGAATTCTTTTACCACGTAATTTACGCTCAGTATTAAGTTTTTGTAGAATGGGCAATACAAAACTTGCCGTTTTACCTGTACCTGTTTGCGCAGCGGCAATTAAATTTTTGCCTGATAAAATAACCGGGATCGCTTTTTCTTGAATGGGTGTCGGTTGGGTATAGTCTAAATCTGCTAATGCTTTTAGGATGGGTTGTGATAACTGCAATGATGAAAATGACATGTTTTGCCTTGTAAAAATAACGTATTTCTAAAGTTTCTTAGCCAGAAAAATAGTGTGTTTGCTGCCTTTGCCTGGACGGGCCTGAATCTCTCGTGTATCCACTCTAAACCCAATCTTTTTTAATCGAACAGTAAATAAGTAGTCAGGACTTGCAGACCATATGGCAAGCATGCCATTAGCATGTAACGTGTCATAGATATCTTTTAACCCGTCTTCAGAATAAATCTGATTATTATCCGTGTGAGTAAGTCCTTTAGGGCCATTATCTACATCGAGTAAAATAGCATCATATGAGGGGGCTCTTGAAGCAAACAATTCTTTTACATCGCCGATGTGTAATTTTGTGCGCGGGTCTTGTAGTGGGTTACCCGCACAATTGCCTAGAGGGCCTTTGTTCCATTCTACTACTTGCGGTATTAATTCTGCAACGGTCACAAAGGAGTCAGCATTGACTGCTTTTAGAGCTGCGGCTAAGGTATAACCCATACCTAAACCGCCTACTAAAATATGTGCATCAAGGTGCGGTTTAATATGCGCGCACCCCAATCTCGAAAGTGCCTTTTCTGAATTAAAGACACGGCTGTTCATTAGCTCGCCACGCTTGCCTGTTATTTTTATAGAAAATTCATCACCGCGCTGGGAAAATTTTAATTCACCGCCATCGTTGGGAATTTGAGCGGTGTCTAGGTGGTTCCATGGGATCATAATGTGAGCTTAATAATTCTGAGAGTTTTCTGGGGAGTTGATTAATACTTTACCACAGTTGTTGCCCCAAGCTTCAGGTCCGAACCTATTTAATAAGTCAAACAAACAAATTATGAGTTGCCAGATAATTTTGGCTCCCTTTATAAACTAATACTGAGAATTATTTATTTTGATGTTAAATAGCTTCTGTTGGTAGATTTGACGATTTGTTGATCAAACACCTGCCTAAGTATGTTCTCAGTGAATGAAAACTGCCACCGCGAAAGGAATCAAATCACTCATTTATAGATGTATAAAGTCGCCACCATTGGGGAAACTGTGGTGGTGCAAAACTGATTTAATGTGGTTTGACTCTAATTCAATTTACTTTATTAGCATTGGAGTAACGAACTAAAAGTTGTATAAATGCGGTAAAGGTCTTTGGGAACACACGTGCTTGCCAATAAGAAATTTTGGCCATTAAACCTGGTACAATAATGAACTTGTTTTTAGCCACTCCTTTAAGTGTGGCTTTGGTAACAGCTCCAGGCTGTAAAGTCCCACCTAAATCTTTGATAAACCTTGTTTGTGGTAATATGTGTGCGGATTCTTTAGTCACCATAGGTGTATCAACTTCTGGTGGGCAAACCACACTAACACCGATGTTATACTCTGCTAATTCTTGGCGCATACAACCAGCCATACCGACAATTGCAAATTTTGAAGCGCTATAAGCGCTATATCCATATGTTGAAATGACGCCTCCTAATGAGCTAATAAAACAAATCTGACCAGACTTTCGTTCAATCATCTCAGGTAAAAAAGCTTTGGCTACTGCACGGCTTCCCATTACATTTGTTTGAACAATAGCGTCAAAATCATCATCATTTTGTTCGATAAAACGGACACTAGCAACAATGCCTGCGCTTAATACCAGTAAATCTGGATCTCCAACCTGTTGTTTAATTGCGGTAACTACAGTAGTCAATTGTACTTTGTTGGTCACATCAACAGAAAATGATAAAATCTGTTGAGTGTCAAATTTCACCAAGGCCTTGCATTCATTTACGGCCTTATTTAAACGCGCTTGGTTTCTGGCCAACAAAATAATGTTAGCGCCTTCTCTTGAATAGGCTTTGGCAATGTCCAAACCTATGCCACTCGACCCCCCTGTAACAACTACGATTTTCATATATTTAGTCCTGCTTCAAATTATTTTTGAGACACCATTATCATCAGTTCCAGCATTATTTCAACGCAAGCATAATCTCTAGCATATTGGAGAAAATCCAGGTTACTAGTTTATTCGCCAGAAAATTTATTGATAATAATATTTGGTTACGTGAGGCGAAATAAATACTGTGTAGTTTTGATTGAAGGCTGTGGTTATGAATCGAGCTCAATTTAAAACGTTTATCTTCTAACAAAGTAATAAAAAATCTGTATGACAGAAACAGAAAATTAAGGGTAAAATTATTTTACGTTACATAGCATAACGAATAAATATACCCAAAAAACTTTAAATTTACGCTGCTGCAATTTTATCTGAGCGTGCATTACACTTTATGGACTTATTTTCGTGGCTATATCAATTGTTATCAATTGGACTGGCCAGAGCTGTGTTCTTCATAAAAAGTAGAGCATATGTTAAGACGTCAATTTTTAAATGCGTTGGGACTGACTATAGGGACTAGCTAACTAACTCAACATTATTAGAGGCTGCATGAGAATTTGATATTGCCCATCAGCAGATTCGGTTATGCGACTGGAATGCTTTAGTGATATGTTTCCACTTACTCGTAAATACATTCAGTTATCGACGTTTCTGTAAGCATCAGATTTAGACTTATCTAAGACGTTACCAAAAACCCCCTCGTGTATTTGATGGAAATCGTTCCGATTATTGGCACTATCTCTTTCAAACCATTGACGCAGAAATTAGCCAGTCTGCTGCTAATTATGTGGGGTAAGGCTGAAAGCATAGTCCTGACACATAGCACAACTATAGTTCAGGATTAATTGTTAACGGACTAAAACTTCATTATGGAGATGAGGCGTTACAAACCGTGTGTAACTACTACACCACAGATATGTCTCTTGCTCATAGGTATAAGCGAACGGGTAAAAGTTAGGCGTAATGCGCTTTATGAAAATCTTGTGCAAGTCATTGCGGCAGACTTCAAAAATTGTTTACATGTTGATACTAACCTAGAAACCTGTGTGGTGGCGACCACGTGGGTTCAGACTTAACCAAAGTGCTTATATGGCAAAAATAGATCCCTTTAGACACGAAAAAATAGAGCATCTGCTGCATAATATTGAAACGGATATTTTGGTAACAATCAACCATGATGAGTTGAGTGAGGCCATCAAAAGTGACCGGTTTCAAATCATGACCAGCAATTTATCGTTAATGTTAAATATCTATATTTGTAACAAAATTACAAAAGCGTTATTATATAGGTTGAATTTAAATCAATGAAGCTGATGTCGATAGTTTTACTACTTTAAGCAACCCCATCATTAGATACGCGTTTTATCATTTTTAAATAAAAACATAACTCTTCCTCTGTCTTATACAGAATCTTTTATTATTAGGTTATTTACATGCTCGAACACATGAAAAGAGACTGGCTCTCTAATATTCGTGGTGATGTGCTTGCTGGTATTGTGGTGGCATTAGCCCTGATACCTGAAGCCATCGCTTTCTCAATTATTGCAGGTGTTGATCCTAAAGTGGGTCTGTACTCTTCATTTTGTATTGCGGTCATTATTGCATTTGTTGGTGGCAGACCAGGTATGATTTCTGCAGCAACGGGTGCAATGGCCCTATTAATGGTCACGCTGGTTAAAGATCACGGGCTTGAATACTTACTAGCTGCGACCTTATTAACTGGTGTGCTACAAATTTGCGCGGGATATCTCAAACTGGGTAGCCTGATGCGATTTGTTTCGCGTTCTGTTGTTACTGGGTTTGTTAATGCCCTAGCTATCCTGATTTTTATGGCACAGCTACCTGAACTGACCGATGTTACGTGGCATGTTTACGCAATGACGGCTGCAGGTTTAGGTATCATTTATCTTTTTCCTTATATTCCTACTATTGGAAAAATGATCCCTTCTCCACTTTTGTGCATTGTAGCGTTAACGGCTGTTGCGATGTCTCTGGACTTAAACATCAGAACAGTAGGTGATATGGGGGAACTACCCGATACACTTCCGATATTCTTGTGGCCAGATGTTCCACTTAATTTGGAAACTTTGCTTATTATTTTACCCTATTCCGCGGGTCTTGCAGTGGTTGGTTTACTTGAGTCTATGATGACAGCTACTATAGTTGATGAACTAACAGATACTACCAGTGATGGTAATAAAGAATGTAAAGGTCAAGGTATTGCTAATATTGGTGCAGGGTTATTTGGCGGTATGGCAGGTTGCGCGATGATAGGACAATCAATTATTAACGTAAAGTCGGGTGGCAGAGGAAGATTGTCTACCTTTGTTGCTGGTCTGGTGCTGATTATTATGGTGGTATTTCTTGATGATTGGGTTAGTCAAATACCAATGGCCGCATTGGTTGCTGTGATGATCATGGTATCAATCGGTACGTTTTCTTGGTCTTCCATCACCGACTTACGTACTCACCCCGTTTCATCAAGTATTGTCATGGTCAGCACTGTTGTGGTGGTCGTGGCTACACATAATCTTGCGTTTGGAGTATTAATTGGGGTGTTATTAGCCACCTTGTTCTTCTCTAATAAAATTGGCAGGCTTATGATGGTGAAACCTCACTTTAGTGAAGCTGATAATGTGCGAACGTATGAAGTCATAGGTCAGGTGTTTTTTGCTTCAGCGGAGCAATTTACCAAGGCATTTGATTTTAAAGAAGCAGTAGAAACGGTTATTATTGATCTAACTCATGCTCATTTTTGGGATATAACCGCAGTATCTTCACTCGACAAGGTTGTGATTAAATTCCGACGTGAAGGTGCAACTGTCACAATTGTTGGCATGAACGAGGCAACAGCAACAGTGGTAGATAAATTTGGGGTGCATAATGACCCTGAAGAAGTTGAAAAACTGCTCGGCGGACATTAAGGAGACAACGATGACAAAAATAATTACTTGTGTGGATGGTTCTGCAATAAGCTCATCCGTGACAGAAGCGGCAGTCTGGATATCAAAAAAACTTAGCATACCTGTTCTTTTTTTGCATACGTTAGAAAAAGAACAGCAGCATGGGGCAGATGATTACACTGGGGCTATTGGCCTAGGTGCGCGAACAGCTCTACTTGAAGAAATGACAAAACTAGATGAACAACGTAGCAAAGTGGCATTCCAGTTAGGTATAAAATTACTTGAGCATGTTGTAAATCAGGCAAAGACAGCAGGTGTCGTGGAGGTCGAATCATTACAGCGGCATGGTGATTTAGTCGATTCGATAGACGATATCGAAGGTCAAACCCGAATTATTGTTATCGGCCGAAGTGGCGAGGGACATGATGGTAACTTCAACGTATTGGGATCTCATATCGAGACCTTGTTACGAAAAGCCTCTCATCCAGTCATGGTCATTCCAGGTGTGTTCAAAACGCCCGTGTCGTTCATGATTGCCTATGACGGTAGAGAAACGGCAGACAAAGCATTGCAACGGGTTATCGATGGTGGGTTATTACATGGTCTTCACTGTCACCTTGTTTCTGTAAATAATAACGAGACATATCAAAAAGATAAATTTGCGTTAGCCCAGAAAAAACTTGAAGACAAAGGGTTTAATGTTACCGCATCATTTATTGAGGGCAACATTCATGAATCTCTAATAGAGTATAAAGAGACCCATGACATCGGAATCATTGTTATGGGTGCTTTTGGGCACTCAAAACTAAGACAATTCTTTTTAGGTAGTAACACCTTAAAAATGCTTGAGCGTAGTAAAGTACCTTTGGTTGTTTTGAAATAAGTATTTTTGAATGAACAACTAATTCTAATTCTAATTCCAAATCAATCAGAGTTTCATCATTGAGTCAGTTTTTATACAAGCAGTCATTATTAATGGTCGCTTGTATATGACTGCATAACTTAGCATCATGTGTATCTTCATGAAATCCTCTGGTATCGAGCCTTGCAGCTATATTGAATAACTATATAACTTAGGAAGACATGCTCTAAACAATTTCAATTTTCATCTGAACGTAAAGCACCGATTAATCTAGTAACCAACTCATCCAAAAGAATAAACGTTTTATGCACGTTTGTTTTTTGAATGAGACCATTGCCACTGTTAAAATATAAAATATAAAATATAAAATCTAAAGCCTAAAGCCTTAAGCAAAATTCGTGAGTGTATTGTCCTAAAAAACGGTGATGCCTATTATTGATGTAATTCACAATTACATAAGATTTTAGCTCGAAGCATACATACAAATATCTGCGCATAACAATTTCAGAAGAACGACTAATAATCGAGCCTCTGAAATTGAGTCATCGCTAAGATATTACGTTTTATTACCTGTGGATAATCTTGACATCCCTGTTTGGATATTTAATCAGTCAAAACTTTCTTCATATATATTTATTTCTTACTATTAAAATGTGCCATCAATTCAGGTAATGCGGCTTTAGCATCTGCATCAACTTTTTTTGATATTTCATCCTTTGCCATATTAGCTTCCCAGGCTTTTAACTTGGGATAATCTGCTAGTAATCTCCAAGCATAAACTTTGGATGCGTTCATCTTGGCAACAACCAAAACATAACGTAAAAGTATGTCTGCTGCTGTCATTTTGTCTCCCATAAGATAAGGGTCACAACTACACAGATTATCTAAAGCTTTTAGTCCTTTTTGCATCAGCGGGCGGGCTTCTTTAAATGCAGACTCACAGCGTGGTAATCCTAATAATACCTCACCACTTAGACGGCGAGCGGGTAGTTCTATATATATTTCTGCTATTTTCATGATTTCTTCACACCTAGCGCGCTTAAAATCGTCGCTTGGGAAAAAGCTTTCATCACCTTGCCGATCGATATAACGCATCAACACGTCAGTTTCTGTGATAATACCTTCTGAGGTCTCCAATGCGGGTACTTTTCCCATCGGATGTATTTTTAAATATTCTTCCGTTTGATTGGGGTAAACCTTAACCTCTTCAAAGTTAATGCCTTTGGCTAATAGTAAATGTTTGACTGCGTTATAATAATTGCTTGCGGAAAATCCGTATAATTTCATTGTATCAACCTCAATTGTTTTATTTTTATAAATAATAAATAATAAATAATAAATAATAAATAATAAATGCTACATGGCATCATTAGGACATGTCATACCTAATGAGTACGACTAGAGTGTGCTCAGCTAAGAGCCATCCTTAACTTTCTTCCTGATCAAACTCGCGTTCTAGCAGTTCTGCCTTTAGAGCTGCAGGACGCCTTAGTATTCGTTGTAAATAAGACACAATATTTGGAAACTTGCTTAGTCCACCTGCTTCGCTTATTTTTTCAAAGACGAACGAGTTTAATACGTCTGCTCCAGTAAATTGGCCTTCAATGAGATAGTCTTTATTAACTAACTCATTGTTTACAAACGTCAGTACTTCTTTCATTTGTTCGCGAGCAAACCCACCCAGAAAACAGCTTAGATTATCGTCAACACCCAGCAGATATCGAGTGATCAGCGGGTAAGCAGCAGTGCCTTCTGCAAAATGCAACCATTGTATATAGCGAGCGTGATCTGGTGTATGAATTGCTGGTGCCAAGCTTTTAGTGCCGTAACGGCTAACCAAGTAATCAACAATGGCTCCTGACTCTGATAATACAAGTTCGCCATCTTGGATAACGGGCGACTTACCAAGTGGATTAATAGCTTTAAGCGAATCTGGTGCTCGGCGAGTTTTGCTGTCGCGCTGATATGGAACCACTTGATACTCGACACTGAGTTCCTCAAGTAACCATATTATGCGCTTCGATCGGGATTTATTCAGGTGGTGTAACTTAATCATGTTTAACGTTTCCGTGGGATAGATAAAGGCAATTAGTCATGGACGGTATTTATCTCATGCCATATATACTTTTGAATACTAATTTTAAGTCTTATACATTATATTAACCCTTGCTAAATATGGGGTCTTATACTAACGACCAAAAGTTATGTACGATTGGGTATAAATATGTTGTGGAGTTTAAAAGCGAAAATAAGCGCTTCGGCGAGTGTTCATAGTCATGATATAGCTGAACTTATCTTATGTTACGGAGACGGTGGTTACCTAAGAGTTGATGATTACAATATTAATTTTAAGGCAGGAAGGACACTATTAATTCCACCCGGTGTTCAACATCAAGTGGTAGTGGCTGATAAAAGGCATGCTGAAATAAAGATATTTTGCATGTCCCGAACAGATATGCGGCATTTTTTATCTCCAGTACAAATGACTAGCGTGCAAGCGATATTTTTGATGGGCATAAGCATCGCAGACGCAGCCCCACCCAGTTCTAATTTACTCAATATTGGTGACCAAGTCAGTGAAGGTATTAACCAAACTGCATCAAATATCCAGCAACTTAACTGGAGCTTAACAGGTTTGATTTTAGCATTGCACTGCAGCAGATGCCGACTAGAAGCTAGTCAGTCGCATCTGAATAACCAGAAAAATAAATACCAACGTAAGATGCATCAAGTTACAATTTGGATAGAACAGCACCTGCAAGAGAACCTCGGGCTGGATCAAGCCGCCGCTGAGTTTGGTTTGTCTCGCAGTTTATTTTCTCGTGAATTTCATCGTCACACGGGCATGAGTTTTATCGAACATTGTAACACCCGTCGTGTTGAAAAAGCCGCACGTGTATTGTCATCTTCCGACGTAAATATTACTGAAGTGGCGTATGGCAGTGGATTTTCCAATCTAAGCCATTTTCATCGTCAGTTCAAAGCGAACTACGGCTTAACACCTGGAGCTTTTCGGCGCAAAATGATGGAGGAGGGCGGTCGTTCATAAGAGTTAATATCTTAATCTAGAAAACTTTATTAAATCGCTTATTCTTGTGAAAGCAGATAATGCTTTCACAATTGACGGGTATCCATTTAACTCACTAATAGTCATTGCTTAAGCCTAACAGGTTTAATTTTTATATAATTATTGATGCGTAAAACTTAAATAAAAACTTTACACACAAAAAAATTCACGTGGTTGTTCATAGTCTGCACAACAATGATGAAGGCTAAGCTCAAGTCTTATGTATGTATCAGTAATGCCAATGCTTTTAGGAAACATATATCACTTAGATAAAAAAGCTTAAAACCTCAATATCTATCAAACTTTAAGTACTTCTCTTACATATTCTGCTGTTATTTAGTGTAATGTTTTCATATAAGTATGGATCGTATAACAGAAAATAAATGCCTGAAAACTTGTGATTAACCGAGTTTGTAATTAATCGCACTCGATACTTAAAAATATATTTAGTTTTGTATGTCGGCATAAATATCACGTCTACCTGTCGATCCCCCTATGCAACTTATGATTAATTAAAGGGCCTAACTATTGCCGTATCCATCATCCAATTCGTATGAATATCACTACTCAATCAAGACGTTTCCCTTGTCCTATTAATTGTGGCTGTTATATTTAGTGTGAATCAAACAGCGAGTCATCTTTTGAAAAACATAACATTAGGCCCCATAAATATTGCCAGTTCATTGCTGGCCACACTCGTGCGAACTGGCTCGGGGATCAGTGTAAATTCGGCTGTGTTAAAGCCCGAAATTCCGTTCAAACTATTTGATATAGAAGGTTGTCCCTATTGTAGGTTGGTAAGAGAGGTTCTAACTGAACTCGATCTTGACACAGAAATTTATCCTTGCCCTAAACAGGGGGAACGTTATCGAATCTACGTCAAGAAGATAGGAGGTAAAGCTCAGTTTCCTTTTTTGATAGATCCCAACACTGATGTTCAGATGTATGAATCATTAAGCATCATAAAATACTTATTCGAAACTTATGGACAAAGATCGTTACCGCTGAAATGGCAATTGGGCTCATTACAAACGATTTCTTCAATGTTGGCGAGTACAGTACGGCCGGGTTTAGGAAACACTAAAAAAAAATCTTGTGCCCCAGAACAATTGCTTGAATTATATAGTTTTGAGTCTAGTCCTTATGCACGTCTGGTACGTGAGTGTTTGTGTGAGTTGGAGATCCCTTATATTTTGCACAGTTGTGGTAGAACTGATTTAGGTGAATGGTTACTGCCACCACTTAGAGACGCTTTAAATATAGTGCCCAATAGCATATTAGAGAATCGTAAAATATTACTTGAAAAAGTTGGAAGAATGGCTATTCCATACTTAATTGATCCTAATGAAAATATTGAGATGTTTGAGTCAGCTGAAATTGTGAAATACTTAGAAGCAACCTATGCTGTCAATGATTAAAATGATATTCCAAAACTCTAATTCTTGAGGCTAAGCGGTGTCTAAAAGAGTTATAGGGTGTCAATTATAATATTTATTCTGGCAACACGTTTTTAAACTATTTGATTTTTTAATAGAAACGTACTTTGGTCTCAATACCAATTATTCGCGTTTGATTAACAGTATCGGTTGAGTTGTTGAAATTAATTGCACCTTTCCAATTTTCTTTACAGGTTATATCGCATCCAAATAAGGCGATGTTGTAATCATCTTCAAATTTTTCATAGCCAATGCTTAAGGCGTTTTTAAAGTTATTATCTGTTTTAAACTCAATGGAGTCATATGAGAACAGCTTGATTTTATTTTTAGATGCCTAATTGGTGTAGATTAAAATCTCTCCACTCTGGCCCTCAGTGAACGAATAACGAGCTGTAAAGTTGAATACGCTTTCTGGTGCTTGAGGAAAAAGGTTTCTGTCAATTAATATCGCAAATCCATCTGTACAACAATCGAGTAGATTACAATTACCTGTGAAATTGAAATCTGGGTTTACACAACAAGGTAAAACAGTTCATGAATCATCCTGAATTTCGGTATGGTTAAAACTATATTCAGCGGTAACGGTTAAATTATCACTAACTAGGTACTGAGCATCAATTTTAAAACCAAAACCGTTACCTTTATCCGTATTGATCAGTGCTGCGTTATTTGATCACCGCCGATTGCTGAAATTTGGATGTCGTCAATTTGATAATAAAATGGCGGTAACATTAAGGCGTAAAATATCATTCAATCAGTCTGTTTTATTGCAGACTTCAAACGAATTGATGGCTTTGGGTTCAGCCATTGAGGGTGACCTTTTAAATACCACATCACGTTCAAGCATAGTTTGCGTACCGAAACCATTGACAACCCGCCCGAATACAGACGTAATTTGTCAATTTTATAGTTAGCACTCAACTCCCAACTGACTTGACTGTTATCGACATTAATATCTGCATATATTTGAATTGATGCGGGGCCTATGAATAAGGCAAAACCATCTACATTTTGTCTACCTGCAATAAATAATCATATATCAACAATAGATGTTTATTACAAAATGCGAGGTAGAGCTTTGTTATATGTTTAAAAACTGATTTTAGTCTATTGAAATACAGTTTTTATTGGAGCATGCGGCATTTAAAGTGCAGGGCTGTGCTCTGATATGTTTGAATGAGTTTCTCAAAAGTATGTTCAATATCACACACTGTAGAGTCAATCCCAGTGTCTTTGACTCGGTAATTCCAAACCGAAGTAAACATCGATTTTGCAGTGAACATTTTTACACATTAAAAAGTTAGGTCGGATGGTGAAGAGGTGTTACTGAGCGTATTCAATTTTTATTAGGCGCGATGGCGCATCGATACCCATTGCCACGTTAGACTTTTGGGTAACGTCTCTGAATACGTTGTTTCCATGCTTTAGCGACTGACAATCGCCACAAATAATTTAATCCAAAATATCCCGCTACACTGAAAAATATCGAGTAAATTAGACAACCTACCAAAAAAGCGGGGCCAATTGTTTCAATGCTTTGTAATACCCAATTCCAACTCAATTCAAAACTAAAATCTTTTCTTGGGGTGCCCATTATAGTTGTACCAACAATGTAAGCACTATAAAAAATGGGTGGCATAGTAAAAGGGTTACTTATCCATACTGTAGCCACTGATAATGGTAAGTTGACACGAAAAGGAATCGCTACAGCTGCTGCTAGCCACATTTGAAAAGGTACTGGCCAAAATGCGAAAAATAAACCCACAGCAAACGCACCTGATGCTGAGCGCCTGTTCAAATGCCAGAGGTTAGGATCGTGTAACAAAGTACCAAAAATCGATAGAATTTTCTGTTCTCTGATTTTATGAGGACTGGGTAGGAAGCGCTTAATAAACTTTTTCAGAATAGTTCTCTATACTTTAATTTCGTGCAGCAACGGACGGCTTATACCAGTTACTATGGACAGTAAACTTCTATGTTTTATTTCAGCATCTTTTACTAGTTTATTTTGGACTAGCCTGCCTTCTGTCTATATCGTTCTTTTACTACTAATTTTTGCTTGCCTAGTATTTAGAAAAAATCAACACCTTGGTTGTTTCTTGCTTGGCATTATCTGGATGGCGAGTGTAGGGCATTGGCAATACTCTTTGCAACTATCTTCAGAACAAACTAGTCAACCGGTACAAATAACAGGCGATGTCAGCAGTTTAGTGATTGCTGATAAAAATATACGCTTTAATCTTAACATCACACAAATTGATGACGTACTTCTTTTTTACCCTAAAACCTGCCGATTAAGTTGGCGCGACCCTACTTGGCAGCTACAGCAAGGCCAACAAGTTAAACTTTTGGTTAAAGTTAATCCTCCGCATGGGTTAGCTAACGAGTCAGCTTTTAACTACCAACAATGGTTGTTTAGTGAAGGCATAAACGCAACGGGTTACGTTAAATCTGATGTTGATAATAAGTTAATTGACAATAGGAAAACGATTCGGCAAAAGCTACTCAATAAGATGCTAGCCTTGAATTTGCCACATGACTCGTGGTTAGCAGCACTCACTTTTGGCTATCGAGGAATGCTGCAACCTGCAGACTGGCACCTTGTACAAAAAACGGGCGTGGCTCATCTTATCGCTATATCTGGCTTGCACTTGGCATTGGTAGCGAGCTTAAGTTATTTTTTTATAGCATGGATTGGTGGTGGATTAATCAGCCGATTTTATTTCTTACATCAGATTAACCTGCATAATATCGCTATGTTATTAACTGTTTTTAGCACCTTGGCTTATTCAGCTTTAGCTGGGTTTGGTTTGCCTACACTCAGAGCATGGTTGATGTTGCTTCTATTTACTGTTTCATTTCTATGTAATAAACATTTTGGGGCAAAAAGTTTAATCTTATTGGGGCTCAGTTGTTTTGTACTATTTTTTCCATTGAGCATATTTGGATTAAGTTTTTGGTTAAGCTTTTCTGCTGTAATTATTATTTGTTTTGTATTTTGGCGCTGGCCAGTTAAACAAGGCAATTTTTCTTTGGTAGCAATATTATCCGGTATGGTCAAAGTTCAGTTATGTTTGACCGTATTAATGTTGCCGCTAGTAGCTTGGCAGTTTTCTTATGTTTCAATTGTGTCACCATTCGTTAACTTAATAGCAGTTCCAATAGTTACAATGGCCTTGGTACCAGTTTGTTTATTAGGTGTGATTTTTTTAGCGGTTAAACCTAACTGGGCGTTAGAGTTTTTTTCTGTAGCTGATCTAATGGTAGGTTATGGGCTAACGTTCCTTGAATTCGCGTTAAAGCTTAACGGTGCTTATTTCAACTTACCTTCATTCCCGGCTGCTGTGTGGCTTTTTATTTTCCTATTTGTATTTTGCTGTTGTTTGCCTTCTCTTTGGTTTAATAAAAAATTACTGTGTCTATTATTACTGCCATTGGCTAGCTATTTTTTTACCCAAAAAAACAATACTTGGCAGATAAGTGTATTAGATGTGGGGCAGGGCTTAGCAGTTTTGATCAATAAAAATAACCGAGTTATTATCTATGACGTAGGAGCCAGTTACCCTTCTGGCTTTAATATGGCTGACAGTGTCTTATTACCTATTTTACAGGCTAGGGGTTTGTTGAAAGTCGACTTAGTATTTATAAGCCATGGGGATAACGATCATGCTGGTAGCTTGCCTCAATTACTTAAGGGCGTACAGGTAGCTGAGGTGTTGACTAATCAAGACCATTGTCAGCAAAACTTAGATATAAGTTGGCAGGGCTTGAGGATCAAAGCCTTATGGCCAGATGATGCACTGAAATATAACGATAACAACGCTTCATGTGTTATCAAGATATCAGATCAGTATCACAGTATTTTATTACCCGGTGATATTGATAAAACTATTGAAAAGCGGTTGCTCGAATTATACCCAAAACAATTACAATCTGATATTTTAGTAGCAGCGCATCATGGCAGCAATACCTCTTCTTCTCGTGAGTTTATCCAAACAGTCAGTGCTGATTATGTCATATTTAGTCAGGGGTTTATGAATCGTTGGCGTTTTCCTAGGCAAAAAGTATTAGACAGATTTCTGCAGATAAATAATAAACAGGGGACACAACCTCAATTATTTACAACGTCTGACTCAGGCCAAGTGACATTTATTATGCAATATGATTCGCCTGTACCGATCATTGTTAAAACGTTTAGACAGGATACTTATCCTTATTGGTATGCAAACTCGATTCATCGCCAATAAAATAATTATTGATAGTTGGGGAATTTCCACCTAACAGTTACACTACCCCTGTCTTTACTACTTATTCAGATACCCGTTATTTAATGCACAAACACAGCGATTTGCACAGCAAAGTGCCAGATAAAATTTTTAAACGTTTTCGCGTTTACCTAAAAGATTACAAACTAGCATTTGCTGTCGCTATTATTGGAATGATTGGCTACTCGGTTATCGATGTATTAGTTTTAGCTCAGCTTGAAACGCTAGTCGATGACAGCCTAGGCCAAGGTGATTATGAGTATTTGCGTTTAGCTGCTTATTTTATAGTTCCCATCTTTATTTTCAGAGGTATTTTGAATTTTCTTGGTACTTATTCGGTTTCCTGGATTGGTAATCATGTGGTGATGCGAATGCGTCAGCAACTATTTAGCCGCTATATTCACTTTCCTGTTGAATTTCATGACAACAACAGTACTGGTCAACTAATTTCTAAAGTTATCTATGACACAGAGCAGGTTGCTAATGCGTCAAGTAAGGCATTAATAACATTGGTTCGTGAAGGTGCATTGGTAATCGGTTTGTTAATTGCGATGTTCTATAAATCTTGGCAATTGTCACTAATATTCATTTTAATTGGACCCTTAGTTGCGATTATTGTTTCTGTTGTAAGTAAGCGTTTTAGATTAGTCAGCCGCCGCATTCAAGATGCTATGGGTGGATTAACGTCCACGGTTGAACAAGTTTTGAAAGGTCATAAAGTGGTATTAATGTTTGGTGGACAGGACAAAGAAGACAAGTCCTTTGCGGACAAAAATAACCACAACCGTCAACAAAATATGAAATTGATAGTCGCTAGAATTCTCAGTGTTTCTTCCATTCAGGTTATTGCTTCCATCGCTCTAGCTGTGGTGCTTTATGTCGCCAGCACTCCAGGCTTAGTGGTAACGTTAACTCCAGGTGTATTTGTGAGTGTGGTGGTATTTATGACCATGCTTTTAAAACCCCTTAAACAACTTACCACCGTGAACAGTGAATTCCAAAAGGGTATGGCGGCGTGTGTAAGTATTTTCAAAGTGTTAGATCAACAGGTAGAAGTGGACAAAGGCACGCAAAGTATTGAAAGAGCAAAAGGTAAAATAGACTTTAAAGATGTAACGTTTAGCTACCCAAGTAAAGAAGCTCCAGCATTAAAAAATATTTCGTTTTCAGTCAAACCCGGACAAACGTTTGCCTTAGTTGGACGCTCAGGAAGCGGCAAATCGACCATTTCAAGTTTGTTAACACGTTTTTACGACAATCAAATCGGCGAAATACTCTTAGACGACATGTTATTAAGTGATATGCAGCTAAAAGATTTACGCCGACAATTCGCTTTGGTTTCACAGCATGTGGTGTTATTTAATGACACCATTGCCAACAACATCGCCTATGGCTCAGAGAGTAAAGTGAGTCGTGAACAAATACTTGCAGTGGCCAAAACTGCTCATGTGCTGGAGTTTTTAGAACAGTTGCCGGAGGGATTGGATACCATGGTAGGTGAAAACGGTTTTATGTTATCTGGTGGTCAACGTCAACGCTTAGCTATTGCACGCGCTTTGTTATTGGATGCGCCAATACTTATATTGGATGAAGCCACATCAGCACTTGATACAGAATCAGAACGATTGATTCAAGATGCACTAGACAGACTGCAGCAAAATCGCACCAGCATAGTCGTCGCTCACAGGTTATCGACTATCGAAAACGCAGATACTATTTTAGTGATTGAAGCAGGTGAAATTATCGAGCAAGGAACTCATCAAAGTTTGCTGTCACAAAATGGCGCATATTCACAATTGTATAATATGCAGTTTAGTGAGGAGTTAGTCTCCAAGTGAGGTGGGTAGACAACATGTGGTATTCACCGAGTTGGTACCACTGGCCATTTATCATAATCTTACTTCCGTTAGCTGTGCTATTTGGATTATTGTCTGCGTTTCGAAGAGCGTTATTTCGGTTCCAGCTTAAGCCTTCATCTAATGTTCCTGTAGCAATCATCGTGGTAGGTAACATAAGTGTTGGTGGTAATGGAAAGACGCCATTAGTTGTGTATTTAGCACAATATTTAAGGCAAAAAGGTTATCATCCTGGTGTGTTAAGTCGAGGATATGGTGGTAAAAATGCCAGCTACCCTATGACGGTTGAGGCAAGCAGCAAAGTGGATGTAGTGGGCGATGAAGCTATATTAATGCGTCAACATATTAACTGCCCCTTGGTAGTTGACCCTGTTCGCCCAAGAGGAGCGATAGAGTTGGTTGAAAAACATCAATGTGATGTGATTATTTGTGATGATGGTTTGCAGCATTATGCTTTGAATAGAGATATTGAGATTGTCGTGATAGACGGGCAACGACGCTGTGGTAGTAAACTTTTATTACCATCAGGACCCTTGCGCGAAGGTTTATGGCGTTTAGATACGGTTGACTTTTTAGTGTTAAATGGTGGTTCAGTCAACAAAAGAGAATATTTAATGTCACTGCAGGCTGGGAAACTGATCAACGTCAAACACCCTAATAAAAGTCTATCATTAAGCGAGCTTACTTCACCTGTCACCGCTCTGGCAGGAATAGGCAACCCGCAACGCTTTTTTTCTTTATTAGAAAAAAAGCAAGTTAGGCTTAAAGATAAAATAAGCTTTGTCGATCACCATGTTTTTAGTAAAGCAGATATTCCTAGTAGTATTGTGATTATGACAGAAAAAGATGCAGTGAAATGTACTCAAATAGCACATGATGACTGTTGGTATCTGCCTGTCAGTGCTAGTTTAAGCAGCCAGTTTGAATCGCAACTTATACAAAAATTGGAGCAAGTGGCTACCGATAAAAAACAATTAAGAGAAAATAATGTCCTTTGATAAAAAATTACTAGATATTTTAGCCTGCCCAGTTTGCAAGGGTAAATTATTATACCAAAGAGAGCAGGCGCAGCTTATTTGTAAGTTTGACCGCATGGTTTATCCTATAAGAGAAAATATACCGGTGTTATTGGAATCAGAAGCTAAACATGTATCTAGCGAAGAAATGGAACGACTATTAACAAACGACTAGTGTTGATTACTGACGATTTTTATTGTCTAACTAAAGTCATTAAAAAGATTAAAGAGATAGAAGAGATTAGAGTATGCAATTTAGTGTCATAATTCCTGCACGTTACGCGTCCAGCCGGTTTCCCGGTAAACCTTTGGTTGAAATACAAGGTAAACCTATGGTGCAACATGTTTATGAGCGCGCTCAAGAATCAGGGGCAAGCAATATTTTAGTGGCAACAGACGATGTTAGGATCGCTAAAGCGGTAGATGACTTTGGTGGTCAATATTGTATGACGGGCTCGCACCACGAATCAGGTACAGAACGTCTGGCTGAAGTAGTTGATTTAAAAAACATGTTATCTCATGAATTGGTAGTCAATGTGCAGGGTGATGAACCTTTTATACCTGCTGAGAATATCCTTCAAGTAGCTGAAAATTTACATAATCACCAACAAGCTGAAATGGCGACTTTAGCTGTAAGAATTACTAATATTGAAGATGCTTTCAACCCTAATACTGTAAAGGTAGTGATGGATAAGCAAGGATATGCATTATATTTTTCACGTTCTACCATACCTTACGACAGAGCGCGTTTTCTTGATTCGGATAGCATTGACGAAATTGGTGAATTTTATTTTAGGCATATTGGAATTTATGCTTACCGTGCAGGTTTTATTAAACAATATGTGAATATGTCACCATCAGGCATAGAGCAAATTGAATCGTTAGAGCAACTTCGTGTCTTGTGGCATGGCGAAAAAATCCATGTTGAGCAAGCCAGGATTACACCACCTATTGGTATCGATACACCAGAAGACTTAGCTAGATTATTAGCAAGTCAAACTTGAGGGAATTTTATGGCAACTGTCGTTATTACTGGAGCCAATCGCGGCATTGGTTTGGAGTTTGTAAAACAGTACTTAGCTAAAGGTAATAAAGTTATTGCCTTGTGCCGCAATAATAGCGACGAGCTTAGTCAGTCTGGCGCCAAAGTGATCGATAATGTTGATGTGAGTAACCCAGAATGTCTAGAAAAAACTTTACCTATATTGAGCGATTTAAAAATTGATTTACTGATCAATAACGCTGGTGTGTTAGCTAACGAAAGCTTAGAAGACATGTCAGTCTCGACTCTAGAGTACCAATTCAGAGTCAATGCAATGGGGCCTTTGATGGTGACTCATCTGTTGAAGAAACAATTGCTCAAAGGTGCAAAAGTTGCGTTGATTACCAGCCGTATGGGTTCGGTAAAAGATAACACCTCTGGTGGTTATTATGGCTATCGTATGTCTAAGTCAGCGTTAAATATTGCTGGGGTGTCTTTAGCTCATGATCTTAGAGAACAAGGAGTTGCTGTTGCTTTATTACACCCAGGTTATGTACAAACTGAGATGGTTAATTATGGCGGTGATATTTCTGCTGCGGTTGCGGTTGAACGCTTAATGCAGCGTATTGTAGAATTGAACCTGAACAATACTGGCACTTTCTGGCATTCAAATGGTGAAGTTCTACCTTGGTAATGTAAAATTAATAAAATGCTAGAGGTGATTACAGTATTTTTATGATGAATAAATTTTACCTAATAATCTTCATTATCAACAGCATCACTAGGTGGCAGCTTGCCGCCTCTTTCAGACGGTGACGATTTAACTAAGCGTGTTTTAACCGCAGGCACACTTATTACTTTACCGCCAATAAATCCAAACGACATTTAATTATGTGCCATCAAATGTAATTGGTTTGCTCAAACAAGCAGTCAATCGCAACTGTCGTTCTATGATTCTTGGTTTTAATTACGTAATAAAAAATTATGTAGTATGCGTAAAAAGAAACATCAGCATTTAAATCTGTAGGAGTTATGGGGAACTCTATATCTGTAGCCTATATATACTCAGATAGGCCAGTAATATAAAGGAATACCATATCCAGCATTACATTTTGAAATCAATACGATGGACTAGATCATTAAATCACTACATTAAAACCTGCAATAAAAATTATAAAATCTATTACAGGTAAGCAAAACGAATAGATGAAGTGATATGCAATCAGTAATAGGAGACTAACATACAAGCTGGCATCAAAAAGTGCCTAGAAACTTGATAAATTTAAGTGTTTAAACAAAACGCTTTTCAAGATAACTGATGATTGCAGAAGATTCATACAACCATTCTACACCACTGTCACTCTCGACACGTAAACAGGGAGTCTGAACTTTCCCGCCACCTTGCAATAACTCTTCCCTAAAAGGCGAGCCTTGTGAGGCGTTACGTTTAACGACAGGCAAATTCATTTTATACATTGCACGACGAGTTTTAATGCAAAATGGGCAAGCAAAAAATTGAAACAAAGATATTTTTTTTAGCTCTGCTTCGACCTGTTTTTGTGCCTCTACCGTGCGTTTTAGTTTTGAACCTCGGGTAATAAAATCGATGGCTGCGATGATGCCGCCTAATAAGTTACGAATAAGGTTAATCAATAATTTCATCTATACCGCTCATTTTGTGAATTAGTGAAGCATAAGGCTGTATCATTATAAGCATTATACACATACAAATAGAGGTACTTGCATTGCTGTTATAAGGATCAGAACTAAAGTGAATAATAAAAGTGCATAATAAAAAGTGCTTGAATTAGAAGTGTTCAGATAGAAAAAGTCTTCTGCAATTAAGTGTTTTAAACCGGCACCAGATTTATTGTTCTTGCAAGCTAAATTATATACGTTTTGAGGTTTTAAAGGCGTGGGACTTATAGATTCAAGTGGTAGATTCAAAGATGTGCTGTTTGAATTAATTGCAGACAAAGTTAAACAATTAAGTGGAAATTTTACACATGAAAAATATTGAAATTAATGCAGAGCCAATTGCTTTATACCAGTTATTAAAACTTGAAGCATTAGTGTCAAGTGGTGGTGAGGCTAAAGTAGCTATCGACAATGGTCGAGTATTGGTTAATGGTGAGGTTGAAACCAGACGCCGTAAAAAAATAATGTTCGATGATACGATAGAATTTGAGAGTGAATGTTTTAAGGTTGTGTTGAAGTCGTAGTCAGTAGTCATCTGAATTTTTTTGCTATCAACACATTTGTCATCAATAGCTATGCTGATGTGTAACGATACAATATTAAAACAAGCTGTAGTGATGTTTGATAAATAAGACATACATCTCCAAGCTAAATTCTCCGCACTGATGGGTGGAAATAGTTAACGTTGTATCATTTATATGTGGTTTTCTAATGCTGTCGCTATTGTCAATGTTGACTTGTTTGATGTTTTTAAGATGGTAGGTTTTAGCGTTATAAATTTTTATTAACCAAAAGAAAGG
>OOGD01000077.1_pt1 | contig 23829 bp, 22 predicted proteins | sample 1670381 | NCBI WGS metagenome assembly OOGD01 (sample SAMEA98146918, study PRJEB22522) | marine metagenome | biome: marine biome; feature: marine water body; material: sea ice | place: Arctic Ocean | collected 14-Sep-2015 | depth 1.3 m | reverse complement strand
TGTCTGCTTACTTCAGCCACCACCTCTTGAAGTGATTCACCAGCAAACACCAATCGACCATCTAACCAAGATAACTTACGAACTAAGTCACCTTGCGCATATTCAACGACCGGCGTATCCAAACTATCAGAACTAATGGGAATAGAAACACTTTGACCCGCCTTCAATGATGCAATAACCGTTACTGTATTTTCTATCGAATCAGGTGATAACTTTTGATTAAAATCTACCTTATTTTTATAGAATGTTTTGGGTTTAACCAATAAGGTCGACTGAACAATCGCAAGGTCAACATTCCCCTCAGTCACTAACACCTCAATATTATTTTCTAGACGATACACAGAAAAAGCAGTACCAACAGCCTTGATCATTCGATTCCCAGCATACACCTCAAATGGCCTGTTAGGATCGGATACAACATCAAAATGCGCTTCTCCCGTTAATAAATTTATCACACGTTTACTCAGGGTATAATAAACTTCAACTTGAGAGTTGCTGTTAAGTGTCAGTACTGAGCCGTCTTCAAGAGTATGAGTAGAGTGTTCGCCAATAGAGGTGATATACATATTATTGGGTAGTTCTGGTATTAAGTTTGGCCAAAAAAATGTCAAATTGAGCATCATAATAACTATTAATGCGGGTAAAATAAGGGGACGAAACAACATCATGGTTTCTTTATTGAACACACGAATAATACCTGTAATAAAAGGTAATCGTTTCAAAGCGTAGGATTTTAGCTTACTTCGCTTAGGTTTTAACGAATACCCCAATGGCACCATTAATCCTGACATAATATCCATGTTGCACCATGTCTTAGACAGTCGCAACAATGTCTCCTTATGCACGGGACTTTTCGACAGCCAAACATTCAATTGCTCAATATCTTGAGTTGAGGGTTCATTATCACTTTCGAATTTTACAATCCACTGGCAAGCCTCTTCTTCAAGCACTGTTGAACTAGGGAATGACGTAATATTATCCATTATATTGTCCCCTTTTGATTTGACCCTAGTGATGACAATTGAGTATCTTGCTCATCATAGCGACTAGTTATGGTTGAATTTAAGCGTCTGATGCCTTTGGTGAGATGTTTTTCTACAGTACTAACCGATAATTCCAATCGTCTTGATATTTCTTTATTTTGCATTCCATACACTTTTTTCATAATAACGACTTTTCTACACTGTGAAGGTAAAGAGGCAACTGCCTCACAATAAACCCCAAGTTTTTGTTGAGCCATAACATTTGATTCTAGATTGTCAGTATTGAGTAGCTCATCTGAGGCATCGTAGTCTTCAATATAATCAGTGATTTTTCGGGCTTTGCTGGAAAACTCAGACAACATTAAATTTTTAGCAATTCGAAATAAGAATGCTTTAGGGTACTCTATTTCTTTTTCTTTAACTTTTTCAGCTTTGTATGCACGTAAAAATGTTTCCTGCGTAACATCATCAATATCTTGAGGTGAAATGACATAACGAGAAATAAAGCTACGCAATGACAACTGACTTTTCTTGAACTCAGTCAAAATAACGAACCGGGATTTTGAATCTTTATTATCGGTCATTTTAATAGAAACCTTTGCTGTCAAGTTTTAAACTTTCAATCGACTTTCAATCGGACTTTCAAAAGAGATAAAGAATGTAGCTCAATCATCATTGCTGAATGACTCAACTATTGTATAACGGCTGAACACAAAAAACCCGCTACTCTATTAAAATTAAGAATTATGTACGGATAAAATGTAGAGGACAATAAATGGGCTGAAAAAATAACATTTAATTAAACAGAGTTTGGGTGGTGAGGAAGTAATGTGTTGGTTAATTGTATACCTGAAATGAACAAATATAAAATGCTAAAATTTAAATGTAAGCTGGTATTTAACAGGTGCTTTAGATAATTAAAAAGCCTCTGGACGTTAACCCACAAAGAATATAACAGCATAAGATTGTCAGATTAAAGTTGTTAATATTGTAAGGTAATACTGATTGTTTAACACATTATAATGCTTGAAAATATAATTGATTTTTCAAGCTAAATATAAAAGAGGAACTTTGTCTTAGGTTACCTTGTACTGACTGAGTATCAGAGTGACTTGACGGGATACACTTGCATCGCCTTTGACGATGCTTTATGGCTAGGGTTGGCTTTTGCAAAAACTTTATTGGAGTTTTACATAAACGTATAAAAAAACGCATAAATAGACGATAATTATAATGCCTCAGACGCAAAAAACCCGCAATTAAGCGGGCTTTAAAAATGTGGCGGATAGCGAGGGATTCGAACCCCCGGTAGGTTTGACCCTACGTCTGATTTCAAGTCAGGTGCATTAAACCGAGCTCTGCCAGCTATCCGTATTTTCTACAATCTCGTGTGGTTAAATATATTATTTCGCCTCACCGAATTGAGGGTGCGAATAATAGTGACGTTTCTAGGGCTTGTAAAGCCTTAATTGAACAAAATGCGCTGATTGATTATTGTTTGAACGGATTGGGCGCATTTACATCAAGTTACGTTTATAGATAACAATTAAATACAATATTACTTGAAAAAGTGAACCAAACCCCATACAAGTACACTATTAATATACAATGAATTTCAACTTACGTTTTGGAGAATAAAATGGAACAAAGGTCTTCCTACAGTAGCTCAGGTGAAGCTTCTGCCTTGCAAACTAATAAGGTACTTCGTAACACTTATATGTTGCTTGCCATGACACTAACTTTTAGTGCAGTGTGCGCTGGTATTGCAATGTCTATGGGTTTAGGACGAGGTACAGCTATGATGATGAGTCTAGGTGCACTTGTTATGATTTTCTTTTTAAATAAAGCAGCGCAAAGCTCGATGGGTATTTTGTTTGTATTCGTCTTTACCGGCTTACTTGGCGCATCTTTAGGTCCGATGTTGAACCACTATGCAGGCTTTCCAGGTGGCTCAGGATTAATTCTCCAAGCTTTTGGTACAACTGCATTGGTGTTTTTCGGATTATCTGGTTATGTATTAACAACCAAAAAAGATTTTTCTTTTATGGGTGGTTTTTTACTTGTAGGATTGATTGTTGCTGTTGTAGCTTCAGTTGCAAACATTTTCCTAGGTATACCGGCACTCAGCCTAGCTGTAAGTGCAGCGATAGTGTTTATTATGTCTGGCTTCATTTTGTATGATACCAGTCGCATCATTAATGGTGGTGAAACAAATTATATCCGCGCAACTGTATCTATGTATTTAAATATTTATAACTTATTTACGTCCATTCTTCACCTTCTAGGTGTTTTTGGTAGCGACGACTAGTTTTTAAATACTTTACTTTAAAAATGCCTCAGCTTGCTGGGGCATTTTTTATGGTACATTGACCACTTATGTCATTTTTTACATGAAAATTATGTCTTCTTTTGCGTTAGTCATTACTTCTGCTCCTTTTTCGCAACAAAATGCTTACAGTGCGTATCGTTTTGCCCTTGCGGCTGCACAATCAAAACACAGCATCAACGGGATTTTTTTTTATCAAAGCGGGGCACTTAATGGGTCTAGTTTACAAATCACACCATCTGATGAATTTGACTTGTATGCAGCGTGGTTGAAACTCTCACAACAATATCGGGTGCCCCTGATGGTGTGTGTCAGCGCCGCAATTAAGAGAGGCATCACAACCGCTGAAGATGCACAAGAAACAGACAACCCACATTTTAGTTTGGCAGCGCCTTTCGAATCAGTCGGTTTAGGTGAGTTAGCAATATTGATTAGCTGTAGTGATAGGTTGATACAGTTTTGAGCCCAACAGCAGCAATAACAAGCGTTGCCATTATTAATAAATCTGCACCCTACGGTTCTTCTAACGGCCAAGAAAGCTTAGACATGGCTCTTGCTATGAGTAATTTTGCTCAAGTCGTGAGTATGTTTTTTATTGAGGATGGTGTGTTGCAGCTATTAATTTCCCAACATGCAGCATCAATTGATAACAAGGCTTATCACAAGACCTTCCCTGCTCTCGAATTTTATGACATAGAAAGCATATATGTGTGCAAACAAAGCCTAGCGCAAAGAGGAATAAAAGTGTCTCAGCTGTGTATCCCTGTGACACTCATTGAACTAGAAGACTTATCCAGCATTTTAGCTAACCAGCGATACGTAATGAGCTTTTAATGATTTTACACAAAATATCTTCAAGCCCATTCAGCCATCTGGCTCTGCAACATTGTTTACAACGTATCCATAACACTGATGGATTGCTACTAACCCAAGATGCAGTTTATGCATTAATGCATCAGACAATATACGCAAAGCTCACAGAATTACATGCAGTGTATGTGCTTAAAGATGATATTGAGGCGCGTGGGCTGAAGCTAGAAAATAACAATATTCAGATTATCACTTATGCCGAGTTCGTCGAACTCAGCTTAATATATGACAATGTAATCAGCTGGTAAGGGCAAATGGAATATCATTTTGAAGTTGCAGGTAAAAAGTTTGCTACAGATAAAGCAGGTTATTTACTGAAGGTTGAAGATTGGCAAGCAGACATTGCTGCCACTTTAGCCAAAACAGAAAACATCGAGTTAACTGATAATCACTGGGAAGTGGTTAAGTTCGTACGCCAATTTTATCTTGAATTTAACACTAGCCCAGCAATGCGAGTTCTTGTTAAAGCGATGGCCAATGAGTTTGGTCCAGAAAAAGGTAATAGCCGGTATTTATTTAAATTATTTCCAAAAGGTCCAGCCAAACAAGCGACAAAAGTTGCAGGTTTACCTAAACCTGCAAAGTGTTTGTAGCGCTTATAAAGTCTAATTCATCAAACTAAAATACGTCAAAATCAGCTATTGTTCGAAGCGTCCTTTAATTTTAAGTCGGTATTCGTGCACTTGGAAAGCCAACTCATTCTGAAACAACAACTGATTTCATAAAGTGATTTCATAAAGATTTCACAAAATGATTTCGCATAAGTTACTTGGAAGTATAAAAGCCAAGCCCCAAAAATTTTCTTACCCAATCTTCTGTAATCCACCCATATAAGATTGTAATACTGTTGGTATTGTTATGGATCCATCTGCTTGCTGGTTATTCTCCAAAATAGCCACCAGTGTTCGCCCGACGGCTAAACCCGAACCATTAAGGGTGTGCAATAGTTCAGGTTTACTCCCCTGCTCTGCACGAAAGCGGGCTTGCATTCTGCGAGCTTGGAAGTCCAGCATATTTGAGCATGATGAAATTTCACGATAAGTATCTTGAGCGGGTAACCACACTTCAAGGTCATAAGTTTTACAAGCCCCAAAGCCCATATCACCTGTACAGAGAAGCATTTTACGATATGGCAATTCAAGTAGCTGCAGCACTTTTTCAGCATGTTGCGTTAACTCTTCCAATGCATCAAAAGAAGTGTCAGGTGTAACAAGTTGCACTAGCTCTACTTTTTCAAACTGATGCAGGCGAATAAGTCCACGGGTATCACGTCCGTGCGAACCAGCTTCACTGCGAAAACAGGGGCTGAATGCTGTCATTTTCAAGGGCAAATCTTTGATCCCATAAATTTCGTCGCGAGCAATATTCGCTAATGGCACTTCTGATGTGGGGATAAGTGATAAACCCTGCCCTTCTTCTGTGGCAGGTTTAGTATGGAAAGAATCACCTTCAAATTTAGGGAATTGGCCTGTACCCACCATGCTTTCATGATTAACTAATAAAGGCACATTGGTTTCTTCATAACCATGTTCTTGTGTATGTAAATCCAGCATAAACTGAGCAATGGAACGATTCAGACGAGCAACCTGTCCACGCATCACTACGAAACGAGCACCTGCTAGTTTTGAACCCGCATCAAAATCCACACCTTTGCTTAAGTTTGCACCTAGGTCTACATGGTCTTTGATATCAAAATCAAATTCACGTGGTGTACCCCAGCGACTGATTTCAAGGTTGCCATCTTCATTTTCACCTTGAGGTACTGAGTCGTCAGGTAAATTTGGAATAGTGTGTGATTGCGCCGCTATTTCTTCTAACAAAACCGACAATTCGGCTTTTGCTGAATCTAATTCTTCACCTAGCTTACCCACTTCGGCTAAAAGAGGCTGAATATCTTCACCCGACGCTTTAGCTTTACCAATCGATTTAGATCGCACGTTGCGATCATTTTGTAACTCTTGGGTTTTGATTTGTAGAGATTTACGCTTTTCTTCTAATTCAATAAATGAACTTACGTCTAATTCAAACCCTCTTCTTTTTAGTTTTTCTGCAGTGTGTTGAATATCGCCACGTAAATATTTTGGATCTAACATTTTGTTTTATTTAACCTTTCACTAATTGAGTGCCTAACCATGCTGCAAATAAGCAACACATTATATTTAAAGTTACGTTAAGTGCAGCTTTAAACCACAAGCCCTGTTGAAAGAGCATTAACGTGTCTACTGAGAATGTGGAAAATGTGGTGAGTGCACCAAGAAAACCAATTCCAACTGTTGTACGCCATAAGGCCGCTTCTAATTGACCATGTTCCAATAATGAATACAAAAACCCTAGGAAAAATGAACCAACAATATTGACCAGAAGTGTACCAAAAGGAAAGCCTTTGCCAAACCATTGAAGCATCAGTTGTGAAAGAAAATAGCGCAAACAAGCTCCAGTTGCACCTCCAAGAGCGATAAAAATATACATCGTTGCTGTTGTATGCATACTATTTATACCTCTGCTGTGTGCTATGCAAATCAAGCTCCTTTAAAAATTTTAATTTTTCTTGTAGCTTTTTTTCTAAGCCGCGAGCACTAGGCTGATAATATAGAGTATCTCGTAAAGCTTCAGGAAAATAATTTTCTCCTGCTGCATAGGCATGACTTTCATTATGGGCGTAGCGATATTCTTTTCCATAGCCCAAATCTTTCATCAGACTAGTGGGTGCATTTCTTAAGTGTTCTGGCACCGCTGAATCAGGTGTGTCTTTTGCATGTTGAACAGCTGCATTAAACGCCAAATAGACAGCATTACTTTTTGCTGCACTGGCACAATACAGAATAGCTTGTGCAATTGCTCTTTCACCTTCTGCAGGCCCAACTCGTTGAAATATATCCCATGCGTTCAAACATATCTGCATCGCTCTAGGATCAGCATTGCCGATATCTTCTGAGGCAATAGCTAACAACCTTCTGGCAATATATAAAGGGTCACATCCAGCCACTAGCATACGTGCGAACCAATACAGTGCTGCATCAGGCGCAGAGCCGCGTATCGACTTATGAAAAGCTGAAATCAAATCGTAAAACTGATCACCGTTTTTATCATACTGTGCAACTTTTTCGCCTACGGCTAGTTTTACCATATCGACAGTGAGGGTCTTGTCTACTGAATCGGTTGGTAAAAAATCAGCACTAAGTTCTAAATGATTTAATAGACGCCTCGCGTCACCTGATGCCATATCAATCAACATTGATTTGGCTTGATGATCTAAAGTGATATCAACAAGGCCTAGACCACGTTCATTGTCGGTTAACGCTTGTGTAATAACTTCACTGAGCTCATCTGCGCTTAAGCTTTTAAGTAAATATACTCTAGCTCTTGATAACAAAGCATTGTTGAGTTCAAAAGAAGGATTTTCAGTAGTCGCTCCGATAAACGTTACGGTTCCGTCTTCTATAAAAGGTAAAAATGCATCTTGTTGACTTTTATTGAAGCGATGTACTTCGTCTACAAACAATATGGTGCGCTGATGATGTTGACTCGTATAATATTTAGCGTTGTCTATGGCCTGACGAATATCTTTAACACCACTACTGACGGCAGACAAACGCTCGATATGAGCTTCACAATGTGTAGCCACTAATTCTGCTAGCGTTGTTTTACCTGTTCCTGGTGGTCCCCACAGGATCATTGAATGACATTGACCGCGCAATAATGCCGCTCTTAATGGTTTACCTGGACCAACGATATGCTGTTGACCAAAGTACTGTTCAATCACTTTTGGCCGCATACGAGCGGCTAAAGGTGTAAACGGTGCAAACGATACTAACGGTGCAACAATTTTGTTTTTCAAGCCGTCATTGGAATCATTATTCAAACTGTTGTTGTTACCAGCAAAGTCAAATTCTGTTGTCATAGTTATCGCTGGTCGTCCAACTCATAACCTTCAGGCATAACAAACCTAAAGGTATCAGCGGGTAACGAATGGTTTTGTTCTATTTCAGAGAACAACAGTAAACTCTTTTGTTGTTGCCCATCTTGGCTTTCAATCTCAATTAAGGTGTCACCGTTAAATACTAAACGTAACGATTCGATACCCCCATTTAACTCTCGTGGCTTAATGATAAATTGACTATCTAAGCGACTCACATCAAATTTTTGCCATTGAGTACTATCGGGATTGGTTAACAAAATTAAAGGATTGTTTTCAAGGGCCGCGTTTGCTCCATAAACCACAACTTGCTCTAAGAAGGGGTCGATGTTCCAGATATTTGTACCATCAGCTAACAATACACTTTCGTTTGGTTCAAACAGCTCCCAATATAAATTGTTGGGTTGTCGTAATATTATCCGGCCCTCGGCCTCTTGCAATAATGTATTCTCAATATCGACGACTGTTTGCGTAAAATTAGCTTGATAAGTTGCAAGTAAAGCCAATTTCACTTTTAGCTGTTGTTTGGCGTCAGTTTCTGCACACAGGACAAATGTGCTATTAAGTAACACCGCGATGAATAAAAGTAGTGGTTTTAATTGTGGTAGCTTGTTCATTTATGATGACTTCTTTTAGGGTTAATCTTTAGGAGCTGCAGCGGCTAACACTTCACGGTTGCCATTATGCCCGGGAGAGGTTACGACGCCACTTTGTTCCATTTGTTCCACTAATCTGGCTGCGCGGTTGTAACCAATTCTGAATTTTCGCTGCACACCTGATACCGACGCTCGTCTGGTTTCTGTTACAAAAGAGACGGCTTCGTCGTAAAACACATCATATTCTTGATCAGCATCTTCAGACTTTTCGCCAGGTAATAGGATGTCTGTACTAGCATCACCATTTAAAATCTCATCAATATATTGTGGCGCACCACGTTTTTTCCAATCCGCAACCACGGCGTGTACCTCGTGATCATCCACAAATGCACCATGAATACGTGTTGGCACACCGGTTCCCGGTGGTAAATATAACATATCCCCTGCCCCTAAAAGAGCTTCTGCCCCTCCTTGGTCAAGAATAGTCCGGGAGTCAATTTTAGAAGATACTTGAAAAGCGATACGAGTGGGAATATTGGCTTTAATAAGACCAGTAATAACATCAACAGATGGTCTTTGGGTAGCCAATACTAAGTGAATCCCTGCGGCTCGGGCTTTTTGTGCAATACGCGCTATTAACTCTTCTACTTTTTTACCAACAATCATCATCATGTCGGCGAATTCATCCACCACTACCACAATGGCGGGTAATTTTCCTAAGATAGGTGCTTGCGTTTCCATGCTTTCTTCAGACTTCCACAATGGGTCGCGAATAGGCTCACCCACTTCAATAGCATTCAGTACTTTACTGTTATAACCTTTTAGATTCCTAACCCCAAGGGCGGACATCAATTTGTAGCGGCGTTCCATTTCTCCCACACACCAACGTAGTGCGTTAGCGGCTTCTTTCATATCGGTAACCACTTCGGATAATAAATGTGGAATACCTTCATAGACAGATAATTCCAACATTTTTGGATCAATCATAATCATACGCACATCTTCAGGCGTAGATTTATATAACAGGCTCAGGATCATCACGTTCACACCTACAGACTTTCCAGAGCCTGTGGTACCCGCGACCAAAAGATGAGGCATTTTTGCTAAATCTACCACAACAGGTTTACCGGAAATATCTGCGCCCAGAACCATGGTTAATGGTGACTCGGAAGATTGAAACACATCGGCACTGATCACTTCACTTAAACGTACCATGTCGCGTTTTTTATTGGGTAATTCTAAACCAATAACAGACTTACCTGGGATAACTTCTACCACACGCACCGAGAGGGCTGACATAGAGCGCGCCAAGTCTTTTGATAAGGTGGTGATTTTACTGACTTTAACACCCGGTGCTAAATCCATTTCAAAACGTGTAATAACAGGACCTGGATACACACCGACCACACTTGCTTCAATATTGAAATCAGCAAGTTTGGCTTCAAGTAAACGAGAGACAATTTCTAACTCTTCAGGGGTGATAGGATTTTTAACTTTATCTGCACGTTCCAGCAAAGCAAAAGATGGCATAGGTCCCTGTTTTTGGTTAACACTCACATCCGGTAAAAGTTCTTTATCTATTTCGATTTTTAGTTCGGTTTCTGGTTCGGATCCCAGCTCAGCTTCTGTCATAACAGGTTCTACTTTCGGTGATTTACCCAAAGAAGTGATTTTATTTTTTAACTCGCGAATAGAAACAGGATTTGACTTTACAGGCTCTGGTTCATCAAGAATATTTTGAGGTAAAACAGGCTCAGCTGAATATGGCGCATCATGATGATGTTCAAAATTACTATTTTCAGACTCGCTGCCCCAGAAGTCATCATCAGCGGGTACTAAATTTGTATGTTCTGGTGTTGCCTTTTTAAAAGGTAGAAGCAGATTAGACGACCCTTTAAGTTTTGCCGGTGTGCGGTAGATAAAATAACTAACACTTATCGCTAATTCGCCAATTTTATCAACAATGATAACCCACGATATACCGCTTAACAGCGTGAAGCCTGTGCAGAAGAAGCAAAGTAGCAATAGAGTTGTACCTACCAGACTAAAATAGGGGATTAGCGACGAACTTAAAATATCTCCAATGATACCACCAGAAGTGTAGTTATGAATGTCTTCTACATTGAGGCTTAGCAAACCTGTTGAACCTAAAACAAATAAAATGACACCGATCAATCTGAGTCCAATCGTAAGGTAATCTATCTCAAATAAAGTTTTAGTTTGTTGAAATAAAAACCAGCCTAAAAATGCACAACAAAATGGTAAACTGTAAGCAAACGAGCCCAAAATAAAGAATAATATATCAGCAAACCAAGCACCAATTGGTCCTACCCAATTGTTTACATCGCTTTGCAAACCAGCTTGACTCCAGCCAGGGTCGGCAGGATGAAAAGAAGTCATAGCTAGTAATAGAAAAAATGCAAAGACACAACTGATAATCATGCCTACTTCCATAATTCTTTGAATGCCCGTGAGTCGCGCCATATAAATAGTTTTCTTTTATCAATTGTTGTTAGCACATTTACACAAGATACCAGTGCAGTACTGAAAATCCTAGTTCACTGACACCTTCCGCTCGCAAATTAAGCAATACTGGGCAACGAATGTTATCTCAAGCTTATTTTAACTTGAGTTGACTCTTTTATCTCCTCCATAACCACATATGTGCGTGACTCGCTGACCCCAGGCAAACGTAATAATGTATCGCCAAGCAACTTTCGATAGCTAGACATGTCTGCAACACGTGCTTTAAGCAAATAGTCAAAATTACCTGAAACAAGATGACACTCCTGAATATCTTCATGCTTACGTACTGCGGTAGAAAATTCTTCAAATATATCAACTGATGTTTTTGTCAATGTGATCTCTACAAAAACTAACATAGACGCCCCTAATAACGAGGGGTCAACACGAGCGTGATAACCAGTAATGTAACCTTGTACCTCTAACCTTTTTACCCTTTCTAAACATGGACTTGCACTCAGTCCAATTTTACTCGCAAGATCGGCATTAGTGATTTTTCCATTTTTCTGTAATTCAATAAGAATGTTTCTATCTATCCTGTCAAGATGTTTGGGTGTTTTTATCAACATACAATATACCGCAAAGTGACTGTCATACAAAATATTATACTTTTGTATGCCTGAATACAAAACAACTTACTTTAAATATTCGATTATACTTTTCTTCTTAAATATCCTTATAAATGGAGTGTAGTTATGTTGATCGGTGTACCAAAAGAAATTAAGAACCATGAATATAGAGTGGGTTTGACCCCAGCTGCTGTAAAAGAGTTCATACAACATTCACACCAGGTATGGGTAGAAACACAAGCAGGACATTCTATTGGCTTCACAGACGAGCAATATATTGCGGCTGGAGCTGAAATAATTGAGAAAGCAGAAGCCATTTTTGCTAAAGCCGATATGATAGTTAAGGTAAAAGAACCACAACCAAATGAATGTAAAATGTTACGTCCAGGTCAGACTTTATATACCTACCTTCATTTGGCTCCAGATCCGCTTCAAACTCAGTTATTAGTTGAATCTGGCGCAACTTGCATTGCTTATGAAACGGTCACCGATAATAGAAATACATTACCGCTATTAGCACCCATGAGTGAAGTAGCTGGAAGAATGTCAGTACAAGCCGGTGCACATTATTTAGAAAAAGCGCAAGGCGGTAGCGGTACTTTATTAGGCGGCGTACCAGGTGTTGCTCCAGGAAAGGTAGTAGTAATAGGTGGTGGAGTTGTAGGATTAAATGCAGCTAAAATGGCAATGGGTATTGGTGCTGACGTGACCATATTAGACCGGTCATTAAATCGTTTACGTGAACTGGATGATATTTTTGAAGGTAGGCTAGCAACTGTTTTTTCAACTGCAGAAGCCATTGAATATTACTCTTCCAGAGCAGACCTAGTAATTGGCGCCGTATTAGTTCCGGGCGCTGCGGCACCTAAACTGTTGAATCGTGGACATATTAAAAACATGAAACCTGGTTCAGTTGTAGTAGATGTGGCAATCGATCAGGGTGGATGCTTTGAAACATCAAAAGCCACCACGCATCAGGATCCAGTTTATATTATAGATGAAGTGGTACATTATTGTGTTGCCAACATGCCTGGCGGTGTTGCACGTACATCAACCATTGCTCTCAACAATGCAACATTACCTTTTGGACTAGCTCTAGCCAATAAGGGCCCTAAACAAGCTATGTTGGATGATCCCCACTTGTTGAACGGACTTAACGTGCATCAAGGTAAGATAACCTACAAGGCTGTTGCAGATGCGTTGGGCCAAGAACTTAGTCTTGAGTATATGGATGCAAAGACAGCTTTAGAAACTCTTTAAACGTTAAAGGGTTTCTAAACGTTGAAGACTCTTTATACGTTGAAGACTCTTTATACGTTGAAGACTCTTTAAACGTTGAAGACTCTTTAAACGTTGAAGACTCTTTACATAATAGAGTCATTGATTTCTATTAATGTGTTAAGTGGGTCGGCTGATTGGGTAATCGGTCGACCTATTACTAAATAATCAGATCCAGCCTGAATAGCTTGTTTAGGTGTCATCACTCGTATTTGGTCGCCTTTATTTGAACCTTCGGGACGGATCCCAGGTGTGATTAATTTAAAATCATTTGGGGTGGCAGCGCTGTAAGACTTCGATTTAGGAAAATTAAATTTGAGTAACTTTGACTCTTGTGCAGAACACACCACACCGTCTAAACCACACTCATGAGTCAATTTAGCGAGATTAAGCACTTGTTGCTCTGGTGAAGAGTTAATACCAATTGCATTTAATTGTTTTTGATCCATGCTAGTTAGCACTGTAACCGCAATCAAAAATGGCTGATTCTCCGCATACTGAACTAAGCTCTCTCTTGCATACTCCATCATTTTAGGTCCACCTGAAGCATGCACATTGACCATCCACACCCCTAAGTCTGCAGCAGCTTGGCAAGCTCTTGCAACAGTATTAGGAATATCATGAAACTTTAAATCTAAAAAAACATCGTAGTTTTTATTAACAAGATTTGTTACGAAGCTTGGGCCAAAGTGAGTAAACATTTCTTTACCCACTTTAAGCCGGCACAACTCTGGGTCAAGTTGCTCAACAAAGGCATCAGCTTTATATACTTGGTCAAAATCAAGTGCCACCACAATTTTTGGGTCTTTTTTAATCATTGTCATACTATTCGCCATCTAAGCCTTTAATTGGTTTAACCACACCCCATTTTTTACATGAAGGGCATAACCAATGAATTTTGCTCCCAGCAAATCCACAACTATGACATTTATATTTGGGTCGTTGCTTTATTTGTTCTTCTAGTAACTCTTTCAATAGTATTAAACTAATAGTCGATTGCTCATGGTCTTGTAAATCAATATACAAACCCATAAGGGTTTTGAAACCTTTCATGGTGGGATGTTTTTTTAATTGATCTAACAACACTCCTGCTGCACTTTCTACTTTACCAGCTTTTGCCATCAATTTGACTTTAGCCAAATAAGCGGTGGCGCATTGCTGCCAATATTCATCTAATACTTTATTAAATTTCACATGGTCGTTCAAATTTTCGGCACATTCCTCGATTAGAGGCACCGCTTCACTTAACCAACTTAAATCACGACTAGGGATTTGGCTTAAACAATCAATAGCATTATCAAAGTCATGTTGTTGCATAGCGATTTTACCTAACAACAACCATGGACGAACTGCCTTCTCATCAACATCTATAGCTTTCTTAAGATGAATTTCAGCTTCTGTTAGATTATTATTTTTAATTTCAATGTTTGCTTGTTCACAATAAAAGTGGGCAACACGTGTATATAACTCATCGCTGTCACCGCCTGCACCAATCATTTGTTCTGCTAACTCGATAGCTCTTGGCCATTCTTTGGTAGTTTGATAAATATTAAATAACTGGACTTGCGCATTTAAGAAATGTTTTTGACTATTCAATAGCTGTAAAAAAGCGTTCTCTGCGCGTTCTAAAAAACCGGCCAGAATATAGTCTCTTCCAAGTTCATATAAAGCGGATTCTCGTTGTAAAGCTGAAATTTGTTCTTTGCTGACCAAGTTTTGATGCACTCGAATTGCTCGATCAAGTTCACCTCGATGTCTGAAAAATTTTCCCATTGCAATATGAGTTTCAACCGTGTCACTGTCCAGATCGATCATTTTGATGAGTGTATCAACAGCTTTATCTGGCTCATCAGAAAGCAAGAAGTTCAATCCTTTATAATAATGTTTGGCTAATATACTTGAATGTTTTTGTTGCGCTTGACGGGCGCTGTTTCGGCCCATCACCCAGCCATATCCGGCAGCAACTGGTAATAATAAAAAAAGAAGTTCTAACATTATGAAACGTTAATAGGCAGTGAGAGTTTTTTATTTTTTCGTTCTAATTTACGAATACGCCACTTTAATCTTAATAGTGTGCCAACAATCAATAAGACTGAGAATATGACGCCTAAAGAAAATGTCACAGCCAATAACACTGACAATCGTATTTCTGTCTCAGCTAAGATATAGTTAATAGATACGGTATGACTATTCTGCGAACCAATAAACCCTGCAATAACAAGTATTAATAATACAAACAGTAGCAACAATAATCCTTTGATTCTCATTTAGTCCCCTCTGGGTCGTCCAATCCAAAATATTGTTGATTACTAGCATGTAGTCTATTACATCTTTGATTGCTCAATATAATCTACAAAATAAGTTAATTTTACATTAAGCTAACTCTAACAAAAACGGCACCCTAATTGGAGTGCCGTTTTAAAAAAGTTTTTCAAAAGCTTAACTAACTAAACTTTCATTGACCCTTTCTCGTAATTCTTTACCGGGTTTGAAATGTGGGACATACTTGCCTTCTAATTTCACAGTTTCACCCGACTTAGGGTTACGACCAACTCGTGGTGCGCGATAGTGCAAAGAAAAACTACCAAAACCTCTTATCTCGATACGCTCACCTTTTTGTAAGGTTTGAGCCATCTGTTCCAGCATCTCTTTTATCGATAACTCCACGTCCTTGGCAGGGACTTGACGCATTTTATCGGCCAGTCTTTCTATAAGTTCAGACTTAGTCATTGAGTAAACACTCCCTTAATCAAAAAAACCATTAGTACCGATAGTAAGCGCGTTAAATTATTTGTCAAAATATTATCATTCAAAATAATTAATACGCTTGTAAATGTCGTCAATTAGTCGCTTTTAGCAGCTTTAAATGCATCAGCAAAAGCGTTAGTGAAACCAACATCTTCTTGTTGATTCACTTTATCTAGCGCGTCTTTCTCATCTGCGTGGTCTTTCGCCTTAACAGATAAGTTAACGATGCGATTCTTACGATCAACACCCATAAATTTGGCTTCGATCTCAGTATCAACACTAACTATTGTCGTGGCGTCTTCAACGCGGTCACGTGCTAAATCAGCTACACGGATATAACCTTCGACTTCATCACCAAGCTTAACAGTTACGCCTTTAGCATCTACTGCAGTAACCATACCATTTACAATAGTGCCTTTCTTAGTATCTGTAATGTACTGATTGAATGGGTCTTCTTCAATCTGCTTAACACCTAGAGAAATACGCTCGCGCTCAGGGTCAACTTGAAGTACAACAGCTGATATTTCGTCACCTTTCTTGTATTCACGAACGGCTTCTTCGCCAGTCTTATTCCAAGAAATGTCAGATAAGTGAACTAAACCGTCTATGCCGCCATCAAGACCGATGAAGATACCAAAGTCTGTAATAGATTTAATCTTACCACTGACTTTATCGCCTTTACTTTGTGCTTTTGCAAACTCTTCCCAAGGGTTAGGAATACATTGCTTAAGACCAAGAGATATTCGACGACGTTCTTCGTCAATTTCAAGCACCATAACTTCACATACATCGCCAAGGTTGACTACCTTAGATGGATGAATGTTTTTGTTGGTCCAATCCATTTCTGAAACGTGAACTAAACCTTCAACACCGTCCTCGATCTCTACGAAACAACCGTAGTCAGTTAGGTTAGTCACTGCACCACTTAATTTAGCGCCTTCAGGATAACGGTTAGCAATTTCTTGCCAAGGATCGTTGCCCATCTGCTTCATACCAAGAGAAACACGAGATTTTTCTTTATCGAATTTCAATACCTTAACGTTGATTTCATCACCAACATTAACAATCTCACTTGGGTGCTTAACACGTTTCCATGCCATATCTGTGATGTGTAGAAGACCATCTACACCACCTAAGTCAACAAACGCGCCGTAGTCAGTAAGGTTCTTAACGATACCTTTAACTTCATGACCTTCTTCAAGGTTAGCAAGAAGCGTATCACGCTCTGCACTGCTTTCTGCTTCGATAACAGCACGACGAGAAACAACAACGTTATTACGTTTTGCATCTAGTTTGATAACTTTAAATTCTAATTCTTTGCCTTCAAGATGCGTTGTATCACGAACTGGACGTACATCAACCAATGAACCTGGTAAGAATGCACGAACGGTGTTCACTTCAACCGTAAAGCCACCTTTAACTTTACCGTTAATAACACCTATGATGGTTTCTTTTTCAGTGTAAGCTTTTTCTAATTCTACCCAAGCTTCGTGGCGTTTCGCTTTTTCGCGAGATAAAATTGTTTCACCGAACCCATCTTCTATGGCATCCAAAGCAACATCGATTACATCACCTACAACAACATCAAGCTCGCCTTCGGCGTTTCTGAATTGTTCTACAGGGATGGCGCTTTCAGATTTTAGGCCAGCATCAACGAGTACTATATCTTTATCAATTGATACAATTGTACCTTTGACGATAGAGCCAGGACGGGTTTCAATTACTTTTAAACTTTCTTCAAATAGATCAGCAAAATTTTCAATCATAGTGTTTTAATATATTTCTTTTTTGACATCCACGTTACAATCCAGTGAGCGCGGGGTTGTTATTCATAACCAAATCATCCTAACTTGGCAGGCTTTTTCTACTTAACTGTTTACTGAAGTAGACTTTTTAGTTAATTTCTCTTCAATAAACATTTCAATCTTTTCAAGCACTTGTTCTATATTCAACTCAGTGGAATCTAGAACCAATGCATCCCTTGCAGGTACTAAAGGGGCAATAGCTCGATTTGCATCTCGCTCGTCGCGTTCTTTTATGTCTTGCAAAAGGCGCAGCATATTAACATCATGCCCCTTGTCTTTCAACTGCTTAAAACGCCTACCAGCTCGCTCTTCTGCGCTCGCAGTCAAAAATATCTTAACTTGAGCTTCTGGGAAGACTACCGTTCCCATGTCTCGACCGTCAGCCACAAGACCAGGTGCTTGTTTAAAACCTCTTTGACGTCTTAATAAAGCTTCACGAATTGATGGTAATGAGGCTATTTTTGACGCGGTTGCTCCTACTTCTTCAGTGCGAATGGTATCGCTAACATCTTCACCCTCTAGGATAACTCTTACCCCATTTTCTGTAGTCTCAAAATTTACATCTAAGCCTGACGCTAATGGAAGCAAGCCTATTTCGTCATCGGCTGGAATTTGATGGTGCAGTGAGGCAACAGCTAAAACTCGATATATGGCGCCGCTGTCTAAAAAGTGCCAGCCCAGTTTTTTAGCTAACAAATTACTGGCCGTTCCTTTACCTGCGCCGCTTGGACCGTCGATGGTAATGACAGGTTCTGTGTACATGCGCCCTCCTGAGCTTAACAAATCGGGCGCAATTATACGGATAGATGTAACATTAGCAATGATGCTAATGTTACAATTTCCTAACCTCAATAATCATTGCTTTAAAAACGTACTGTTTAAGCGTTTTTATTCACACATGTCGAGGGTAAATCCATTTGAGTATATTTTATTTACAGATAGTCGCAAACCTCTGAAAATAATCAGGAAATGTTTTAGCAGTGCAACCAGGGTCGTTGATAACAACAGCGGTGTCACTTAAGGCCACCAATGAGAAACACATAGCAACACGGTGATCATTATAAGTATCGATTTCGGCATGTAACAACTGCTTTGGAGGCGTGATAGTTATATAGTCATCTCCCTCTTCTACTGTTGCACCAACCTTACGAAGCTCACAACTCATTGCAGCTAGACGATCTGTTTCCTTTACCCGCCAATTATATATATTTCTGATTGATGTGATACCTGTAGCAAAAAGCGCCGTGGTCGCGATAGTCATAGCAGCATCAGGGATATGATTCATGTCTAAGTCGATAGCTTTTAATGGTGCGCTGGTGACTTCAATAAAGTCATCTTGCCAGTTAACTTTTGCACCCATTTGTTGCAACACTTCCGCAAAGCGAATATCACCTTGAATGCTATTTTTACCAATACCGGTGACTTTGACAGTACCACCTCTAATCGCTCCAGCGGCGAGGAAATAAGAGGCCGATGAGGCATCACCTTCCACCATAAAATGTCCTGGTGACCTGTATTGCTGCTGACCTTTGATGACAAACTGCTGATAGTTTTTATTGACTACATGAATACCAAACTGCGACATTGTATGAAGCGTTATATCTATGTAAGGTTTAGATACTAGTTCACCGATTATGACAATACTGGTATCAAGTTCAAATAAAGGCGCACTCATCAGTAATGCCGTAAGAAATTGGCTAGATACACTCCCATCTACCGTAATGTTACCACCTTGAATAACATGACCTTTAATCGATAAAGGAGGGTAACCATCACCTTTCAAATAATCGATACTGGCCCCTGCCTGGCTCAAAGAATCAACTAAGGCACCAATTGGGCGTTCCTCCATTCGGGGCTCACCTGTCAGCTCAAATTCCCCATGACTGCATGCTAATGCTGCACAAAGTGGCCGCATAGCTGTACCTGCATTACCTAGAAATAAAGTGACGGGTTGTGAGACATTAAACACACCAGCATTACCTGTTACCCAACACTGTGTTTTACATTCAGATAAACGATAACCGATATTTAACTTAGTGAGGGCATTAAGCATATGATGAATGTCTTCGCTGTCTAACAAGTTAGTTAGGTGAGTTTCACCACTAGCTAAGGCAGCGAGCAACAACGCTCGATTAGACAAACTTTTAGATCCAGGTACATTGACCGTTCCGTCCACTTTATTAATTGGCGAAAGATACAACTGTTCCATTATTTGTATTTCCTAGCGAAATTTTGCATGAACTCAGTTAACGCATTCACCCCTTCGATTGGCATAGCGTTATAAATACTGGCGCGCATCCCACCTATACTTCGATGACCTTTTAGAGCGGTTAATCCTGCTTTTTCTGATTCTTTTACAAAAACAGCGTCTAAATCTGTATTAGGAAGATGAAACGTTGGATTCATTTTCGAACGAAAGTCAGGGTGAACTTTATTTAAATAAAAGTCGCTTTCATCAATACATTTGTATAAAAGTGCTGCTTTCTCAGCATTTTTTTCGGCGATACCCTCAACTCCACCTTGCTCTTTAAGCCATTTAAATACCAAACCAGCTAAGTACCACGAATAAGTAGGCGGCGTGTTGTACATAGAGTTGTAGTTAGCCATAGTTTGATAATGCAAAAAAGTGGGTGTTTCAGGCATTGCAAAATCTAATAAATCATCCCTAACAATCACTACAGATAACCCCGAAGGTCCAATGTTTTTCTGTGCTCCAGCGTATATGACCCCAAATTTAGAGACATCGATTGGTTTCGACAAAATATTGGATGACATATCAACTACCAATGGCACATCACCACAATCTGGAATGTCATTGATCTCTATCCCTTCTATTGTTTCATTTGAACAATAATGGAAATAGGCACTTTTTTGATCAATTTGCGCAGCGGTGATGCTCGAGACGGTGCTTAAACCGTCTTGCATAACTATATCGCCCACTACATTTGTTTTCAAAAATTTGCTGGCTTCTTTTAATGCGCCTTCCGACCAGGAGCCACTCATCAAAAAATCAACTGTATCGCCATTTCCATGTAAATTCATCGGCACTGCTGAAAACTGACCTCGCCCACCGCCTTGAGCAAAAAGTATCTTGTAATTGTCAGGTACACAAAGTAAATCTTTTAGATCTTGTTCTGCCGTTTCAGCCAGCGCAATATACTCTTTGCTACGATGACTAATTTCCATCACAGATCTGCCCATGGATTGCCAATCCAAAAACTCTGCTTGTGCTTTTTGCATGACGGCTACTGGTAACATGGCGGGACCAGCACAGAAATTATAAATTTTTGTCATTTTTCTACCAAAAAAAACGAGCGGCATTAGCCACTCGTTGTTGTTTCTAATTTATCAATATTAATACCTATAAATCAGTTAGTTTCCATATCTTTCAATATAAAGATTAGGACTCTCTTATATGTCTTCGTTATCTAGAGCATTATCGTCAGTGTCATTATCAGTGCCTTCATCAACATTTTCATCGGTAACGGCTTCAATCACTTCAGATTCTTCACCTTCGATTAACTCAATTTCAAGCTCTTCAATTTCGTCAATACGTTGCAAGCCGACAACATGCTCACCTTCAATGGTTCGAATTAAGCGGACACCTTGGGTATTACGACCAACAGTAGAGACTTCTTCGACACGAGTCCGAACAAGTGTACCTTTGTCACTGATTAGCATGATTTCATCACTATCATTAACCTGGACAGCACCAACAACTTTTCCGTTGCGTTCAGATACTTTGATAGATACCACACCCTGCGTCGCTCGACTCTTTGCAGGGTAATCTGCGACGGGTGTGCGTTTACCGAAACCATTTTCAGTGGCGGTTAAAATAGCACCATCACCTTTAGGTACAATCAATGAAATTACTTTTTGACCGTCTTTTAAGCGAATACCACGAACACCTGTAGCGGTTCTGCCCATGGGACGTAAAGCAAGCAATTCTTCGCCCGTTTCAGGGTCAAGCTTGATGTTCCCAGTTTCAGCTTCACGTTGTTTTTCATTAAAACGTACCACTTTTCCAGCGTCTGAGAACAACATAATGTCGTCATCCCCATTAGTGATATCGACACCAATTAACTCATCCCCCTCATTTAAGTTAACAGCAATAATACCGTTAGCTCTAGGACGAGAATAAGAAGTTAAAGCAGTTTTCTTGACTGTACCATTAGCTGTTGCCATCAATACATATTTACCTTCTTCGAACTCTTGGATAGGTAAAATAGCGGTAATACGTTCGTTTTCTTCAAGAGGAAGAATGTTAACGATTGGACGACCACGAGCATTTCTGCTGGCAAGGGGTAATTGATACACTTTCAACCAATATAGACGTCCTCGAGTCGAGAAACATAAAATATGATCATGCGTATTTGCTACTAGCAACTTTTCGATGAAATCTTCATTTTTCATTTTTGTTGCTGACTTACCACGGCCACCACGTCGCTGCGATTCATAATCATTCAGTTTTTGATATTTGACATATCCCTCACGAGATAAGGTAACAACGACTTCTTCTCGCTCAATCAAATCTTCAATATCAATGTCATGTGATGCAGCAGTAATAACAGTTCGGCGAGCATCACCATACTCATCACGGATAGCTTCAAGCTCTTCACGAATAATTTCCATCAAACGTTCAGGACTATTTAATATGTGTAATAATTCAGCAATAAAATCAAGCAACTCTTTGTATTCAGACAATATTTTGTCGTGTTCCAAACCTGTTAGCTTGTTCAAGCGCAAGTCTAGTATAGCTTGTGCTTGTTGCTCAGTTAAGTAATAAAGTCCATCGCGAATTCCATATTCCGGCTCTAACCAATCAGGTCGTGCGGCATCATTGCCTGAACGTTCAAGCATTTCGGCAACATCACCCAAAGACCAGCCCTGAGCAGTTAAAGAAACTTTAGCCTCAGCTGGACTTTTAGACGCTTTTATCATTGCAATGATAGGGTCAATGTTAACCAGTGCTATTGCCAAACCTTCTAGGATATGAGCCCGTTCACGTGCCTTTTTCAGTTCGAATACAGTCCGTCTAGTGACCACTTCGCGACGATGCAACACGAACGCTTTCAAGATATCAATCAGGTTAAATATCTTCGGCTGAGTTTTATCTAGCGCCACCATATTGATACCAAATACAGTTTGCATTTGGGTTTGAGAATACAGATGGTTTAACAGAACCTCTGCAGATTCATTGCGTTTTACTTCGACAACAATACGCATTCCGTCTTTATCAGACTCATCACGCAAAGCAGAAATGCCTTCAATTTTTTTCTCTTTAACTAAGTCTGCGATCTTTTCAATCAATCGCGCTTTATTCACTTGATAAGGTATTTCGTGAACAATAATGGTTTCTTTACCGTTATCTTCAGTTTCAATTTCAGCACGGGCGCGCATGTAAATTTTACCACGACCAGTGCGGTAAGCTTCTTCTATACCTTTTCTGCCGCTTATGAATGCAGCAGTGGGAAAATCAGGCCCTGGAATATGTTCAATCAATTCTTCAATAGTGATGTCAGGATTATTAACCATGGCTATACAGCCATTCACCACTTCAGTCAGATTGTGGGGCGGTATATTAGTTGCCATACCTACTGCAATGCCTGAAGAACCGTTGATCAACAGATTAGGAACTCTTGTTGGTAAAACGTTAGGAATAAATTCCGATTCATCGTAATTGGGTACAAAGTCAACAGTTTCTTTTTCTAAATCAGCCAATAACTCGTGAGCTATTTTTGACATGCGAATTTCGGTATAACGCATGGCCGCAGCTGAATCACCATCAACCGAACCGAAGTTACCTTGGCCATCTACCAACATATACCTGAGCGAGAAAGGCTGAGCCATACGAACAATAGCTTCGTAAACAGCTGAATCTCCATGAGGGTGATATTTACCTATTACGTCTCCTACCACACGGGCAGACTTCTTGTAAGGTTTGTTAAAATCGTTTTTCAGTTCGTTCATGGCGAATAAAATCCGGCGGTGAACCGGCTTCAAACCATCTCGAACATCAGGCAGCGCCCTGCCAACAATAACGCTCATCGCATAGTCGAGATAAGAGTTTTTAAGTTCTTCTTCTATATTAATTGGAAGAATTTCATGGGCGTGTTCAGTCATATACAGCCTTGTCCCTAGTCGTTATTATTAGAATATTAGTTAAGTAAAATTCGTTTGGTCAATTTTAAGCTAGGACTTAAAATTAGGTTTAC
>OOGD01000075.1_pt1 | contig 23983 bp, 18 predicted proteins | sample 1670381 | NCBI WGS metagenome assembly OOGD01 (sample SAMEA98146918, study PRJEB22522) | marine metagenome | biome: marine biome; feature: marine water body; material: sea ice | place: Arctic Ocean | collected 14-Sep-2015 | depth 1.3 m | reverse complement strand
GATTAAACCAGGCGCCTTAATTGAAGTACAACTCTCGGTTGGCAATAATCTCAGTGTAGTGAGAATTCCTAGTGTAGCGGTGCGTTATGATGCGTTTGGCAGCTATGTTTTTATTTTAAATAAAGATAATAATGCAGACTGGCGTGCAACCCGTCAGAGTATAGAAGTACGAGCTAACGACAACAAAACTACAATTGTCACCTCTGGCCTTAACATTGGTCAGACTATTGCCTCTATAGGATCATCCAAATTACGTGAAGGTTTATTGGTTAACGTGGCCGCTTCTGTTGCAGGAAACGCTCTTGATGAATAAGACCCAGGGTGAATTACTGATTAGCGAGGAAGACACAAAACCCTCTATTATGGATGTGTTTTGTCGCCGTCCTGTTGTGGCTATTGTTCTCTCCTTAGTATTAGTGTTGGTAGGTATCCGCGCCTCAGTTGACTTACCAGTTTTGCAATTTCCTAAAATCGCTAGTGCTTCATTAAAAATTACGACCCCTTACATTGGCGCTTCCGCTGACGTAGTGCAAGGCTTTATCACCGAACCAATCGAGAGAGCAGCTGCGTCCGTGCCCGGAGTGGATTATATCGATTCTAATACTACTCTAGGTCTAAGTACCGTTAACGTCTGGTTAAAGTTAAATGAAGACAGCACAGATGCATTGGCCGAACTGTCCTCACGACTTGATCAAATTCGCTTCGAGTTACCTGAAGGTGCTGAAGATCCTTCGGTGCAAGTTGTCAGAGCAGACAGACCTTTTGCGGTGTTTTATTTAAACGTTGAATACGATGAAGAAAATGCCGGAATGTCGCGCTTGGAAGTGACCGATTTTTTATCTAGGCGAGTGGTACCAAACTTATCCACTATTATTGGCGTGCAAAGAGTTGGACTTGAAGGCAGCCGTTCGCCAGCTATGCGAATATGGTTAGATACTAAAAAAATGGCAGCATTTAATGTTGCCGCTGATGATGTAGCCAATGCATTGCGAAGTAACAACCTCATCGCCACCATGGGCGCAAGTGAGAACAATCAGCAGCGTATTGCTTTAATGACCGACAGCTCTTTGACCAACGTCGACGCGTTTAACCAACTTATTGTGCGTGAGGAGAATGGCGCACAAATTCGTATTAGCGATATCGCCAAAGTAGAATTGGGCGAGGTAGAAGGTCAAGTAACCGCACGTTTAGACAAAAAGACCAATGTTTTTATTTCTGTGTGGCCTCTACCTGGTGCTAATGAGATTGATATTGGCGATAGGTTGTACAAAAAGCTTGAGATTATCAATCAAACGTTGCCTAAAGGACTGTCTATTACCAGCGGTTTTGATGGCACGCTGTATATGCGTAATGCTCTCAAAGAAATCTTCATTACCCTTGCTGAAACCATCGTTTTGGTAGGCATTGTGGTAGTGGTAATGATGGGATCTTTTCGTACTGCTCTGGTACCACTCATTACTATTCCTATTTCGATTTTGGGCGCAGTGGCGGCCATGACCCTAATGGGGTTTACACTTAACTTATTGACCGTCTTAGCCATAGTATTATCGGTGGGGCTGGTGGTTGACGATGCAATAGTGGTAGTAGAGAATGTCGCGCGTTATATGCGCAGTGGCATGAGTAGGATGCAAGCTGCGCTGATCAGTTCACGACAATTATTAGCACCGATTATCAGCATGACCATCACTTTAGCTGCTGTTTATGCTCCTATAGGTCTATTGTCTGGGCTAACAGGTGCTTTGTTTAAAGAGTTTGCTTTTACCCTCGCAATTGCCGTATTGATTTCAGGTTTTGTGGCGGTAACGTTGTCACCCATTATGAGCGCCTATGCCTGTCCTGAAGGCGGTAAAGAAGGCAAGTTCACTCTGAAAATAAATGCAGGTTTTGCACGTTTGCAACTTTGGTATGGTAAATTGTTATTACGTACTATTGATTTTAAAGCACAAGTATTAACTGGAGCAGTGTTTCTGGCTTTGTTAAGTGTGCCTTTTTATCTGCTGTCGCTCAAAGAACTGGCGCCCACTGAAGACCAATCAAGTATCACCGTCATTGTCGAAGCAGCGCCCGAGTCATCTTTGCAATATACCACACAACATATGGACGAAGTGGTAGACGTGATGAATCAACTCGAAGGTAGTCAGTTTATGTGGCAAATTATTAATCCTGTTGGTGCTTTTGGTGGGGTTGAATTTGTGCCATTAGAAGAGAGAAAAGAAAGTGTCCAAGAGATATTTTGGAAGGCTTTTGGTGCATTGTCATCAGTACCCGGTTTAAAGGCTTTTCCGGTATTGGACTCTGCTTTGCCCACATCTGGTAATTTTTCTGTTGAAATGGCAGTGTTAAGTACTGAACCCTACGCAGACATGAAAGTTTATGCTGACAAAATGGTGGCTGCGGCTATGGCCAGTGGTAAGTTTTTATTTGCTGAAACAGACTTAAAAATTGACTTGCCACAAGCTCGATTTTTATTAGATCGCCAACGAATAGCAGACCTAGGCATGGACTTGGCAAGTGTCAGCCGACAGCTAGATGTAATGTTATCAGGCAATTTCGTGAATCGTTTTAACAAAGACGGTCGCGCTTATCGTGTTATTCCCATGATAGATGAAGATCAAAGAGTGAATCCTGATGCCATATTAGACTTACAAATTCGTACACCAAGCGGTGCCCTTGTTGCTATCCGTTCCATCGCCAAGCTTGAAACCGAAGTGGCGCCCAGAGTGTTAGTCAAGTTCCAGCAGAAAAACGCCTTCCGTATTTATGGTGAGGTAATCCCAGGTACAACCAAAGAGCAAGGGTTGGGTGCGTTAGAACAAGCTGCGGCCGAACTATTACCCACTGATTATAATATTGACTATGCGGGTGAGTCTCGGCAAATTCGCTTAGAGGGCAACTCACTCGAAGGTGTGTTACTGGTGGCTTTGGTGTTTGTGTTTTTGGTCTTGGCAATCCAATTTAATAGTTTTCGCGACCCTCTTGTGGTGTTGCTTGGCTCAGTGCCGTTAGCACTGGCAGGGGCGATGATGTTTACGTTTCTAGACTTCACCACTATCAATATTTACTCTCAAGTGGGCTTTATTACACTGGTGGGGTTAATAGCTAAAAATGGCATTCTGATCGTGGAATTTGCTAATCATATGCAGATACAAGGGTATGCAAAGATTGAAGCTATTCAGCTTGCCGCACAAACAAGATTACGCCCCGTATTAATGACAACGGCTGCTACAGTACTTGGGCATTTCCCCTTGGTACTTGTAACAGGCGCAGGGGCTGAAGCCAGAAACAGTATCGGCATAATTTTAGTCGCAGGCATGTTAGTTGGCACTATGTTCACACTTTTGGTATTGCCGAGCGTGTACATGGTTTTAGCGTCAAATCACTCAAAAGATAAAAACGCTAAAGGCTCTAATGGTGAAGGGGTCATAGAAGTGGAAAGCGCATGATGATGGGTCTGCCAAACGCTTAATTGCTCTTTTAGCTTTAACGGAACTTGTTAATGCTTTTTAAGCATATTTTCGACAGAATTTTCACCACACGAGTCTGTACTTAACGTTTTATTTATTTGGTATAAATTTTGACTGTAAGTGGCAGACTCAAATCGGCCAAGATTAGTTCGAAAAAAATTATCATCGACCGTTATTTTGTGACCAACGCTACTGTTACTTTAAGCTGTTGTTTGTGTTGCTTTGGTACGTTAAAGCCTAGATAAATGTGCTGTCTAGCTAGCTTGAATAATTTATTTTCGTTGAAAAGTTGTTACGTAAAGCCCATTCAATACTAGCCTGTCTGAAAACACTTAATTTGATTGGTGGCAGAAAATTAGAGTGTAAAACCTACTGAATCAATTATAAACATATGATATCGGGATTGATATCACCTCTGCATTTACGTCCTATTGTCGACTCGTGCCATATAATCAATCATTTTTAACGCTTTCATATGGCCTAGAGGCAAATCAGACATCAGTCTCATTTTATGCGTCAATACCTACTAAATTTGTATATCAACTTTTCTCATACTATGTCAAATGAGTAATTAAAAACGGGGGTCGCTTTAATTAGAATGATAAAGAGTAAAGTCAATGATTTATAACAACTCGTATTTGATATTCATCAATGGATTTATTCTTACAGGCTGGAGTTAGGCATCAAAGACATAAAACGAGGATCGTTTTGTAAGCGTTTCAAATCGGGGTCTAAAACAATAAATTGCTGGTAGTTTTGTTCTAGTGTCACTGCCTCTTGAAGTAGTGACACCGCTCGCTCTGTATCATCTTCTTGGAGTAAGGCTAAGGCTTTAAAATAGAGGATTTCAGGATTTCGTCGCGATTGTTCAATCGCTTGCTCCAGTAATTTCATTCCTTCTGCTTGCTTATCTAAATGCACTAAATATAAGCCTAATATCGCCCGGGTATGCCAATCTTCTTTATTAACTTGTAAATTATCACGTGCTAGTTCAGCTGCACGCTTATAAGCATACTGTGACTCTGACTCCTGCCCGGGAATAAAACGATAACTTTCAGCCAAACGCCCCCAAATTCTATGGTCCGTTTTTGCAAATCCTAACGCTTTTGTCTGCATATCCACGGCTTGTTCAAATTGCGCCGCATAATAGTAAAACATACCTAAATTGGTATAGGCTTGCCTAGAAGGATTTAATTCTAGTGAACGCTCGTATGCTTGCAGGGCTTTTTTAGTATCCCCCAGCATCCAATACGCTGACCCTTTACCGAGAAAGCCTTTAGATGAATCAGGTGTAAGTCGCGAAACAATTTCATACGTGTTTGCAGAATTATTATATTGTTTTTTTGTGTAATAAAAATTAGCTAATGCTTCATAGGCTTTCCAGTAGTTACGCTTTAAATCTATTGCACGTAAAAAAGCAATCTCAGCTTCATCAAATTCCTCTTTGGCTGAGTATACTTCCCCAAGTTCGATGTATGCATCAACGTCGTTAGGAGATATTGCGATAGCTTCAAGCAAAATTTCTTGTGCTTTTTGATACGAGCCACTAACGCGATATAATCGACTTAAAGCAACCTTAACATCACTATTGCTATCAAGATTGAGGTTTTGAGCTTTTTCGCAGGCTACTTCAGCATTGGTAAAATCGTCAATACCATTTGTAATGACATACAGTGCCAAGTTTGCTTCGCATATTCCCGCATATGCCCGCGAAAAAGAAGAATCTACAGACAATGCTTGATTAAATAGTTTGTTAGCGGTGCCAATACGCTCCGCATCTTGCGAACTACGTAGCTTTTCTAATCCTTGCAAATAAAAAATGTAGGCATCAATATTTTCTGATTGTGTTTGCTGTAATCGATTTTGTGAATCAACCGACAGGGCTATCTTTAATTCATTTACAACCGAAGATGCAATTTCTTTTTGAATTGCAAAAACATCATCAAGGTTGCGATCGTAAGATTTACTCCAAGCGTTAAATCCTTCTTTACCATCTATTAATTGAGCACTAATACGTATTCGATTACCTTCTCGTCTGACACTACCTTCGAGCACATGTCCAACGTTTAATAATTGTGCAACCTCACGAATATCGACTCGTTCACCCCGAAATCTGAATGAGGAAGAGCGGGCAGCTACATTAAGTTCACGAATACTTGATAAATGGTTTAAGATTTCTTCTGCTAGTCCATCAGCAAAATAATTAGATTCTGGTTGACCATCGAAATTTTCAAATGCCAAGACTGCAATTGAATTGGCAGGAAAGTCCGTTATATTTACATCATTTTTTGATTCAGATTCAGATTCCAGCGAAGCTGTTTCGGTAGCTGCAGGTTGAATTCTATCATTCAAAAATATCGCAAAGCCCCATGTTACCAAAATGACAAGTAAACATAAGAACAATGCCAGTGGTCTACTGGCTTTTTTCTGTTTTTGAGTGACCGCGCCTTCTACTTGCCACAAAGGTAAATCGAACATGACTCCGTGGGACTTAATATCGAGTATCCAACCTAAAAACACTACTGCTGGGAACCCAGATATAGAAATAATAATGAGTAAGCGTACGCCACCCTTTGGCAGTCCTAAAGGTTCAAAAGTTAGCTCTGCCACCTGCAACACTAACCAGCCAACTACGGCGTAAGTGATTACCACAGACACGATTTCTCGCCGACGAACTTCGGAAATTAATTGGCTAAAAAAGCGCGATAAGATAGGTGTCACTCCCTGATATTATTACATTCAATACCCATGTAATAAGATAAAAACACAATATAGTGTTTTAACTGTTATGAGTATATACTCAATTTTCAGTATAACCACAAAGTGAATTGGTCATGTCAGAATCAGACAACAGCAACGATAATGAGTCCGTAAGTAGTAATCAGGAAGATAACCAAACTGAAAACACAGAGCCTGCAGAAAGTTCTTCAGATGATCTTAATATCCGCGAAGTTGTGCGTCACACTCTTCCAGGCAGACCCGATACTCGTCGATAATGTGTAATAATATACAAAGTAAATACGCAATTATTGTGTGTTTACTTTTGCTCCCTTCTTAATAAGTTATAAAATGAGTTCTCATTTGTTAAACACCGCTAATTAAAAATCACAAATGCCAAATAACGATATTGTAGTGGCTACATGTTTTCCAAGAAAATGTTAGTCTTAATCCGGTGGATAGTACTCTGCGTTATTATGGAATTCAACCTGCGCTTAAGATTGAACCACCGATTTCTTACAAATATAAAACACGGTGAAAACCACACCTAAGTTTGCTTTGTTTAACCATCAAGTCTCCACAATATTCAGTTTAACCAACGTAAGTCTAATAAAATCGATGACTGTTAAATACACAAAGTATGAATTGATTTTATTTTGCTCAAATCAATTGAGATGATTTATTGGTATTAAGAATGTTTTCTTTCGATCACAACGCTGATCGTGACAAGTGTTTCCGTTATGCAGTGATGCTTAAAAAGCAGATTATCTGAATTTTACTAAGTCGATACAGCTAACTTTATTACCTCTTACAAAGGTTGAACTAACATCTAAGTTTGCGGCGGCATATTGTGAAAATGGGATAGTGTATAATATTATTCCTTGTGGTTTTTCTAGACGTTCAGATACTTTTTTGAGTCTCTTAAATCCTCTGACTAAGATATAATTTTTAGATGCATTAATTTAGGGCTGGAAATCAGGACTATTCGTTAGAAAAGTACAATATATTAACGCTTGAGGTATTTTATCGATTGAAACATTCAAATCAAAAACAGCAAGATTATGAATCTTGTCGAGCATGGCTACTTATCTCTATACTTTTTCTAACAAGTTCTTGTGTGAGTTGGCTGCAACCGACCTTAAATCAAGACATTGTTGAAATACAAGCTGGTGAATACAAGCTTGACAAAGACCACGCTGCATTATTATTTAAAATTAATCACATGGGATTCTCAAGCTATGTGGGGCGCTTTAATGAGTTTGATGTCAGCCTGGATTTTGATCCTAATAATATTGAAAACTCGCGCATTGAAGCGATAATAGATATGCGTAGCATCGACGTGAATAACCCCGAGTTTGCAACAAAACTTGGTGGTACTGCATGGCTCGATTCTCAGCGGTTTCCTCAAGCCGTATTTCGTAGTTTAGCTGTTAAAAAAACTGATGATGAACAGTTACTGGTGCGAGGCGAACTCACTTTTTTAGGTACCACAAAGGAAGTGACCATGATGGCGAAATTAAATGGTGCTGCCAATAATCCTCTGACTCGGCAGTATACCCTTGGCTTTACTGCCAATTTACGTTTTAAACGCTCTAATTTTGGTTTGAAAAAGTTTATTCCAGTGGTGGGTGACGAGGTAGACATCGAGATCCATAGTGAATTCCAGCGTCAATAAGATAGAAGGCTCTGGAGCTGAGCTTTTAGACAAACAATGTGATATTAACGATTTTTTCAAGCTATGGTTAATGTATGGGTTTTAGGATTAAAGGGTACGGTGGGTAAGAAAATAAGGAAGCCGCAGGTTGAGAGTAAGTGGCGAAAGTTACCTTAACACCTTGTTTTCACCTAACCCGATCAATCAATTAATACTCAAACGTTGATGATTAGGAATTCATTGCTTTATGCGACTGAGTTCCAAAAAAATGCTCCCAGTATACGTGTGGTGCCAATGAATGAAATGGTTGTTCGCGCGTCCCGTTCATGGGCCGACCAACATCAATTTGCACCATGACTTCTGGGGAACCTGTAACGTGTAAAACTATTGCTCAGCGTCGTCGATCATTTGACCGAGGTAAGCTGCAGCGCGTTGTAAAACGTCAGTATAACCACTGAGTTCATCGAAGCTTTTACGGATCACCGGCGCATGAGTAAACAAGCACGCGCAGAGCTTACCGCTTTTGTCTGTTATCGGCACAGCGATGGCGACCATACCATCAATGAATTCTTCATTATCTGTACCAACGCTGGTTAATTTTATACGCTGCAGCTGTGTTTCGAGTTTATCAGTATCAACGATTGTATTTCTGGTGTACTGAGTCAGGGCTAGCTTATTAATAATACTCTGGCATCTATCTTTAGGTAACGAGCTTAGATATAACTTACCGCTGGCAGTGCACCAACTGGGTGTATGACTGCCGACCTGAAGATTGACCTGCAGTGGCCAATCGGCTTGTACTCGGTCGTAATAAACCATCTCAGAACCGCTAGGGACGGCAATGCCACAAGTCTCACCAATTTCTTTTGTAAGCTGCTGTAATATAGCGCGGCGCACAGCGCTAAATCGCTCGCTGTGTAAAATGCCCCAAGCAATACTGTGCATCTTGGCGCCGGGAATGATGAGACCCCGCATGTTGGTTTGCACAAAACCATCGCCTTCGAGCTGGTTGAGAAGACGATGAATACTAGGCTTAGGAATATTTAACTGACAGACCAAGTCGGCTGGCGACATGGGTCGCTCAGCCTTACAAACTGCCTCAATAATCTGCATAACACGGCTGACTGCAGAGCCTTTTTCTCTTGTGCTCATTTGTGTGACTTAGCTCATGGTTGGCATAGAAAAAAGTGCACCTTCTCGAACACCAGCCGAAGGCCAACGTTGAGTGATGGTTTTACGTTTGGTATAAAAACGCACCGCATCTGGTCCATAGGCATGTAAATCACCAAATAAAGATCGCTTCCAGCCACCAAAGCTATGATAGGCCACAGGCACCGGTAAAGGTATATTAATACCAACCATCCCCACCTGAATATTATCTGAGAAGTAACGCGCTGCTTCACCGTCACGGGTAAAGATACACGTGCCATTACCGTATTCATGGTCGTTGATTAAGTCCATAGCAGCTTGCATGGTATCCACGCGAACGACTTGTAATACGGGCCCAAATATTTCAGCTTTGTAACTGTCCATCTCAGGGGTCACATCGTCAATAAGTGTGCCACCAACATAGAAACCATCTTCATAACCACTGATGCTTGGGTTGCGGCCATCGACTACTATGTTAGCCCCTTGCTGCTCAGCACTATCAATAAAGCCAAATACTTTGTGCTGATGCTGCTTGGTAATAACTGGGCCAAAGTCATTATCAGCGTCATGGCAGGGGCCAATTTTTAATGATTTCATGGCTTCTTGCATCTTGCTAACTAATAAATCTGCGGCTGTATCGCCCACTGCAACAGCCACTGATAAAGCCATACAACGTTCGCCCGATGAACCAAAAGCAGCGCCCAGTAATTGAGCAACGGCATTGTCCATATCAGCATCTGGCATAACAATAGCGTGGTTTTTTGCACCACCTAGTGCTTGACAGCGTTTACCATTGGCACTGGCTGTGGTGTAGATATATTCTGCAATTGGGGTGGAGCCAACAAAACTCACTGCTTTGATACGCTCGTCATTAAGTAGGGTATCAACGGCTTCTTTGTCACCATTAACCACATTCATCACACCATCGGGCAGCCCCGCCTCTTTTAGCAATGATGCAATCAATAAGGTTGAACTTGGATCTCGCTCCGAAGGCTTCAAAATAAAACAGTTGCCGCAAACTATTGCCATGGGATACATCCACAAGGGAACCATCGCAGGGAAGTTAAACGGGGTAATACCGGCCACAACACCCAGTGGTTGAAATTCACTCCAAGAGTCAACATTTTGTGCCACGTTTTTGCTGTGCTCACCTTTTAATAACTCTGGTGCACCACAGGCGTACTCGACATTTTCAATGCCGCGTTGTAACTCGCCAGCGGCATCATGGGTTATTTTGCCATGCTCTTCACCAATAAGTGCAATGATTTTCTCGGCATTTTTCTCAAGTAAATCTTTAAATTTAAACATCACTCGGGCACGTTTAATTGGTGGTGTGTTGCGCCATGCGGGAAAGGCCGCTTGGGCTGCTGAAATAGCTTGTTCAACGGTGGTTTTTGATGCTAGTGCGACCTGTTTGCTAACTTCACCCGTGGAAGGGTTGTAAACATCCTGAGTACGCTCGCCTTCGTTGGTCATCTGACCGTTAATAAAATGTCCTACTGTTATCATTATATTGTCCTCAAAAAATTGTTTTACCAGAGTTTACGATAGATTTGGATAATCTCATCAGCACTAGGTACACGTGGATTGTTTCCAGGTGAGCCGGAGGCCAATGCCTGTTCAGCCATCACCTGAAGGTTGTTAAAAAAGTGCTCGCGATCAATACCAAACTGTTCGGGAGTCGGGACTTGGAGTTCCTTATTGATAGCATAGAGTTCGTCCATTAGTTTGCTATTGGCAACTTCATCATTATCTATTTCACTGGCGACACCCATCGCCCTGGCACAGTCGGCATAACGTGCTGGTGCTGATGGAATACTGTATTCGGTTACCATCGGCAGCAACATAGCATTAGAAAGACCATGAGGTACGTGATAGAAAGCACCTATAGGACGAGACATACCATGCACCAATGCCACAGAAGCATTGGAAAAGGCGACTCCTGCCAGAGTTGCGCCAAGCATCATTTCTTCACGAGCTTTTTGGTCGCTGCCATCGTGAAAAGATTTACGAAGATTGGGTGCAATAAGCTTCATCGCAGCAATAGCCTGGCTGTCGCTGTAAAGGCTGGCTTTTTTACTGACATAAGCTTCCATTGCATGGGTTAGCGCATCAATACCTGTGTCAGCTGTGGTGCGGGCTGGCAATGTCAGGGTCAGACTATAATCCACAAGAGCAGCGGTGGGCATAAAGCCAATACCAACGCAGAGCATTTTTTCATCATTAGTTTCATCGGTAATAATGGTGACTTTAGTACATTCAGAACCTGTTCCCGCTGTTGTAGGAATAGCAATAATCGGCAGCCCTGGTTCGTTGACTATGCGAGGAAATTTGTAGTCGCGCATTACGCCGCCGTATTTTCCTAAAATGGCGATGGCTTTGGCGCTATCAATGGGACTGCCGCCGCCAATAGCAATAATACTGTCATAGTTACCGTCACGAACTTTATCTACTCCAGCTTGAATCGAACTCACGGTTGGTTCTGGTACAGTATCTTGAAATATATCAGAGTGAATAGAAACCGCATTAAGGCTTTCTTGAAGGCGCGCTACATAACCAAGATTGACCATCATCGGATCAGTCACGATTAACGGCCGCTTGCACCCAAGGTTTTTGAGAATACTGCCAGCTTCTTTACTGGCACCATCGCCCACTTGTAAAATGCGCGGTAGGATTATTTGTGTCGACATAGTCACTCCTCAGTTTTAGACATTAGTTGATTAAGCGTGGAGATTTTGCCACTACCTGCATAGGGACTCACAAGTGTCGAGGTGCAAAGGCCACAATTATTATTACCGAGGTAAAAGTCATAATTGGGTAGGTGCTTCTTAAGAAGCCGCTTAATGTTGCTGACATCGACTGAAATTTCCAGCTAACTAGTTATAATTTATTCGCTTAAAACGATACGAATCATATTGTTATTCATATAAAAGCTGAGTGCAAGCCCTAAATGTTGTCTCTTTTATGAACATGCTGCATTTAATTGATAAAAATCCATACCCCATAATAGATTTATTGAGGCTAATGAATGATTTACCCAGTGCGCCGAGCTAAATCTGCGGAGTATCGAAACTGAAGCAATCTGGGAGCAATTGTTCTGTATGGTAAGGTAAGCAGGCCACCAAAAATCTGAGACACGTGTTTTACCTCTAGAGGTACCGAGTTAAGCATTGACACAGAAAACCATAGGCCGAGTGATGAGCTACGAAGTCCATACTTAAGTGTGGTGACCTTATTGAGTTAAGGCTAAGGTAAAAATTAGCTCAAAATAAAAAGCAAAATAAAGAGCAAAATAAAGGATAAAGCAAAGTAGAGATTAAAGTAGACGGTAAAGTAACTAATCAATGAAGTGCCACAAACGGCAGTACTGATTACCGGTTGGCGCTTCGCAGTTTTAGACGTTGTGCATGGTATTTACAAGTCACTCAACAGCCAAGTCAATTTAGTCGATACCTCTCATAAATGTATTTACCATTTTGTACAGCGTTGTTTTATTTTATAAAAGACGGTAGCCGCGCTATTGATGATTGTTCAAGTCAATACTATGTGTCCCGAAAAGATGTTCTGCACAGCGGCTATTATCTTTAGTCTTTCCCATCGATATCATAGCTAACGTAAATATGTTTATGCTGCTATCTGCTATCTGTTATCTGTTATTTTTCATCAGTTATCAGGTTTATGTGGATGTTAAACAGGTAATATTTTGGAGTATAGCCAAGTAGTTGAGTATTGGCAGCGCTTACAAAATAGTACTTTATGAGCTTAAATATTGTTCAGATATGGCATGTTAAGCTAAGGCCAGCAGCTAATCTCAGACGGCGTCACATTTTTGACCAGACAGTAGTTTGTCTTTTTCTAGCCAGCGGTTATTCAACCAAGTTTCAATGTCATCAATTTTTGCAAGACTGTAATGCTCAAGAGTAATAGTAATCTTTGCTGGATTAGCACGAAGGCAATTCCAAATATGGACATTTCTTTGGTGATAATCAATGGTTATATCAACCAAACTGATGTCTGCATCTGCGTATTGCTTTATCATTTTTAAACCACCCGTTTTAGGTTTTAGCAGATGGAGATAGGGCACCTTTTGATTAACTCTTTTCGCTTCAGAGAAGCGTGTCCCTTCTGGAAAAATGAGCAGCGCGCCAGTTTCTTTACCATGGCCTTTTGATGCCTTCTGAATAATTGAAAAATCACTTTCGGCTTTGCTATTTTTTTTGCCGCGGCGTAACCTCGGAAAATTTAGCACCATGCATATCCAACCGATAACAGGTATCCAAACGATTTCCCGTTTGACTAAAAATTTAATAATGGGCCCATTGCCAGAAATAACATGCTGTACCAGCGGGATGTCGAACCAGGATTGGTGATTACAAATGACTACAGGCGTTTGATGAGTATTCGCTTTACCTTTGATCACTAACTCAATGCCTAATACCCTCTGCATCCAAAAAGTATCTAACGTTACTGCAATATGATAAATACGATCTGCTAAAAAGGTGCAGTATCGAGAAACAGCCGGCAATGGGATTAGCCAGCTGATTATCGAAATAGGCAGCAGTAAAGCAAAGCCAACTAAAAGGTTAGTAGTTACCCACAGTGATGACGAAAAGCTTATTAAATTTTTCATAATGATTTTTTTAATAGGTTTAAAAATAACATATTCAACTCCAGATTCTGTCAATGCCAACAATAAGCAGACCAAGACCCACTGTCCAAATCCCACAAGCCAACACATCGAATGCTGAGTATCTCAAACGTGTCATACCGCTAACGCCAGTTAATAGAGGTACGATACTGCGTATCGCTGTGATTAGTCGGCCAAACAATATTGCGAAGCTGCCATACTTTATTATTTGCAGTTCTGTTTTTTTTAAGATTTCAATACGATTCTGTGCAAAACGGGTGCCGTAAAACTGGGGACCCAGCCAGCGTCCTAAATAATAACCGCTATGATCACCAACTACAGCTCCGCAAAAAGCCAGCGTAAGAATTTGGGACAAGGTAGCAATCTGTTCAACATACAAAATTGTACAGGCCGATAAAAGAATAACACCGGAGACAAAAAATCCTATTCCAACACATGATTCTAGAAAAGCTATCAGGGGAATAATTATCAAAGCATATTGTTGGTGTTTGAGTAACCACGATGTTATGAACTGTTCGATTTTATTTACCTGTTTTTGAGAAGGATTTTGGCATCATAGGTAGGTTTACCGTGTGTTGCTTAACTCAGTGGTCAGAAACCAATATTGTGGGCCACTGTCAGTTTCACAATATTGTAAGAAAGTAATAACGCGAATTTTAAGTAGTTTGAAGTCTTCGGCATATATGGCATCACTGATACGTTATCACGTGTTTTCCACTTGACGAATACATGAGAGTCATTCTTGTTTTGACAAACGATACGATAGTCCGACTTGAAGGGCTAGTTAAATTAAATGTTCCATTCAATTTCAATCTCAATTTCAATTTCAATCTCAACCTCAACCTCAACCTTAAAGTTCTAAACACTCATTCGATTGAAAGAAATTATGAGGGTTATGGACGGGTATACAACATAGCAACGTTGCAACGTTGATAGTTTTTCCCGTATTCGTTCATAATAGTTTTGTCGTGAACAAAGCCATTTTTTTCGTATAAATGGATTGCGGACTCACATTTTGAATTGGTAAGTAAAAACAGCTTTTTAATGCTTAACGACTGAGCTTCATTAAGCACATGTTGCAGCAATATCTCACCTATTTTAAGTCCTCTTGCTGATTTTAATACACCCATTTTGGTCAACTCAAAGTTGTTGTCGCCTTTGTACCAAAATGCACATGTGCCCACGATGCCTAGCGAGGGATGGCCAGCAAACCATATTTTACCCCCTTTATCTATTATATGGCTTTGTGGATCTTCGAGTACTTGTTTATCTATAGTTTCTAACACAAACATATCGTCAATCCATTCTTTGTTTATGATTTCAAAGTGATGGGCGAGGGCTGGTTCAAACGACCTAATGACGACTTCATTTTGCATTGCGGCCTGGTTCATATAATGGCACGTCCGAGAAGCAGTGATTGACTTGAAAATGATTCTTCAAGTAACAGCATGAAGCGATAAAAATCATGGTTATTCTCAGTACATAAATCCACAGCTGCTTGTTGAATCGCGTTCCAAACTAGTTTCATTTGTTTCAATTGCTTGCGGCCTTTTGCCGTTCAATATTCGTAACCAACAGTAGCATGCTCCACCTAATCCAATAGTAAGTTACTTTATGAGATATAAGTGGCTTGCTCGAACTATAAGGCCATTAAAGGCAACCACTTGGGGTTAATGTTCATACTAAACTCTTGATACACATCCGAGGCGTCGGCTAAAACACATTCACACACACGTTTTAAACGAGCACCAAGAGCAAGATCTGCCAGTATATTTAAGACATTCTGTTGCATCTAACACTCTGTTATAATTAACATAATTTAATATATAAGTAATTATGAAAAATACAAGAGACTTACACCTAAATTGTTTCTTGAGATTAATAAGTGCAGTTTTGTCAGTTGTTGACGCACTCAATACTAGGCTAATAGCACCCAATTGCTGCCAAGATAAATAACTTAAATATCGTTGGGGTTGGCAGACGCAGGCGTTTAAACAAGATGTGCATGCACTTTATTGGTAACAGAACCTTATCTTTTGACCATTTTTATAGCTAAACATCTACAAAGGCCTACTTATGTTTTAAGGCACTAGTAGGGTAACTAAATAACACGTTTAACTTTGCTTTAAACCCTTTTGTTTTGAAGGTAGTTGTAGCTAAATAAGTCCATTGATGAAAAGTAATGGTAATTGGGTTATTGCTATCTAACTGACCAATGATCCCGTATTTACAGGGTTTTGATGCTTGTTCCTCGGCATAAGTACCAAACAATTTATCCCAAATTATAAGCACCCCTGCAAAGTTCTTATCTAAATAACCTTTGTTAATGGCATGATGAACTCGGTGATGCGATGGCGTATTGAATACTTTTTCAAACCAGCCTAGTTTATTCACAGCTTGGGTATGCACAAAAAATTGATATGCCAAATTAAGTGCCACAACCGAGAATACAGTGATGGGGTCAAAGCCTAGTAATATCATTGGCATCCAAAACACCCACATACCTGCAATGGGGTACATCAAGCTTTGTCTAAATGCAGTCGAAAAGTTCATTTTTGTAGAACTATGATGCACGATATGTGCAGCCCATAACCAATGAATGTGGTGCGAAGCTTTGTGAAACCAATAATATAAAAAATCTTGCAATATGAAAGCAAAAAAAATACTGATGACTGAAATGTCTATATCAAACAATCGATACTCATAAAGCCAATAAAAAAACGGCATTAACACCAGTAGAGCAATTGCCTCTGCGCCTTGATGCATCAGTGCTAGTGCTGTATTGGCCAAGCTATCCTTTATATCGTAATAGTGCCTATGTTTAACAAATTCATAACTGATAAACATAAAAAATATGGGACTCAGTACAATTAAAATTATTTCTATTGTCATTCAGTATCACCTTTGAAGTACATCGCTAATTTTCTAAGTGCCTGAAAGATATATTTTTTAACGAAAAAAATTACTACAAAATCAGGTGTCCACCATGGCGCTTTACGGCTTATGTTGCAGCTAACTTCAGTTATCGGCGGTGTTAATAACTTTGGTATATGGTTATCTGTATAAAAATATATATCGCCACTGTGATGGGAAACGGGTTTTCTGCCCATTATTTGATAACTAACATAATAGTTTTCTGCAGTAATAATCTGCTTTTGAAATTGACTGCCAAGCATACTGACTAGGCTGATAGAGCCATTGACAACACTTATATCAGCTTCATCCTGTGTTTTTAAGAGTGAAAACGTGGCATGAAAAAATCGATTTAAATGCTTATGTTGAAGCAAGGTATCTATGACCTGTGAAGGCCTTACGTCATGAATTTGTTTTAAGCTTATTGAAATCATGTTTACAACAGCAACTATTAATCATTAAATTAGCATATAAAAAAATTCTGTGGCAGGATTGCGTTTACGCGACCATTTTTTAGCTTTAGGCGACAAATGAGCACACTTGCCGATCATTACTTTTCAAGTTGTCTTGATTACCTTGAAACACTTGGACTCAGCAGTCAGGTTGTTTTGTTGGCGATTAATTTTAACGAGTACAGTAATAAACAAGCCCAACAGCTTGCGCCTCGCATTAGTTTAACCAGCTATAATGCATTGCTGGATTATGCACAACATACCTTAAATGAGCCCTTGTTTGGCTTTAAACTTGGCCAGCAAATTCGTACTGCTGATTTTGGTGTATTGGGGTATTTAATAGAGTCGAGTAATAACTTAGCAAGCGCAATTTCAGCCCTTCTTAATTATGATAGTTTGGTAGCAGACATAGGTAAGGCGCAGTTTGAGCAGCAAAGTGATATTGCTGTTATTCGATGGTTACCTCATTCAAGCTGCAACTCTCAGGTTATCTTACGTAATATGACCGCTTGGGTCGGTGTAATTAGGCAATTGCTCAACTCGCAGTTATCGCCTAGTACAATTTACTTTACTTTTTCTTTGTCTGATACTGAAAAAAATAGACTAGCTAACTGGTTTAATTGCCCAATTGAAACTAACGCCCAATATAATCAAATTGAATTTCCCAGTAGTTATTTGGCGCTACCTTTTAAAACTGACAACACACAAATAAACCTTGTACTTAAACAAGTATCAGAGCAACAATTATCGCGGTTTCAGAGTCAGCAATTATTAACTGAAAAAATCAATCATTTACTGATGGCAAAAAGTGATTTGCACGATTGCAACTTAATACGCACCGCAAACGCATTAAACATGACTTCTCGAACTTTACAGCGCCACTTAAAACGAGAACAAACCTCGTTTGCTGATTTGCTTCAGAGTGAACGCAAAAGACGCCTTCAGCTGTACATTGGGAAATACGCTTTAAGTACGATTGCTATTAAGCTTGGTTTTAATGATCAAAGTTCATTTAATCGCGCATTTAAACGCTGGTATGGATATAGCCCACTATATTATGTGAAACATAAATACATGCTGTAGAGCATTCTAAATTAGCGTGATAAACAAAGCGTGATAAACAAAGCGTGATAAACAAAGCGTGATAAACAAAGCGTGATAAACAAAGCGTGATAAACAAAGCGTGACAAATAAAGCGTGATAAACAAAGCGTGATGAGTAAATTCTATGAAGGTGCTAAAACTAAGCGTTATATTCAAGCCTGTTGTGTCAACAATTCCAGCAATACCGATATGTTATTGTATTAAATCAAATATCAATAAGCCGCTGTAAAAGCACAAACTTGATATTGAACAGATAACAGATAACAGATAACAGATAACGAATAATGGTATCCATGTTCACCCAAACGGGTTGGTTGTAATTTCAAAATGTTAGTTCGAGATACAAGCCAGCGAGTTTGGGTTTTATCGGGTTAGATTTTCTTGTGACTACCATCACACATTGGCTGGGACGCCGTCGCTTTACAGCCACAAAAAAACACTTTCTTGGATTCGGTTGCGGTGAACTTCACGGGTGTAAAACCAGTGCCACCATGAGAACCATCACAAAAAGGTTGTTTCCCACTTTTACCACAAGCACACCAAAAGTAATTTTTACCTGACTCCACGTCTACTGCATATGGCGTATCAGATGCTCGAATTGCCTCACTCATAATAGAATCCTCATAATTGTTGAATAACAAGCGCCACGAATACTGACACATATTGGGTACTGTTTTTAGCTACTTTTTAGTCAAACTGAGATGATTTTAATTTAATGGCTGCTTTGCATGGTTAGAAAGATTGTTTGAAAACAGCGGCCTTGTCTCGCCTACTTTCATTGTCCATAAATTTTTGTCGAGTAAACCATTACCATCTCCTGACTTTTTAAAGCGTATAGGAGGAGAAAATATTGGCTCGTCTGACAAACTACTGATTGTTCCCCAGTGTGAAGCAATCAAAGTCTTTGCTCGGACATCTATTCCTATGGAAACCGCTTCTTCGGGAGTGGTATGTGACATCCACATCAACTCCCTAGGTTCATAAGCCCCTATGGGCAAAATAGCATAATCAAACGAGCCATATTTATCACCGAGACTTTTAAATATGGTGTCTGAGTACCCTGTATCGCCAATAAAAAAAATCCGTTTTTGAGCACTATTAATAACCCAAGATGCCCATAACGTTTCATTATGATCAGCTATACTTCGAGCAGAATCGTGTACTGCGGGTTCTGCAGTCATTTCTATTCCTTCAACAGATACCGATTGTCCCCAATCTAACTCAGTGACCTTGGTATATCCTCGCTCGATAAAAAAAGGTTTAAGCCCTAAAGGCACCACTATATGAATATTATCTTTGTTTTTCAGGTTACTAACCGTTTCATCATCCAAATGGTCGTAATGGTTATGTGACACAATCACAATATCTATTAATGGCAATTTATTGATAGGGATCGGTGACTCAACAAATCTTGTTGGTCCTGCCCATGAAACCGGACTGGCGTATTTTGACAAAAAGGGATCTGTCAAAATCGTTTTGTTAGCGACCCTTATGAGAAAACTAGCATGCCCCAACCAGGTAATGCTGTCGCTTTTAATTGAATTTAGAAGCTCAGTCGACTCCCACTCAGACAGTGTATGTCCATCAGGAATATCAGGAACAAATACTGAGCTCCATACCCTTCGGATATAGAAAAGTAAGCCTTTAGGCGCCGCCGTTTCCACAAACGGATAGTTTTGATATCCACTACTAGTGTGATGTGTTGGTTTATTACTGGATGAAATTGACTGTGGATGTTCAAAGGGTGTTGAGGTACACGCAAACAAGATAGCCAATACTAAAATCATACAAATAGACACATTCGTGTATTTCATTATCTCTCTCTAAAAATGTAGTCATATTAGTATTTGGAAAGGTCATATTTTTAAATTTTCGGCTATCATTATTTCATAATGTGGATCCCGTAGTACACATTATAAATATGAATTTTAGATGTAAATAATATTTTTATTAGGGGAGCACTTCAATCCTTAACTTCGACTTTATAAACGATTCAAGACTGCCGCTGAGCAACTTGCAATTGCAGTTTAAAGCAACTAGGCATCAATCTCACTAACATAAAACCGGTGTTTACTATCACGGAGTAAGCTTTAACACCAATGTTCGCAATCTGACCTAACGTTGAATTATTAGTAACGTCACTCACCACATTGTTTCAAGTTGCGTTTTGTTTAAAGTTGCGTTTTGTTTAGAGTTGCGTTTTGTTTAGAGTTGCGTTTTGAGCATTACCACCAGTGGATCCTATAACCCGAGACGAAGTATCTCCAGCATAGTCCGTTCCAGCTTCGCTTTTGACTCATTCTATTGTTATTCCAGCCACAGTATTTCCAGTTATGTTCACTTCAGTACTTAACTTAGTGCTATTGATCACGCTAACGTGATACTTCATTATCGGCACATTCTCACCAACACTATGCAAATAGCGCTTTTCTAAGTTATTACTGCTTGTGTATTCAACTATAAGCACGTTGCCATTATATGAAAATGAAGTAGTTGTGCTGTTCATCGTCATAGAAAACAGTCTACCCACTGCATCATATTCAAAACTGGCGGCGTCTTAATATTTACCAGCGGTGAGAATATGGTTTTCGTCATCAAACGTGGAGGTGTTAAACCCATAATTCGTCAGATTGCCATTATCATCAAAGCTAAGGGATTTATTGTTGACCGCCTTATATTGATTGAGATTATTAACTATATGCTTACCTATCAAGTTTTGGTTACCTTGATACTCGAAGGCAGAACTCTTTTTTTGTATCGAAGTAATCTGACTAACTGGGTTGTAGGTTAAAACAGTGGTTACATCATCTGCGTTGTCCGCAAGCTCATATGTGTAGCCGTTAAGTCTGAATATTTCATCATACTCAAAGTGAGTTGCTGCACCTGTAATATTGTTACATCCAATGGATTAAAGGCTAAATTTTTTCTCTTAACTGTTTTCTTTTCGTTGATAATTTTGCATAGTTAGATCGAAGCGAATTTGAACATTGAATTTATTAGCTTAGGCGGAAGCCATGAATGACTTGGATGTTTATTAATAATAAATTTTAAGGGTGATTGTTTAATAGCAACAATCACAAATCACATATATAAAGGAATAGTAATGAAAAAAAGTTTGCTAAGTCTAAGTATTATAATCCTTGTGGGTTTATCTGGTTGTTTAGGTGGAAACACACCAGAGCTTACAACAGTTGAAGAGCCAGAAGAGGTTGTATTAGAAGAGCCCTATGTGCGTGTGGTGTTCAATCCAGCAACTGGCGATTTGAACATCCCCAACGATTTTTTGATGATACCCAGTGGAAACTTTTTTGATTTCACTTTAAATACTGAAGCTGAAGAAACATTCGATGCTGGTAACCCTCAACACGCCTTAAGTGCACTTGATGGTTGGTCAACTCAGTACCCATTCTCTATAAGAGTATCCTTGCCTGAAGGCATGGATATAGACCCAAGCTCTGTATCAGCAAGTTCCATCAGGATCTTTGAGGCCACTCAAGCGTTAGAAGGAGACTCTGCAGTTTGTCAAACCTTAGCCGCTGAAATTGGTGCACCTGGTGTTCCATGTGACCTAGGTGAAGAAGTTCAATATGGTGTGGATTTTGTGGCGTCATATACTCCGGGTTCTGGTGCAATATCAGTGGTACCTCTTAAACCTTTTAAGTCTTCTCAGGGGTATATGTTGGTTGTTACTAATGATTTGACTGCAACGGACGGTAGAATTGTAAAAGGCTCAATTACTTGGGAGCTAGCCCGTCAAAATATTAATACTAATCCTCTTGGTTCAGCTGATTTGTTGCAGTTACAAGGGTTAGTCAACTCCCTTGTTAATGTGCTTCAACCAGCAGGTTTGGAAACAAATGATATTTCTTATGCCGCTTATTTTTCTACACAGTCTGTGGGTGACGTAGTTGCTTCAGTTAAGAAAATAAATATTGCCTCTTATGCTCAAGCATACGCTGGTGCTTTTGAACAGGCATTGGCCAGTGGTGCCGTTCTTGCAACGGCAGACCAAATAGCTAAAACTTTTGCCTCTCAATACTTGCCAAACATTCACACAGTATTGCCTGATTCTGCAGGTAATGCATTTGAAGCATTGGCACCTATCTTGTTACCTGCAACTGACTTAGCGGCTTTAACTGCTGTTGGTTTAAATACATGCTCAGGTTTGATGGCTGCGATAACGGCGGGCAGTACTTCCCCTTTGTTCGAGACCGCTTCTGAAACCTTTGCAATTGCTGGTCCATATTGTGTGACCAGTATCGTTTCTGGCGATGTGGATTTACCTTACTATTTGAGTACAACTGCTCCGTTAACTGATTGGTGGAAAGCCGCCTGTACAAGTGGTGCTACATTGCAGGCTTTGGGTGAGGAAAACGTCACTAACTTGCTTTTAGCTGAACAAGTGGGAGCAAATAATGACTATTGTCAGTTGGTTTCACAAGGGCAGCTATATGACTTAGATCTGACTAGCCTAGGTATGGACGATCCTAGAAATTTAACCAAAGTAAATCCAATTCCCCAAGCGAAAGGACGGCAGATAGATGATATGACCACTTCATACAATGAAGCGGGTACTGAGTCTGTTTCTGTTCAATTTACTGTACCAAATGAGTCTGTTATTGCCGTTTTGTCGGCTTTAAATGGCGGGGCTACCCCAGCCATAACTAAGCCAGAAAGTGGTTGGCCAGTAGTGGTGTTTATGCACGGTATTACCGGTGGCAAAGAAAATGTTTTAACATTATCGGCTGCATTGTCCCTAGGCGGTTTTGCTACTGCTTCCATAGACCATCCATTGCATGGAGAACGTGGTTTTACATTAGATGATGGTACTGTTGTTAATGCCTCTAGTCCGGCACTTACTGATTACTTGAACTTTTCTAGTTTGTTAACTGCCAGAGACAACTCACGTCAAAGCATGGCTGACATATTAGCTTTCAGATTGTCTTTAAACGCAATTATTGACACGACAGGGTTAGTTGACTTGGATTTATCTAAGGTTCATTTTATATCCCATAGTTTAGGTTCTATCACTGGCACCGGTGCTTTAGCTATTGCCAATGAAACTTTAGGTGCTGAATTAGCCGCTTTTGACAGCATGTATGCCTTTTCAAATGCCGCATTAAATGTGCCAGCGGGGGGAGTACCGTCGTTTATTTTAGAATCAGCAGATTTTGGCCCTTTAGTAAGAGGTTCTTTGTTAGCCGCATCATCCGAGGAATTTGCTTCCTTTTTAGCAACATATGCAACAGCTAATAGCTTATCTTTTGAAGAAGCAATACGACCAGCCTTTACTGCTTTTGAACAGTCAATAAATACACAACAATTAGCTGCTATTAACGCGACATTCTCTGCTTTTGGATTTGCTGCTCAAACTGTCCTCGATTCAGCTGACCCGGTAAACTATGCGCAGAGTTTAAGTGAGACCACTGGTGTATTGGTACAGCTACTGGTTGGAGGCGGTGTGAACGATGATGGCTCTGTTGGTCTACCTGATCAAGTTAACCCAATAATGACCTCACTTCCATTAGCTGGAGGCCAACCTCTTGTCGATTTAATGGGCTTACCAAAAGTATCGCAAACGTCAAGTGGCAGTGGTGTCGTTTATTTTAATGCTGGAGATCACTTTTCTTTATTAAGTCCAGCGGTTAGCGCCGATGTGACTCAAGAAATGCACGCTCAAGCCGTTTCATTTTTTGTTAGTGATGGACAAAGCATCGTTATAGCGCCAGACAGCATTGTGGTTGAGCAATAACAAATGTAATCAATTAAATTTATTACAGCCAAGTTAACCACTTGGCTTTTTTTATTTTTGATCCTCACTTATGCACAAACAGTTTATCGGAGTAAATAAGATTAGGTTTTTATATGAGCAATAATAAGTC
>OOGD01000074.1_pt1 | contig 24200 bp, 15 predicted proteins | sample 1670381 | NCBI WGS metagenome assembly OOGD01 (sample SAMEA98146918, study PRJEB22522) | marine metagenome | biome: marine biome; feature: marine water body; material: sea ice | place: Arctic Ocean | collected 14-Sep-2015 | depth 1.3 m | reverse complement strand
CCCAAATCTTACTCGTTTGTGACGGCGGCGCCGCTGACAACATGGGAACCTTCGGATGGATAATCGGCACATCTTCCGGTACTAGACTTGCCTCAGGCTCTGGTCCCGTCTTTGGCTTCGACCCCCGCTCCTACCGCTCAGAAACCTATGGATGTCGTTCCGGTTTATCCTTCATCAAACTAGCATTCAGCTTCTGCAATCTGCCCATGACTGGCACCCTCTCCGTCCGCTGTGACAACCTTGGCCTCATTAAGGTAGTAAAAGCTCTTTTTCTAATTCAACAACAAACGTTCGAATAGCCTTTTCATTGCGGCTGTAAAAAGTCCACTGCCCGTGGCGCTCAGAAACTACCAGTCCGGCATCTTTTAATATTCCCATGTAGTTCGAAATGGTAGATTGCGATAACCCGGTCTTTTCTTGAATATATCCCACGCACACGCCTTTTACATCGGCGTGTTCTGCTAAAGCGGGCGGAAAATTTGACCTATCCCTGAGCCAGCTAATAATTTTACGCCGAGTTGGATTATTGAGAGCTGTAATTGCTTTTTCTAGAATCATATATCGAAATATACCGATATATAGTTTTATGTCAATACAACGTATATATTGATTGACTGCTTTTGTGAGAAAGGACTCAATTCTTGATGTTGGCTCACTCCAACAGCAACTACAAGTCCAACATCGCCATAAATCACCAAACAGTCACGAGGTCAATTAAAGAGTTAATTAAGAGCACGATTGGAACGTTTAAGATTATGACAAGCACGAACCGCAAACAACATAACTGTTTATTGAGCACTTAGCCGGTAATAAATTCATAAAAACGATTTAACCCTAAAAAATATTTAAACTCAGAAAATTAAGTAATTTTCGGTTGAAGTGCCACCCCCTGATTTTACTGAAGAGACTCAATTTTTAAGCTTTACTCTTTCTCACACCTAATAAATCTATTGTCAAAACATAGGCCTTTAGAATTCTTTGTGCCACCGAGACATTAGCTTTTGATTTCCAACCGCTATTACCATCAGTAGTATCCACCAACTCAGACTACCCCCTCCTGATTTAAAGCCTGTTTCAACGTTTGCCTGTGCAGCTCGGACCGTAATCCTAAAGGTCTGGGTAGTGGAATTAGACCTGTCACTGGCCATTACAGTCACGTTATAACTGCCAATGTTCTCCGCAGTGGGAACTCCCGATAATAAACCTGATGCACTATTAAACGTTAGCCAGTCAGGAGCCGATATAACTGACAGAGTTAATGCATCACCCTCTGCATCAGAAACTTGTAAATTATATAAATAAGTTCCGCCGGCGGTTATAAAGCGATCAGCCTGGCTTATGATCGACGGCGTGGTGTTTGGCGGTGACAAGACTGTTATGGAGAACGCCTGGATAACTCGCTCATTACCATCACTCACGGTTAGGGACACATTGTGAACGCCAATGTCCGTTGTTGTTGGCGTACCTGACAGCAATCCCGTAGTACTATTGAATGATAACCATTGGGGCAATACTGGCGCGGCAAGAGTCAAGTCATCGCCATCCGTATCGGTTGCTTTCAATGTGTAGGTGTAGAGGTTGTTGATAATAACGTCGGAAATTGCGTCCGAGGTTATAACCGGTATTGCCTGAGGTAAATTGGTTCGAAATTTGACATTATCAATTCGATAAACCGCACCATCGCCACTGCCATATTCAGGAAATATTGTGACCAGATCAATATTGCTTAAATCTAAACCCATGGCAGCCAGCACAGAGAGATTAAAACTATAGTGTTGCCAGACATTAATTAGAGGCGAAGCATGGCCCTCAATACTTGACGACAAGCTCACTTCCGCTTCTGTCGCAACCCCGACACTTTCAAACTTTAATTTCCAGTCTGTCACGCCAGGTGAAGTGGTCATCTTTAGATCAAATTCGAAAGTGCCCATTGCTTCGATTCCAGAAGCGTCATAAGGCACTCCATTATCGGCTTCTGGCATTCTACTGGTAAAGCCCACCACCGTACTACCATTGATCGTAAACTGCATTGCCTCGGCATATAGCAAATCGCTGTCTGTTAGTAAAAGTGGGTTGGTGCCACCGTCGCTATCCCAGGCAGGCCAATCTGATCTTTCAACATCATCGAAAATAATCAAGTCGTTAGTAACCACATTCGCACTGGGTGTTGCTTCGTTACAACGGTTTGCACTGTTTGAATTACTGACAGTGCAGTGAGCAATATAGTCGACTTCCATTGTTGCAAGGTTTAACGCTGGATCAATATTGCCGCCCAGACTTCCGCCAATAGCAACGTTTAGTAATACAAACATGGGTTCTTTATACTGTGCGCAGCTAGTTATATTATGAGATTTCACCATGATGTCGTCGATGTAAAACTTTATAACGTTTTTATCCCATTCGATTGCATAATCGTGCCATTGCTCGACATCGGCCCCACCACCTGGATAGAAGTAGCGAAATTCATGACCGCAATTGCTGGTATTAAAAAAATTGGTAATGTAGGTGTCTGGCGAGTTAGAAAACCATTCCCAAACATCGATTTCACCCGCACCTGGGTTTGGCCAATTAACGAAGTCATTGTCATTGGCTTTCGGGTCTTCGGCAATCCTGTTTTCCAGCATCCAAAATGCAGGCCAAGTGCCAGCTTCATCATTTAAAAAACGTATTCGGGATTCTATTCGGCCGTATAAAAACTCTTGCTTATCTTTGCTATTAATTCGTCCAGAAGTCCAGGATCTGAACGCATTACCAAGACCCGGACAATTAATCGATTGACGTCTGGCGATAATTTTCAGGGTGCCGTCAGATACCTCATAGTTCCTGTTAACTGAACTGTCATCATCAGTATAACATTGAACTTCATTGTTATAGTTGGCTTGAATTTGTGGCGTCCAGTTGTTCAGGTTGATGCCTGCACCATCGAAACTGTCTATCCACTGAGTCTCCCAACCGGCATTAAGAGGCAAAATGAAATTGCTCGCAATGAATACCGGAAGGAACAAGCGTTTTGCCATGGCCCGAAAATTACTTTTGTGCACAATATTGACCTTGTTTTTTGAAATTATAATGCTATATAGCAGATTGCATGATAAGTCACTATTGTGTCAAGTTTCAATTTTTTGGCGAAATATAAGGGTATATGTTGGGATATCATTGATTACTTGTACGAGTCGATAAGATGAAAGTTAGCTAAAATGACTTTTCAGCACCCCAACACGAAAATAGAAACTAGCAAGGCAAACGATATTATTGAGTAAATTAGGTTTAAGTCCAACAGACCCTTGATGCTGACACGCTGCCACAAGTCTGTGAAACTAACGAAGAGGCAATAAAAAGCACTAATTTGGTGCATTTCGACATTATTTATAATTCAATAGGTAGTAACCCGCCTAGTTTACACGCAGGTGAAATGGCTAAGAAAGATGGAAATTTATAATCATTTGGCCCTAACCTTCAACAATTTCTATCTCAAATGAAGAAGAACTGAGTTTCTAACTGGCCTAAAAAACCTCGATGAAGCTAAAAAAGTACTTTGCATAAAACATAAATTTAATGATTGTGACTCGAGACAGATCTGAATGTTACTATCTAACCGCTGAAATCAGAATGAGGCAAATAGATACAAAGTTATAACGAAAGACACAACAGCTGTAGGCAACGGGTTTATGGCAAGGCTACTACGAGGATTATTAAAAAAATCTGATACCATCACCAAATAGGCGTTAATGAGTAAGCGATGTCAAATGGCTAATGCAGTCTGCACAATAACAAACACTGACCCTGGCACAATTATCTCAGCCTAATCTCATAAAGTTCGAACATTAATGGATTCAAGCTCATAGCTTTTAAAATAAGAGATATATATGGACGCTCAAAATAAATCACGATACGTTAGTCGTCTCACCCGCCAGACCCTAGCACTGGTAATGGCCGGTGGTCGCGGTTCTCGACTCTATGAACTCACGGACTGGCGTGCTAAACCCGCGGTGCCGTTTGGTGGGAAATTTCGCATTATCGATTTCCCTTTATCAAATTGTGTGAATTCGGGTATTCGCCGTATCGGTGTACTCACCCAATACAAGGCACACTCATTAATCCGCCATCTGGTTCAAGGCTGGAGTCATTTTCACAGTGAGCTTGACGAGTTTGTCGAAATCTTGCCGGCTTCCCAACGCGCTGGAGGCGATTGGTATCAAGGTACTGCTGACGCAGTTTACCAAAATATCGATATCCTGCGGACGCATGCGCCTGAGTATGTATTGATTCTGTCGGGGGATCATATTTATAAAATGGACTATGGAATTATGCTTGGGTTTCACGCCGAAAAAAAAGCCGAGATGACAATTTCCTGCCTAGAAGTAACTATTGAAGAAGCCGCCGGCGCATTTGGTGTTGTCGCCGTCGATGAAGAAGGCCGCGTTATCGGATTTGAAGAAAAACCGGCTGAACCAACCCCCATACCCGGTAAACCGGGCATGTGCTTAGCCTCAATGGGTAATTACGTTTTCAATACCGAATTCCTCTTTCGAGAGCTCGTCAACGACGCTGATCGAGGAAAATCCCATCACGATTTTGGACAAGACCTCATTCCAAAAATCATCCAGGACCATAAGGTCTTTGCTTTTCCATTTACCGAAACCGGCACTGGCGAAAATGTTTACTGGCGTGATGTCGGCACTCTCGATGCTTTCTGGGAAGCTAATATCGAACTCGTCGGCGTTACCCCAGATCTAAATTTGTACAACGAAAGTTGGCCGATTCTAACCTACCAGGCTCAGTTACCACCGGCCAAGTTTATCTTCGACCTGGATGAACGTCGCGGTGCAGCCATAGATTCGATGGTATCGGGTGGCTGTGTGATTTCCGGCGCATTGGTTAAACGTTCTTTGCTGTTTTCCAACGTCAAAGTACATTCCCACGCGGAAGTTCGCGACAGTGTTATTCTGCCAAACGTCGATATTGGTCGAGGGGCTCGCATTACAAAAGCGATCATCGACAGGGGTTGTCGTATCGACGACGACATGGTGATTGGTGAAGACCACGATGACGACCGAAAACGCGGCTTTCGGGTCACCGAAAAGGGCGTCGTGCTGGTCACACCTGATATGCTCAACCAATCGATCCACGCTTCGCGATGAACCAATACACGGTTGTCAGTCAACCTTTTCTTGACCAAAAACCGGGAACTTCCGGGCTGCGTAAAAAGGTTAAGCATTTTCAGCAGCCGCATTATCTCGAGAATTTTGTCCAATCGATTTTCAATGCCATTAGCGACGATGAATCATTTGCTACTAAAACCCTGGTAGTGGGTGGCGATGGCCGTTTTTATAATAATGAAGCCATTCAGATCATTATTAAAATGGCCGCAGCCAGTGGTTTTGGTAAGCTCATTATCGGTCAAAAAGGCCTGCTATCGACACCAGCAGCTTCCTGTGTCATTCGCAAAAATCTAGCCTTTGGCGGTATTATTCTTTCAGCCAGCCATAATCCTGGTGGCCCGAACGCCGATTTCGGCATCAAATTTAACGCTGCCAACGGTGGGCCAGCTAACGAGGCTTTAACCGAAGCCATATTTCAGATCAGTCGCAGCATCGATCACTACGCAATTATCGAAGCCAGCGATATCGACCTTAGTCAGATTGGCAATCACAGGCTGGCAAATACGCAGATTGAAATTATCGATGCGGTACACGATTATGCCGAATTAATGGAATCTATATTCGACTTCCCGAGCATCCGCGATCTGCTCAGCAATGGCCAATTCCGATTCTACTTTGATGCCATGAACGCAATAACAGGACCCTATGCAAAGGAAATTCTAGTCAACCGACTTGGCGCTAATCCAGACAGCCAATTACGCGGTGAACCACTAACCGATTTTGGCGGTGATCATCCCGATCCGAATCTCGCCCATGCGCAAGATTTACATAAACGACTCAGCGGCGATGCGACTGCCGATTTTGGCGCAGCCTCCGATGGTGATGGTGACCGCAACATGATTCTTGGTGCCAATTTTTACGTGACACCAAGTGACAGCCTGGCAATACTCGCAGCCAACGCAACACTGGTTCCAGGCTATAAATCTGGACTTGCAGGGGTAGCCCGTTCGATGCCGACCAGTCAGGCCGTCGATCGAGTCGCAAAATCACTGAATATACCCTGCTTCGAAACGCCAACAGGCTGGAAATTTTTCAGCAGTTTACTCGACGCGGGAAGAATAACCCTGTGTGGCGAGGAGTCCTTCGGCACCGGTTCCAATCATGTGCGTGAAAAAGACGGTTTATGGGCCGTGCTGTTCTGGCTCAACATTCTAGCGGTAAGAAACGAATCGGTGGCAAACATCGTCACTCAACACTGGCAACAATTCGGACGCACTTATTATACCCGCCACGATTATGAGGCCGTCGCCAGTGACGCAGCAGAGTCATTAATGAACACTTTACGCGTTAAAGTCAAAACACTGGCTGGATCAAAACTGGGTAGTTATAACGTCGAGACAGCCGATGACTTTAGTTATATTGAACCAATCGATGGCAACGTCAGTCAGCAACAGGGAATACGCATCTTGTTGAGCGATGGTTCTAGAATCATTTATCGCCTGTCAGGCACCGGCACCGAAGGCGCCACGCTACGTGTTTATTTCGAGAGCCATGAAGCCAATGCCACGCGACAGGCCAACGATCCCCAATCCGCGCTCGCCGAATTGATTAACCTTGCCAGCGAGCTTGCCAATATTGAACATTTCATCGATCGTAATTGCCCCGATGTGGTGACCTGAGATTTAAACTATGCAATCACTGACACAAAAACCAACCTGGCAGGACTTACTGCGCCTCAGACCAACTTTTGATGATATTCACATGCGTGATTTATTCGCCGCTGATGATTCGCGAGCGCAAAAATTTTCGTTGCAATGGGACGACATATTACTCGATTACTCTAAAAACCTGATCACTGAGGAAAGCCTCAAGCTGCTCATGCAACTCGCTCGAGATTGCGGCGTAGAACAACAGCGAGATAGCATGTTCGCCGGTGACGCCATAAATCTGACCGAACAGCGCTCGGTATTACACACCGCATTGCGAAATCGCAGTAACAAAGAGATAATCGTCGAAGGAGTTGACGTTATGCCCGCAGTCAATGCCGAACTCGACAAGATTCGGTTGTTCAGTGACTCGGTACGCAATGGTGAATTCACCGGCTATAGCAACAAACGCCTGACCGATATCGTTAACATTGGCATCGGTGGGTCAGACCTCGGGCCCTTAATGGTTTGTGAGGCACTCAAGCCTTATCAAAGTGACGATTTAAATATGCACTTTGTGTCGAATGTTGACGGCACTCATATCAATCAAGTTCTAACACAAATCAATCCTGAAACGACCCTGTTTATCATCGTTTCAAAAACATTTACGACCCAGGAAACTCTGACCAATGCACATACAGCGCGCGACTGGTTTATGCAGCATGTCGAAGAAAAAAGCGCGATTGCCAACCACTTTGTAGCGGTGTCTACGAATGCCGAAAAAGTGCTTGATTTTGGTATCGACACCAACAACATGTTTAGGCTGTGGGACTGGGTCGGTGGTCGCTATTCGCTTTGTTCGGCTGTCGGCTTATCGATTTCGATTGCGATTGGAATGGAAAACTTCGAAGCATTGCTCGATGGTGCGCATGCAATGGATCAACATTTCCTCGACAGCCCACTCGAACAAAACATGCCAGTTTTACTCGCAATGATTGGCATCTGGTATCATAATTTTTTTGGCGCTGATTCTTACGCGGTCGAACCTTATGATCAGTATTTGCACCGCTTTCCGGCTTTTCTACAGCAACTAGATATGGAGAGTAACGGTAAATCGGTCACTTTAGATTCACAAACTATTACCGACTACAGCACAGGCCCTGTGCTTTGGGGCGAGCCCGGCACCAATGGCCAACACGCTTTTTTTCAGTTATTACATCAGGGCACTCGGATGGTACCGGCCGATTTTCTGGCTCCAATTCACAGCCAGAATCCATTGGGCGACCATCACCAGTTATTACTGGCCAATTGCTTCGCACAGACCGAAGCCCTGATGCGGGGTAAGACCGAAGCCGAAGCGCGTGCCGAACTAACCAGCGAAGGGCTCAGCGGTTCCGCGCTAGAACAACTGTTACCGCACAAAATTTTCCCCGGTAACCGACCCACAAACACCCTTTTATTTAACAAACTCGACCCGTATACGCTTGGTGCTATCATCGCGCTCTACGAGCATAAAGTATTCGTCCAGGGAGTAATATGGAACATCAATTCCTTCGATCAATGGGGCGTCGAGTTAGGCAAACAACTGGCAAAAACAATTTCAGCGGCGTTAAATGGCAATGAAGAAGTGTCGTCATTCGACTCATCGACCTGCCAGCTCATTAACACCGTCAAACGAAATACTGAGTAAACGCATTCGATGACACATATTTTAATGATTGCTGCTGAAAACGGCGCACTACCTGGCGGCAAAATCGGCGGCATTGGTGACGTTGTGCGCGATGTACCATTGGCGCTGGCAAAACTTGGTTGTACGGTTTCCGTGTTAACACCTGGTTACGGAGAATTTGCGGCACTGCCTGGTGCACAGTTAAAACAAGTGCTTACTATTAATTTTGGTGGAAAGCCGCAAACAGTTGAACTCTTTCATTTGAGCCAAACGGGCAATCACGAAAACGTCCAGCACTACGTCATCGAACACCCTTTGTTTAGCGTCTGTGGCGTGGGCAAAATCTATTGTGATGATCCACCTGATCGTCCATTTGCGAGTGACGCCAGCAAGTTTGCGCTGTTTTGTAGCGCTGTTGCCGAAGCCATTGAAGTGAGTGCTTTGGGCGACATCGATGTGCTTCATTGTCACGACTGGCACAGCGCTTTTTTACTGATTTTGCGTCAGTACATGCCAAACTACCAAATACTTCAAAAGCTACATTGTGTTTACAGTATTCATAACCTGGCTTTGCAGGGTATCCGGCCATTTCGGGGTGATGAATCATCGCTCGAAGCCTGGTTTCCTGAGCTATTTTACGACGCCGCACTACTCGGCGACCCAAGATGGACCAACTGTGTCAATCCAACCGCCAGTGCAATACGCCTGGCCGATACCGTGCATACCGTATCACCCAGTTACGCCAAAGAAATATTACAGCCCAGCGATGCCAGCATCGGTTATTATGGTGGTGAAGGGCTCGAAAAAGATTTGAATAAAGCCAATACTGAACAACGATTATTTGGTATTTTGAACGGATGTGAATATCCAGAGCAAGACCAGGCTAATGACGACTGGCCCAGATTGTTACAACAAATGCGTGACACCATAACTCAGTGGATCAGTCGCAGCTCAAACCTCGCCAGTGTGCATTTTATTACATTTAACGCGCTCAACAAAATTAGCCCAAAACGACCGAAGATGTTACTCACCAGTGTTGGTCGCATTACCGAGCAAAAAATCGCCTTAATGCGCCAAAAGACGTCCTCGGGTAAACCAGCGCTACACGCCGCACTCGATGCAATGGGTGACTATGCCACGCTGCTGGTGACCGGCAGCGGCGATGCCGATTACGAGCAGTTCCTCTGCGAAACCGCTGCAAATTACGCTAATTTTATTTTTATGTGCGGTTACTCTGATGACCTTGCGAATATGATGTATCAACAGGGTGACTTATTTTTCATGCCGAGTTCATTTGAGCCCTGCGGCATAAGCCAGATGTTGGCGCTGCGTGCCGGTCAACCCTGCCTGGTGCATCAGGTTGGCGGTTTGAAAGACACCATTATTGACAATAAAATAGGTTACGTCTTCTCTGGGAACAGCTTAACCGAACAGGCCGATGCCCTGGTAACAAGCGTACAGCGTGCGCTAATCCAGCATCAGAAGAAATCGCCTAAATGGAAAAACATGGGTAAGGCTGCTGCGGCAACACGCTTCGAATGGACGCAAAGCGTCAATGATTACCTGAAGCAGCTTTATAAAGTTTCTGCAAACTCAATTATTGCTGATTAATATTTATGAGCCAGTTAAAAACAAGCTTCGATGCCATCGCCAACGGCCAACATAACAACCCTTTCGCCGTGCTCGGACCGCATAGCGCGACGAAAAACTGGGTAGTTCGAAGCTGGCAGCCACAGGCTCGGTCGGTCGAATTGCTCGACGCCAATAACCAATTGTTGGCAGTGATGAAAAAGGTTCATGCTGACGGATTGTTTGAAGCACGTCTGCCGCTGCCGATGGTCACTTATCGATTAGGGCTTAACGAAAACGGCCATTGTTATATCATCGAAGACCCCTACCGGCTGCCATCACCGCTGAGTGACCTAGATCGCCATTTGATGCGCGAGGGCAAGCTGGAAAATCTCGCCGACAAACTGGGCGCTCACCCAATGGAGATCGAAGGCATCGAAGGTGTACATTTCGCGGTATGGGCGCCGAATGCGAGCCGAGTCAGCGTGGTCGGTTTATTTAACGGCTGGGATGGACGGCGTTACCCGATGCGCCTGCACAATGCCAATGGCGTCTGGGATATTTTTATTCCAGGCCTATGTTCTGGCGATCACTACAAATATGAAATTGTCGATGCACAGAGTAATTTATTACCACTCAAAGCCGACCCATTTGCGCGATACATGGAACTGGCACCCGGCAATGCATCGATCATCCACGAAGATGATTATGAATGGCAGGACGCGGTTTGGTTGAACCAGCGCCAGCAAACTAACACGCTCGATCAACCCGTCTCTATTTATGAAGTGCACCTTGGTTCCTGGCGCAGATCACCCGAAGACAATGCGGCCCTGAGTTATTGCGAGCTGGCTGAAAGTCTGGTGCCTTATGTCAAGGACATGGGGTTTACCCATATCGAGCTGCTGCCGGTTAGTGAACACCCATTCGACGGCTCCTGGGGCTATCAACCGGTGGGTCTGTTCGCACCAACAGCAAGGTTTGGCAAACCAGAGGATTTCAAATTCTTCGTTGATAGCTGCCATGAAGCGGGTATCGGTGTCATCATCGACTGGGTGCCGGCGCATTTCCCGCGGGATGAATTTGGTCTGGGCCAATTCGACGGCACCAGCCTTTATGAACACGACGACCCACGCCAGGGTGCACACCCAGATTGGGGCACGCTGATCTTTAATTTCGGCCGACCCGAAGTCGTTAACTATCTAATTGCAAACGCATTGTTCTGGGTTGAGGAATATCACATCGATGCGCTGCGGGTAGACGCAGTTGCTTCCATGTTGTATCTGGACTATTCGCGCGAAGACGGCGAGTGGGTTGCCAACGAACACGGCGGTAATGAAAATTGGGAAACAGTCGCTTTCCTGCGTTTGATGAACGAAAAAGTACACGCTGCCGGTGCCATCACTATGGCCGAAGAATCAACCGCCTGGCCGGGCGTATCGAAGCCAGCTGACCAAGGCGGCCTCGGTTTCAGTTATAAATGGAATATGGGTTGGATGCACGACAGTCTGTCTTACTTTGGCGAAGATCCGGTGCATCGTCGTTACCATCACGATAAACTCACTTTTGGCCTACTTTACGCTTTCAGCGAAAATTTTATTCTGCCCTTGTCGCACGACGAAGTCGTACACGGCAAAGGCTCATTGATTACGCGTATGCCCGGTGACGACTGGCAGGCCTTTGCCAATCTACGGCTTTATTATGGTTTCATGTTCACCCATCCCGGCAAGAAACTGTTGTTTATGGGCTGTGAGTTTGCTCAGCGCCGCGAATGGAATCACAACGGTTCGCTAGACTGGCATTTGCTCGAATCTCCCGCGCATGCCGGTGTTCAACACCTGCTGCGTGACCTCAATGGTTTTTATCGAAATACAGCCGAACTGTACCAACAAGACTGTAGCAGTGACGGTTTTGACTGGATCGACTGTAGCGACGTCGAACAGGGCGTTATCGCCTTTATACGTCGTGGCTATGATGGCTCAAAATTGCTTGTGAGCGTCTGCAATGTAGTTCCCGTCATCCGACACGATTATCGAATTGGCGTTCCGTTAGCCGGCTGCTACCTCGAGCGTCTTAATACCGATGCAACAACCTATGGTGGCAGTGGCGTTGGTAACTTGGGCAAAGTTAATTCAGATCCAATTGCCTCACACGGTCATGAAAACTCTTTAAATCTGATATTGCCACCGCTAACAACCTTAATTTTCACTCTCAACTAAATAACCATTTTTTCAATTACCTGTGATTATGAATAAGTCCAAGAACAACAACTTGACCAATATTGCACCACCCGGCCTAGATAGTGCCAGTTTAAAAAGTGATTTTGAGCAGTATTTTAACCACACTCTGGGGCGCGATAGTCGTCGCCATCACTCGGTTCATTATGAGTTTATTGCACTCGCGATGACTTTACGCGATCGCCTTTTGACCGGCATCAACAATACCCGCCATCGCTATGAGGAACAGGACAGTCGTCGCGTCTGTTACCTGTCGATGGAATATCTGCTGGGTAGAAGCTTGCGCAATGCAGCATTGAACCTTAACCTCACCGACCCAATGGCCGATGCGTTAGAGCAGCTGGGCCTCGACGAAGAAAATATTTTAGAACAGGAAAACGATGCTGGACTTGGCAACGGTGGACTGGGCCGACTTGCCGCTTGTTTTCTCGACAGTTGCGCAACCCTGGGGTTACCGGTTATCGGTTACGGTCTGCGTTACCAATACGGTATGTTCCGTCAGAATATTTCGACAGGCCATCAACTCGAAGAACCCGACGCTTGGCTACGCGGCGGCCACCCCTGGGAAATTGAACGCCCAGAATACGAACAACCGATTCATTTTGGTGGCCACGTCGAACACTATGTCGATGACGAAGGCCGAGGCCATCGGCGCTGGATCAATACCCACGATGTACTCGCCTCACCATTCGATATTCCTGTCCCCGGTTATCAAAATGGTACCGTCAATACCTTGCGCCTGTGGTCGGCGGTTGCCATCGATGAATTTAATCTCAACCAATTTAACGCCGGTAGTTACACCGAGGCTGTCGCAGACAGAACTGATGCGGAAAACATCACCATGGTGTTATACCCAAACGACGCCAGTGAAAACGGTAAGGAACTACGCTTGCGTCAACAGTACTTCCTCGCCTCGGCTAGTCTGAAAGACGTGCTGCGCCAATGGCACAATCGTCATGGTGATGATTTTGAGCTATTTGCCGACAAACATTGCTTCCAACTAAACGATACCCATCCAAGTATTGCAGTTGCCGAACTGATGCGACTGCTGATCGACGTTCACCTGCTCGAATGGGATGCCGCCTGGAATATAACCAGCAGCTGTATGGCCTACACCAACCACACTTTGCTACCGGAAGCTCTCGAACGCTGGCCGGTACGCCTGCTTCATCAACTAGTGCCGCGCATACTCGAAATTGTGCAGGAAATTAACAGCCGCTTCATTACCGAAGTTGCAAAGCGCTGGCCTCACGATTTACAAAAGCAACAACGCATGGCCATCATCGAAGAAGGCATGGAGCCTATGGTGCGTATGGCACATCTCGCTATCGTCGGTAGTTTTTCAGTTAATGGCGTTGCCGCGCTGCACTCTGAATTACTCAAACAAGGCTTGTTCAGCGATTTTCACGCACTCTATCCGAACCGACTCAACAATAAAACGAACGGCGTCACCCAACGGCGCTGGCTCAAATCCTGTAACCCTGGCCTGTCAAAACTGATTAGCAAACACATCGGTGACGACTGGGTAACCGATCTCGATCAATTAAAAAAACTCGCACCTTTGGCCAAAAATGCTGCCTTCCGCAAATCTTGGCAAGCAGTAAAAAAAGCCAATAAATTAAAAGTGGTCGAACTGGTTAAACGAAGCTGTGGAATCGAACTGGACGCGGACGCCCTCTTCGACGTCCAGGTCAAACGCATTCACGAATACAAACGTCAACTGCTGAACGTATTACACGTTATCCATTTGCTACAACGCATTCGCCGTGGTGACACCGAAAACTGGACGCCACGATGTGTGATCATCGGTGGTAAAGCCGCGCCAGGTTACTTCATGGCAAAAACAATCATTAAACTGATCAACAATGTCGCCAACGTGGTTAATTCTGACCCTCGAACCGAAGGGCTGTTGCGGCTGGTCTTTCTACCGAACTACAATGTCAGCGTGATGGAAACACTTTGCCCCGGCAGCGACTTATCGGAACAGATATCTACCGCCGGTAAAGAAGCATCCGGTACCGGCAACATGAAATCCATGATCAATGGTGCCCTCACTATCGGTACCCTTGATGGTGCTAACATCGAAATTCGCGAAGCCGTTGGCGCGGAGAACTTTTTCCTGTTCGGTCTTAACGCCGAAGAAGTCGCAACAACTCACGCACACTATCAGCCGAAAGCGATCGTTGCCGCAGATAGCAACCTTCGCGAAGTCATGCAAGTGCTTCAAAGCGGACAGTTTAATACGTCCGAACCCGGCATCTTTGACCCCATTATTGATGCTATTTTAAGCCCGCATGATCCCTGGATGACCGCCGCAGACTTCGCTGAATTTATTTCAGCTCAGCGTCGTGTGGCGGACACTTATCGCGACATCAAGCAATGGACCACGATGAGTATTCACAACACCGCTTTTAGTGGTCGCTTTTCTTCGGACAGAACCATCCGCGAATATAACGACGATATCTGGCATCTTGAGCCCGTTAAAACCACCGATACTACTGATCAGTCATGAGCCCAATGCTTCGTGGAACGGCCCAGCCATACGGTGCCCATTGGGATGGCTGTGGCGTCAATTTTGCGCTGTTTTCGTCACATGCCGAGAAGGTCGAACTTTGCCTGTTTGATGACAAAGGCAAGGTTGAACTAGAACGCATCGAACTCGGTTGCAGCGGTGAAAGCTGGCATGGTTATTTGCCTGATTGCGGTCCGGGGACAATTTACGCTTATCGCGTCTATGGCCCTTATGATCCAGATCGGGGGCATCGTTTTAATCCACAAAAATTGCTGATCGATCCCTACGCCCGTGCGCTCAGTGGAGAACTTGACTGGGACGACTCAGTTTTCGGCTATCAACAGGCTAACAATCACATTGCGGATAATCAAGACAGTGCCGCTTCGGTTCCCAAAGCGATGGTTGTTGACGAGGCTTTCGATTGGGGAAAGGATCACCCACCTGCGATATCCTGGTCACAAACAGTTATATATGAAACCCACGTCGGTGGCTTTACCCAACTCCATCAGGCAATCGATAAAGAATTGCGCGGCAGCTTTGCCGGCCTGGCATCAAAACCCGCCATTGACCACCTAAAATCAATCGGCATCACCACAGTAGAGCTGTTACCCATACATGCGTTTGTCGATGATTACTTTCTGGTTAATAAGGGCCTGACGAATTATTGGGGATACAATACGCTTGGGTTCTTTGCAGCCGAATCGCGCTATCTGTCTAGTGGTAATCGAAACGAATTTAAAGCCATGATTCGGGAACTTCATACCGCCGGCATTGAAGTCATTTTGGATGTCGTCTATAACCACACCGCCGAAGGCGACCAGGCAGGACCAACCTTAAGTTTTCGCGGTATTGATAACGCCAGTTATTATCGTTTACCTGAAGAAGATAAAAGTCTTTATATTAATGACAGTGGTTGTGGAAACTCTCTCAACATGGCACATCCGCAGGTTTTAAAGATGGTCATCGACAGCCTGCGGCATTGGGTAATCGATATGCATGTTGACGGCTTTCGCTTTGACCTTGCGGTCAGCCTTGGCCGTGACGAAAACGGTTTTGATAACAACGCTGCATTTTTTCAAACAATTCAGAACGACGCTATTTTGTCAAAGGTAAAGCTCATCGCCGAACCCTGGGACATAGGACCTGGCGGTTATCAACTGGGTGCTTTTCCAAAAGGCTGGGCCGAATGGAATGACCGTTTTCGAGATACGGTACGCCGCTACTGGCATGGTGACCCCGACATGCTGCCACAGCTTGCGCGTGGCCTTCACGGCTCGAGTGACTTGTTCGAACACAATGATCGGCGACCTTCAGCCAGCATTAATCTAATCACCAGCCACGATGGCTTTACGCTGACTGATCTGGTGAGCTATAACCAACGTCACAACCAAATCAATGGCGAAGATAACAACGATGGTCATAGCGCTAATTTCAGTGATAACTATGGTGTCGAAGGCAAAACTGATGACCCAACAATCATCGCCTTACGCCACCGCCAACGACGTAATTTACTCGCGACTATGTTTCTCGCGCACGGCACGCCGATGTTGCTTGCCGGCGATGAACTAGGCCGCAGTCAACAGGGTAATAACAACGCTTACTGTCAAAATAATGAAATCACCTGGCAAGACTGGGCTGCGCTGCAAGATGAAGCAGACCTACTCGATTTTGTTAAACGTCTAATCGAAATACGCGCGACTTATCCGCTGCTTCACCGCGACATTTTTGTCCATGGCGAAGAACAATTTGAGCCCATGGGCATTAGCGATATTCAGTGGTTGCGCGCGGATGGACAGTCTATGGAGACTGATGACTGGCACTGTCGCGATAATAATTTTCTTGGCATGCTGTTAGCCGGAGAGGCTATGCCAGCCAGAAACCCGAAGATTGACAATATTAAAGATGCAGCGCTGGTTATCGTTTTCAATGCCGATACAACAGAGGTTGAATTCGTTTTGCCAAAGAATCAATTTCACTGGCAATGTGTATTTTCTACCACAGAAATGAACGCTGCTATAAATGAGCATAATTCTGTGACCATTGAGCCACGCTCAGTACAACTATTTGAGTTGCAAGTTTAACAATGTCGATAACTGACTATGACGGCTTTAACCGCTTATGTGAACTCTGCGGCATCGTCGAATCCTACTATGATATTCGCGGCGTCCACCATGTCGCCAGTTTGGAAGTAAAACAATCGTTGCTGGCTGCGATGCGGATTGGAGAAAGTCATAACACCGATGATGAAATCCATGCCAGCCTGAAAAAAATGTGGCTGCGTGACTGGCAACATATCGTTAACCCAGTTCATGTTTATGAGCATAGCAATGACGCTCATAACATATCGCTAACACTTAACCCGGGGCAAACAGGACAACCGATTCATTGGCAAATAGTTGAGGACAATGGCCAGATCCACCAAGGTGACTGGCAGTTCGACGCACACGATGCAGCTGATGAATGCGACGTAGAAGGCAATCAATGTTTACGTTTTTATGTATCAATACCATCGACTTCAGACATCGGTTATCACAGCTTAAATCTGCAACTTGCCGATGGCGCTACGGCCAGCTCGTTACTCATAGCCACACCCGAAACCAGCTACCAACCTGAGTCATTTAAAGCGGGCAGAAAGGCCTGGGGTGTCAGCCTGCAGCTTTATGCGTTGCGCTCCAAACGTAACTGGGGCATGGGTGACTTTACTGACCTGAACAATGCAATAGACATACTGGCGCCAAAAGGTGTCGATGTGGTTGGACTCAATCCGTTACACACCCTATTTTCGCACTTGCCAGAGAACGCCAGTCCCTACAGCCCGTCGAACCGAGATTTCCTCAACCCGGTTTATTTGGATATAGAAGCCATTACCGAATTTGAACACAGTGATAAAGCCCAACGGCTGGTTAACCATGCCGATTTTCAGTCCAACCTACAATCCTTGCGCGATGCTCCTCTGGTGGATTACACCGGTGTCTGGCAGGCTAAACTGGCGGTTCTGGAGATACTCTACGAGCAATTCAGAACAGAAATTGAACGCCCGGTTGCTGCACCAATCAGTTCTGATCGAATAACTCAATTTCGACAGTATCAGGCTGAGGGTGGACAGGATTTACTTAAATTCAGCCAGTTCGAAGCTTTGCAGCTATTCTTCAATCAGCAGGATGCCGCTATAGAACGCTGGCAACAATGGCCAGATGCTTTCCATAATCCCGAATCGAACAGTGTCACAAGCTGGGCCAAGTCAAACCTCGACAAGATCGAATTCCATACTTATTTGCAGTGGTTGAGCGTAACTCAATTATCGGCAGTACAGCAGAATTGCCAAAACAAGGGCATGCATATGGGTCTTTATAACGATCTGGCAGTCGGCAACGAACCGTTCTCATCCGCTTGTTGGGCAGAGCAAACTAATTATGGCTTAGACATAGGGGTTGGCGCGCCTCCCGATGATTTTAATCTGTTGGGTCAAAACTGGGGTTTACCCCCACAGTTACCCCAGTTGCTGAGTGATGACCGCTACCGATTATTCATCAATACGTTAAGGGCCAATATGCGACATGCCGGTGCACTGCGCATCGATCACGTCATGGGTTTGATGCGTCTGTACTGGGTGCCCGAAGGCTATACGGCCGATCTGGGCGTTTATGTTAACTATCCATTTAACGACCTTCTCGGAATACTCTCGCTCGAAAGTCAGCGTAATCGCTGCCTGATTGTCGGAGAAGACCTCGGCACAGTAGCCAACGAAGTGCGTCACCAGCTCTGGCTTAAAAAAATACTGTCTTATCGAGTTTTATTTTTCGAAAAGGACTGGCAGCAAAACACCTTCAAATCGCCGAGTGAATATCCTCAGCATGCGCTGTGTACCTCCGGTTCGCATGATCTGCCAACCATGAAAGCCTACTGGCAAGGGCTCGACCTTAATCTACGCAACGCATTGAACTTATATCCGTCAGACGATGTAAAACACCAGCATAGACACGCTCGAGGACATGATATTCACGCCATCAAACAAGCATTAAATCACGAACAATTGATCAGCGACGAAGATTTGCAAGACGATTCGAGAACCGAATTAAGCCCGCAAATGTTTCAAGCTATCCAATGTTTTCTAGCGCGTTCGCAATCCCTACTAATGATGGTGCAATTGGAGGATATTTTTTTACAAACTAATCAGCTGAATGTGCCCGGCACCGTTAATGAATATCCTAACTGGCGACATAAGATTAGTGTTGAACTTGAGAACTGGATTGAGGGGGGGGAGATCGAGAATCTTGCAAACAGTATTGGCCGCGAGCGAAATTAGTATTTATTTGAATGTGCGGCTAAGTCTTTCCGCCAAAAACAGGCAGTAAAGATCGATCGCTGATTAATAAGATTTGTTGAACCTGCTTTAGTTGCTAACGAATTTTCTGCAATTGTGGTAACTGGGATATCAATGCTAGTGAATAAATTAGTGATTAAGTAGGCGCCGACATGTTAACCAAAACCGTGCCCGTAAGGTGAGAAGATCGACTGTCAAACAATTAGCTATAACCACCATCGTGATAAAACTAGCCATCTATTCAGTCTAAAACAGAATTCATTCTGGTTAATCGGCTAGCGTTGTTTGCCCTCCTTTTCCTTTTCGGAAAAATAGATTGCAGGGTCGCCATATTCTTCATTCCAAGCTTTTCTGGTCTTACTGGAACCAAGCGCCCCAAAGGAATTAACACCCTCCGAGATGTCTGGGTTGCTAACAGAATAGGTAAAAATGTTTTCCAGATATACAAAGCAGGTTTGCTTGATCTATAGACGTCTCTTCTCCCCAACATCATTTATCAACGCTAGCTTGAGGACAACGGATTCATCATCGATCAGGCTTTTGATAACCTTATGGTTAAGAAGATTTAAAGTTTAGTTACGAATGAACCTATTGCTCATAAAGCGAATAAAGAAGATGGATGCACCGATCGCTTCTGGGAAAGTCGATTTAAATCACAAGCTCTGTTGGGTCAGGAAGCCCTGCGCTCGTGTATGGATTACGTTGATCTGAATCCTATTCGTGCCAACCTGTGAACACACCTGAAGCGTCAGATCACACCAGCATTAAAGAGCGTATCGCCCCTGGGTTTGATCTAAACAAAACCGCTGATGAGGAAATCATACAGCAGTGACTACAGCGTTTTAATTTACCCCTAAAGCCGCTCGCTCAGTTCGACCGTAATGTGGCATCTCAAGAAAAAGTTGGTATTTTATTTAACTTGAAAGACTGTCTGCAATTAATGCTAAAAAATGAATTAGTTATGAATTATTTTTGACTGGGTGAGTCCAATTCTTGTTATCAGATAAACCTGATGGGCAGGAAGCTTCCATTGTTTTAATACTTGAATACGTAAGCCAGACTTTAAGTCACATTCAACAAGGTATCTTGGACAATTTAATATATCTACACCTTATTTGCATGCATTCACAAGGCTTGTAGAGCGGTTAAATTTATATGAACCTTTGATTTCTACATAATGTCTTTTTTTATTTTTTATCAAAGTCCAATGAAATCGACTTGCACCATGCATGTGCGTAAGCAGTTATGATTTTGTAAGTCAGTACCATTCATTGGTCTTTTAAAATGTTTTATATAGTTAGGTGTGGCACAAAGTACTCTTTACTAGTCGACTAATTTTTTTGCATATTGATTTAAGTCACTTAATTCAAAAGCAGATCCGATACTACTTGCAACACCTGCCCACTTTCCTTCGAGAGGATATTTCCGCATGAAACCGATCAAGATAACTTTTACCATCCTTCCTGCTGTCGCACTGGCCTTGGGTATGACGTTGGCAGCGATGCCATATATGGCCCACGCAGGCAGCCACGCAGGCATGTCCGAGTATGGCACCATGCACGTCACAAAAAGTCCGACCTGCGGCTGCTGCGGCGCGTGGGTCACTTTGGCCCGCCAAGAAGGCTACGACATCGAGGTTACTGATACGAACGATGTTTCCGTAGTGAAACTGAACGCGGATGTGCCCAACACATTGTGGTCCTGTCACACCGTGATGATCGATGGCTATGTCATCGAGGGGCATGTGCCGTTTGCCGCAATTTCCAAGCTGCTGGAAGAACGTCCAGACATTACCGGCATTGCCGTTCCGGGTATGCCCAGTGGATCGCCCGGAATGGGGAATGATCCGACCGCCAGATATGACGTGATTGCCTTCGGCGGCAATGCGGCGGACGGCGAAGTTTTCCATCAGGCAGGTTTGTGAACCAATCCGTCCTACTGCCAGTTGGTGCGGCGGCCCTGATCGGGGCCACCGTGACTTGGGCTGCTGTGATTTGGTCCGCTGGTGGATCGTCAGACACGGACGCACTTGCCTTGCGCGCCGACGATCTGGGGATCGTTGCGCATGGATCGCAGGTCTATGCCGAAAACTGTGCATCCTGCCATGGGGCGGATCTTGCTGGGCAGCCGAATTGGCGCACCGCCGGACCAGATGGCCGCTTGCCCGCGCCGCCCCATGACGCCAGTGGCCACACATGGCATCACGACGGGGAAACTCTGTTTCGGCTCACCAAATACGGGGTGGGACAATTAATTGGTGATCCTGATTATGCCTCCAACATGCCTGCATATGACGGCATCCTGACTGATGCAGACATCATAGCCACGTTCAGCTACATCAAATCAACATGGCCGCGCGATATCCGCGACCAACACAACGCAATGGAGATCCAAAAATGAAACGAAGTATCATCGCCTTGGCGGCTGCAATCGCACTGGCGTCCACACTGGTAACCGGTGCGTCAGCGCATTCGAAATTTGAACAAACGACACCTGCAAATGAGGCGGTTGTCGCGTCAGTAGACGCAATTGAAATAAGGTTCGACGATCCCATGCGCGTGACGGCAATCTTTTTGGCCGGTCCAGATGGTGATGTCGAGATTGCTCGCGAAACCGGGCTTGATCCTGTAACCATGTTCCGCGCAGTGCCGGTCGCCGAGATTTCTGCCGGGGTCTACACTGTCGAATGGCGTGGCCTGTCAGTTGACGGACATCCGATGCAGAGTTCTTTCGGTTTCACAGTCACAAACTGATGATGGAAGGCCTTGCACCAATCGACGGCTGGGCGCTTGCCGCTATTTTGGCCAAGTCTTTAGGATACGGCGCCGCTTTACTGGCAATCGGTGGCCCCTTGTTCGTCGTGGCATTTCGCACGGCGCCAGATGATGCTCTACGCCTCGTCAGGAATATTGCCGTTTTAGCGGCGCTGATAAGCGTCGCGATCCTTGCAGTTCAGTTTGGTATCCGTTCGGCGCGTATATCTGGAATGGGGTTGGCCGGAGCCACCGACCTGATGATGCTTGGCTTCGTCTGGGACAGCCCACTGGGGACTGCCGCGATTTGGCGCTGTGCGGGGCTAATTCTGGTATTGGCTATTTTGATTGAGGGCGCAGTCGGTATAGGCGCAAGTCTTATCGGGGTGCTGTTGATCGCTGCGTCCTTTACCCAAATCGGACACGCGCTCGGTAATCCGCGCTGGATCTTGGCAAGTTTGCTGACAGTGCATTTACTTGTCGCGGCGTTCTGGATCGCAGCACTCGCTCCTTTATGGCGTATCGTCGAACACAGAGGCGGTGCGATCCTTTTGCATCGTTTTGGCAAGATCGCGTCTGTTACGGTCACCGTCCTAGTCATTGTCGGAGTAGCATTTGCATGGATGATGGTTGGATCAATCACAGCGTTGTTTACGACTGCCTATGGATGGGGCCTTTTGGGAAAGATCACGTTCGTTTCGGGACTGATGAGCCTTGCCGCATACAACAAATGGCGGCTGGTTCCGGCACTTGAAATGGGGGATGCAATGGCTGTACCCCGGTTAAAGCGATCAATCCGCATGGAAGTCGTCGCAACTATCTTGATCTTGATCGCAACAGCGACACTCACCTCGATCACCACGCCACCGGTAAACCTATAAGACGGGTCGTTTTTGTTCTGCGACCAGCTACCGCTATGCCTTCTGCAAAAGCCCAATGAGTTCCTCGAACTTGGCGGGCTTTTCTTGCACATCACCGCTTTGAATGGCCGTTTCGACGCAATGGATGCACGGAGAGTCGAAGTTTTCTGTAATGCTATAGCCGCAGAAAAACTTATACCCAAATCTGATTTTGAATCGTTCACCGAAAATTTGCCTTTCAACATTGAAAGCCTTTTTGATGACGAAATTGAAAGAATTGCAGCTCGCTATTGTGTGAGCAGGGAAGCGAATATTAAGGCGATTTCTTGATCAAGATAGAGTGAGTTCTGCGCATTACAATGAAAAATCTGCAATGTGGAGAAACCAAAGAAAAGAAAGTTCAGGTGGCAATTGCTTCGCGCCTGCTAATGCCTATTTGAGCAGTACATTCGCTCGTGAAGTTTTAAGTCAGCACTACAAACATAATCTGTTAGTAGAGAAGGCTTCAGATTTGCTTGGGATAAAAGAAAAAATTTCAGTGGGTTAGAGCAAAGGATACTGCAAGGAACGAGCACATGATTTATGTTTTTGATACCAGCTCACTTAGTAAACTAAAGCACTTTTATCCAACAGTATTCAAAACCTTATGGGACGGCTTAGATACTCTTGTTAAATCGGGAAACCTAATTTCTACACGAGAAATTTGGAACGAGCTTGAACGGGGTGCACCTGATAAAAATGTCAACGCATGGTTGAAAGATAGAAGGAAAATTTTTACAACTCCATCTGGCCAAGAGTTGTCTTTTGTAGCTCAGATCCTCAGTGTTCTGCACTTTCAATCGTTAATTGGTGAAACGCAACGCTTGAAAGGAACTCCTGTAGCTGACTCTTTTATCATTGCGTGCGCACGTGTTAGAGGAGGGGCAGTAGTAACAGAAGAACTTGTTAAACCTAATGCTGCAAAAATACCAAACATTTGTGAATACTTCGGCAATATTCTCTGCATAACATTAGAACAATTTATGCAAAGTCAAAACTGGGGTTTCTGAACCCAATCATCATCGTAAAATAGTTTTTAACAATTAATTATCCTCGGCATAAATCGGTTTAATTCGCAGGAACGAGCGAGAGGTCGGGGGGGGGGGTCAAGCCTTGAATCATGAATTCGATGAAAATTTGATAATTTTACTCACACTCGAGTAGTGTGAATTGAAGTGATCAGCTATTGCTTTCATCGTGTACCCCCCACTTTTATAGGCCGCCAAAATAGATTTGTTAAGACTTTCGTACCTTGTTTCGTATTCCGTTAAAGCCCTTGCTTTTGCCCTTCTTTGACTTGATGGAACTTCCGTTAGATCTCTATCTTTATCTATCTTTGCTTCCATTTCTTCAACAAAATTCTCGTCACCCAAAAAAATCTGCTTTTTTAATAGTGACCAGGGTGATATCTGGCCTTTTCCTTCAGCGACAAACACCTTATATTTTTCTACTGTAGATGAACGGCGCTTTCCGAAACAAGATAATAACCAAT
>OOGD01000073.1_pt1 | contig 24330 bp, 20 predicted proteins | sample 1670381 | NCBI WGS metagenome assembly OOGD01 (sample SAMEA98146918, study PRJEB22522) | marine metagenome | biome: marine biome; feature: marine water body; material: sea ice | place: Arctic Ocean | collected 14-Sep-2015 | depth 1.3 m | reverse complement strand
AATCGGCGCTAAGGGGGATGATGGTATAATTGGTGCTCAGGGTGCAGTAGGTTCTTCTGGAGCAAATGGCACTGATGGTCAAGACGCCAATGCAAATATCAGTCTGAATTTGGTTGGACGGATCAAACTTAATCCTAGCGATCCCGAAGGTGCGGCGGAAATAGTTCAATTCCACCCAGCGTCCAAAACTATCTATGCAATCAATGGTGCTGCTGATGAGCCTACTATTGAAATGATTGATGCATCATCTTTAACCTCTGAAGCTTTGAACAATCCTCTGTCGGATGAAAACCTAACGTCTATTGCACTAGTATTGCCCACTGAACAAGGTGGCATTGTTTTAGCTGGCCCCACCAGCGTTGCAGTATCTGGTGACTGGATGGCTGTATCAGTGCCCGCAAAAGATAAAGCAACCAATGGCATGGTATTGTTTTATAACGGACTGGATACATCCTCACCAACTTTCGTAAAAGCGGTAGAAGTAGGTAACTTGCCTGACATGGTCATTTTCACACCAGATGCCAGCAAAGTCTTGACTGCCAATGAAGGTGAGCCGAGTGGTGACTACAATATTGACCCCGAAGGTTCGATATCAGTGATCACGATTGTAGACGGCACACCAAGCGACACATCAATCAATATCAGCTTCTCTGACTATAATGGCAAACAAACTGAGCTAGAAACACTAGGCATGCACTTTCCTAATCCATCGGGTCGCACTATTAATGGCACCTTGATCAACACAACAGTCGCGCAAGATTTAGAACCTGAATATATCACCACCACTAATGACGTTGCCTACGTCACACTGCAAGAAAACAACGGCTTAGCAATTATTGATTTAACTGACAACCGTGTACAAGTGATAGGCCTTGGTTTTAAAGATTGGAGTGATTATCAATTTGATGGCATGGAAGATGGCACAGTCAGTTTTAGGCAATATGACGATCTTTACGGTATGTATATGCCTGATACCATTGCCTCGTATCAATGGAAGGGTGCTGACTTTCTATTGACCGCAAACGAAGGTGATGCCAGAGAATACTTCTTCGATACGTTTAACGCTAACGGCGATCAAGATGAAGACTTATGCAACACTGCAGGTGGCCAAGACTTTGACGAGGATGATGGATGTTTGTCGTACAGTGAAGAAACTCAAGCTCGCCGTCTTGATTACGCCCCTGGCTCTAATCTGGATACCATTGCCGGTGATGATCCAAAAGACTTTGACTTCACTGCCTATCCACTAGGACGCTTAAATGTGACTAAAATATTGGGTGACAGTGACAGCGATGGTGAACATGAAGCTCTTTATGCCTATGGTGCACGTTCATTTACTATCTGGGACAGCAATGGGTTAGTGGTGTTTGATTCGGGTGATGATTTTGAGCGCATTAGCGCTTCTATTCATGGTAATGCCTTCAACAACAATAATGATGAAAATGAGGGAGACGCGCGCTCTGCGAATAAAGGTCCTGAGCCTGAAGCATTAACAGTGGGTAAAGTAGGTGATAAAACCTATGCATTTATTGGTTTGGAGCGTATGGGCGGCATTTTTGTTTACGATGTCAGCAACCCTTATGATACTAAATTTGTCGATTATGTAATTAACCGTGACCTTACCGAAGGTGGTGACATAATGGGTGATAATGGTCCAGAAGGCATGGTGTTTGTTGACGCTGCCAATAGTCCAACCGGCAACGCTTTAGTCATCATTGGCAATGAAATCAGCGGTACAGTTTCGATCTGGCAGATTACTGAGGGCTAAAATCGTTGAGCTAAAACATAAAAGCTGTTTACCACAGATAAAAAGAGTCTGACGCTACACTGGGAAAATGACAAGACAGATATATTCTCTTTTTTAACCTTTTCAACCTCTCTTTTCTGTGGTTTCTGTGGTTTCAAATTTTTTGCTCTTAGCTTTGCAGGCTATTTTTCGAGCTAAAATGCTTATCACCAAGGAATAAGAGCTACGCAAAATATTTTTTCATATTTAATTTTGCATTTAATAAAGAACAGCATTGATTATTACAAATAATGCCGTTTTTTATTTTTTGTCTTAAGCTAATAGCCTGTGGCTAGTGACTGCCTTTACCCCGCATATTTGTCTTTCATCAAATACGCAAAAGCCGTGTTAAAGGCGACTTCTTGAAACATCTTCAATCCTGTCTCGGGCATAGGCACAAGTACTGGGTTACGCTTCAATGATTCTTTAATCGCAGTAGGAGATAACACTATCACCTCAACATCAGTCAACAACTCTAATGCGGCTTCCATTTTAAAGCCTACTGCACCACCAGCAAATTTACCTTTCATTGGTCGCTGACGAATAACAATGTGGTCTATTTTGTAGTCCTGTACTAATTGCGCAAAAGTTTTTTGAAAATAGCGTAAATCTTTAGCGATTGCGTTTTTAGGCAATGATAGTTTGCGCGTATGGCAATCAGGAATTTGGAATACTTCTTCAGCCAATGATAACAAACATATATTTGCATCATTACTACTTAAATCAACACCGATTACCCGCATAACATTTTACTCTTACTTTTAATTTTAACTTGAATTGCAGGTATTATAACTTAATTCCTAAAAATCAGTGATACCAATACATCAATAAAACGATGTTGAGTGAATTACACAGTTGCACCAACATGTATCTTCACTTAATAATTATTTAAAGGTATAAAATGTTAACACTGTATGGCTTCGATGTGAGTAACTACTTCAATATGATCAAACTAGCCTTAGCTATTAAAGGTATTGAATATAAATCGGTCATCCTTTATCCCAATCAGTCAGCAGACTATTTAACTAAAAGTCCGATGGGCAAAGTACCTGCTTTAGAAACTGAGCAAGGTATTTTAACTGAAACCAATGTCATCCTTGAGTATCTTGATGACACTTACCCAGACAAACCTCTGTATCCAGGTAATATGTTTGAAAAAGCTAAGATTAAAGAATTGATTAAGATAACAGAGTTATACTTAGAACTTCCTGCAAGACGTTGTCACTCTGAAGTCTTTTTTGGACAAGTCGCCGACGAACTGACTAAAAAAGAGGTTAAACGTGCTTTATGTAAAGGTATCGAAGGTTTGGCTCGATGCGCCCACTTCAGTCCTTATCTGGCAGGCAAGCAACTAACAGCTGCTGACATAGTGTTTCTTTATAGCGCTGATTTAGCATCTGCAGTTGCTGGTAAATTATTTGATATTGACTTACTTGATATAGCACCGGGTGCTAAGCAACTTATGGCTACATTAAATGAGCGTGAAGATGTTATTAAAATCGCAAAAGGCAGAAAAATAGCCAATATAGAATTCAAAAAATATATTGCTAATCTTAGTTAAATATTACAACTACTGATCAATTAATAAAATGTTGGCGTAACACGTGTTATAAATGTATCTATTTTTGAAGAACAAACATGAGTTTCACCACAAACGCAAAATTTAGCTGTCCTTACTGCATGGTCATAAATAATATTGAAATTGATGAGGAAAACGATTTAAACCAGCAACAAATTGTAGATTGTCAAATTTGTTGTTCACCCATTGAAGTTTTTGTAACGGCTGGTATTAATGACCAATTTAATATCATAGCCACTACTGACAGTGAATAACAAAACAATAAGGTCACTAGATGATAGATGTATTTAATGCTAATCAGTCGTTACAAGTCATTATTCAAAAAGCAGAAGATGAAAGAACGTTGGTAAAGCTGGTTACAAAACATATACACAACTACGAGTTTTCAACACAAGTTGATAGTGATGAGATTGACATAGCCTTTGCTGCCAGTGGGGGGGCAACTCGCTGGGTCAACAGCGACAATTTGAAGATTAAATGCGAACCCACACCAAATAGACAGACTACCTTCGGTGATATTTTAATTGAGCAACCTCAGGGGTATGTCAACTTAGCTACACCGGCAGGCTTTATTCCCTTAGTGGATGTTATCTATTCGCAAGGTCAACTTAGTTTAAAACAACTAAACTAGGGTCCCAGAAATCAATTAGTTTACAATTGGCCCACACATGTTGGCCAATTTTTGTTTATCTCAAGTTGGTGGTAACCTGACGCCATTCTATCTGTATAAGTCAAAATCATATTTATGGTCAAGATGCCTCGAAATATAATAACATGGTGCGCAATCGCTTTTATCAGCCTACATTTGCCTAGCCTTGCACAGCAGCTAACCTTTAATAAGTCTAAACAAAGTAAGCAGATGTATTTCAATTATTCTTGGTCAGATCATCAAGAGCAAGCACAAGACATCGCTTTCACATTGCCATTGTTGAAACTTAACAAACAAACTCACAAAAAATTCATTCCTAGTTTAGCTCAGCAGTATGTATATATTGAACTGCACAAAGCTGCACGTAAGATCAGCCCCAAAGAAGCTAGAGTTCAGATACAACGAAGAGGACAAGATATACAAATTGAAGTTACCAGTAGATCCAATAATTTATTAGAGCGGTGGCAACGTTCAATGGATCAAAGTAAGGAAAAAGCTCTTAACCAATATCTTCAAGATAATTATTACAGTTACTTTCGTTCTCATCTTGGCCAAAAAGCGATAAAGCCTGATCACTTGCGGTATATCTCAGAAAACAAAACGGCCTTATTACCTATAGCTCAAGCAGTGTTCGAAAAACTTCCTATCAATAGTGACACCCGCGCCTATGTGAATTTAGTTCTCAGCTGGGTACAAAGCATTCCTTACAATAAATTAGAAGATCGCTTAAATTCTAATGGTGCTGGTTACCTGCCACCACTTTCTGTTGTGGCCAATAACCAAGGGGACTGTGATAGCAAAGCGGTATTAATGGCAAGCTTAATCCGCTCTTTACTGCCAGATGCAAAAATGACGATGTTATATTTACCTAATCATGCATTATTGGGCATCGTTCTGCCTTTTAGAGACGGCGAACAAACCTTAGCTATAAATGGCTCAGACTATTTATTAATGGAACCCACAGGCCCCGCCAAGATCCCTTTAGGTAATATTGCAACGCGCAGCAGCACAGATATTGCCGGTAATATGTATAGTTTCGAGGAAATACCTTAAGGTTTCTGGTCCTAATTAAGATTAATTAGTCATGCCTAATAATATCACATCAGGCTAATGTTCTATTATCGGCGTTAATGCTTCAATAAAGTCTTCGCGACGCGGGACTGTGATGACGAGATAAAACCTACCTTTAAGATATCAATATTGATCTTATCGTTATCAACTAACATCATAGTACCGCGTTTTATTAATGCTTAACTTTCACTTTCATTAACTACATTTTTGACTAACTGCACTTTTTACTAACTACACTTTTTACTAACTGCACTTTTTACTAACTGCATATTTGTTGTCCAAACATTTTGCTTATAATTGTTCCTCAGCAAATTCTGCTAATCTACTGCGCACAACTCCGTCTAAATTTATTGTGGCACTACCAGAGAAACTCTTGAATTTCTCTACTATGTAAGTTAAACCTGAAGTCACAGCGCTTAGATAATTACTATCAATTTGCGCTAAATTACCACTACATATCAACTTAGTACCTTCACCACATCGAGTAATAATAGTTTTTAATTGAGATGCAGTCAGATTTTGTGACTCATCGAGTATGACAATGGCATTTTGAATACTTCGACCACGCATGAAATTGACTGATTTAAACTGAATATTCGCTTTTTCCATGATGTAACTCATGGAGCTTTTCACATTTTCATCATTTTTATGTAGCACCTCTAAACTGTCAGTGATGGCAGCAAGCCAAGGCGCCATTTTTTCTTCTTCGGTGCCAGGTAAAAAACCAATAGACTCAGCGATTTCAGGTGTGCTCCTGGTTACGATTATCTTGTCATACATATTTTTTTCTACGACCATTTCAAGTGCTGCTGCTAAAGCCAGTAAGGTTTTTCCACTCCCTGCTGGCCCGGTTAAAATAACTAAGTCAATATGTGGATCGAGCAATGCATGTAAACCCATTGCTTGGCCAATATTTTTTGGTGAAATACCCCAAGCTCTTCGCGCCATGAGTCTTTCGTAACCTAAGTCTAGAACATCCATATAGTCGCCGCTGACGGACTCAACTAGACCAGCAAAATGCTGGCTTCCATCTAATAAAAATTCATTTACATATGCATTGGGTAATACGTTACGTTCAATAGTGTGAATAGTATCTCGGCCTTCTGTACGACTATCTACCGATTTCACCTCATCCCAAAAATTACCGTTAATATGATGATAGCCCTTAGACAAATATTTAATATCGGTGACCATCTGATCGGTGCGATAGTCTTCTACATGTGCCAATCCAGCTCCTTTGGCCTTTAAACGCATATTGATGTCTTTAGTGACCAATACCACTTGTTTTGAATGTTGAGATTTTTGTAAATACAACGCACTGTTGATAATCCGATTATCATTTTCGTTACTGGTGAAAATTTGCTGCGACACGGGTACACCGTGGTCGACAAAAATTGATAAACTGCCTGTCGGCGCGGACTCTCCTGCACCGAAACCTTGCATTGATACTCCCTGCATTAGATCTTCAGGGGTGGCATCGTGAAGTAAATTTTCCATGGCTCGAATAGATACTCGAGCATCGCGGGCAACATCTTTTTTACTGTCTTTGATATAATCCAATTCTTCAAGAACTGTCATGGGCACAACAACATCGTTTTCTTTGAAGGATAAAAAGGCAAGGGGTTCATGAAGCAGTATATTAGTATCTAACACGTAAATTTTTGTACTTGCTACTTTTACTCGTGACATCCGGCGCTCCTATAGGATTTTGATACAGTACCTGCCAGTTAAGTCATGTTTTTTAATAAGCCTTCGTGCATTTAATAAACACTTATGCTTAAAACATACTTAACTACAGGCTTACTATTAAACAATAAAACACTTTCTCTAGACAATCATCTACTTTTAGACAGTACAGGGTAAATTTTTTGTTACAATGCGCACCGCACTGGCCTCCAGTGACTTAGTATGAACCCACAGTAGTAATTTCATAGGTGATAACAAGACAATGGCTAAGCAACAATTTTTTGCCTTGGGGCAACGTTGGCTCAGTGATACTGAAACTGATTTAGGTCTAGGTACTATTGTGCAAATTGAAGCACGCACAGTCACAGTGGTATATCCAGCTACGGGTGAAAGTCGTATCTATGCAGCCCAGACTGCTCCTTTGACACGTATAGAGTTTGTGATTGGCGATAGCGTAAAAAGCCATGAAGGCTGGGAGCTGCTAGTCGAGCAAGTACAGGAAAAAGATAACCAACTTACATATATTGGACATCGAACTGATAATAACGAAGCTGTTACTCTAAAAGAAACCTTCGTCGACCACCATTTTCAGCTTAATCAACCAGAACAACGATTACTGAATGGACAGTTTGATGACCCCAAATGGTTTGACTTACGTGAACAATGTCTGTCCCATCAATTCGAGCATAGCACCTCATCGTTACTCGGTTTTGTTGGTGCAAGAGTCGATCTTATTCCTCACCAGTTACACATAGCCTCTGAAGTAGGCAGACGCCATGCTCCAAGAGTATTACTGGCTGACGAAGTTGGCTTAGGTAAAACAATTGAAGCTGCCTTAATTATTCATCAGCAGTTACTCACTGCTAGAGCTCAGAGGGTGTTGATTGTTGTACCATCTAGTTTGGTACATCAATGGTTGGTAGAAATGCTACATAGAGTTAACTTGGCTTTTTCAGTATTTGATGAACAACGCTGTGAAGCTATGTCAGAAGATGCAAGTAATCCATTTGAAGCTGAACAACTGATCATATGCAGTCTTGACTTTTTGACCCACAACAGCCGCTACTACCAACAAGCACTTGAAGCAGATTGGGATTTAATGGTGGTAGATGAGGCACATCATTTAATCTGGTCGCAAGGCCAGCCCTCCCAGCAGTATCAGGTTATAGAAGGCTTAGCCAACGTCACTAAAGGGGTCTTGCTGCTTACTGCCACCCCTGACCAACTTGGACATGAAAGCCACTTTGCTAGACTAAGACTACTCGACCCTGCACGTTTTCATGACTATCAAAGCTTTGTCGCAGAAGAAAAACAGTATAGCCAGTTGGCGACTGCCATAAGCCCATTGCTTACCGGAGATAAATTAAGCGACCACAATATTCAGGCTATTAGTCAATTTGCAGCGGCTGATATGTTGCAAGGTATAGATGCATCAGACTCAGAAACTAAGACTAAATTACTGCACACTTTATTAGATCAGCATGGCACAGGACGACTATTATTCAGAAACAGTCGGGCTGGAGTGAGTGGTTTTCCAAGTAGAAAATTATTCAGTTATTCATTAACCCAACCTATTGAGTATTCTTTACTTCTAGCAGAGGAACCAAATAATATTCAGTTACAGCTGACACCAGAAAGGCATCCAGACGTGGTCAATACTTGGGTGAATTTTGATCCCAGAGTTGATTGGTTTACAGCCCAGTTAAAATTATTAAAGGGCGAAAAGGTCTTAACGATTTGTGCTAACGCCAGTTCTGCATTGCAATTATCAGAAGTATTGCGAGTAAAATCAGGCACCCGCTCAACTGTATTTCATGAAGGTATGGGGATCGTTGAACGAGACAGAGCTGCTAATTATTTTGCTCAATCTGAAGACGGCGCTCAAGTGCTAATTTGCAGCGAAATTGGCAGTGAAGGTCGTAACTTCCAGTTTGCACATCATTTAATTTTGTTTGATTTACCTTTAGTACCTGACCTTTTAGAACAACGCATAGGTCGACTCGATCGTATAGGCCAAAAACACGATGTGTGTATTCATGTTCCTTATTTTGATATGAGTGCTCAGCAAGTGTTACTCAATTGGTATCACGAAGGTTTAGGCGCTTTCGAGCATACTTGTCCCACTGGAATGACGGTGTATGAAGAAACCCAAGAAATGTTATACACCTGTATTCAAAATCCTGAAGATATCCCTAAGTCAGAACAGCTGATCAAACAAACCGCTAGCCTACACCGCGAACTCAAGTTAAAACTTGAGCAAGGTAGAGATAAATTGTTAGAGCTCAATTCATCGGGTCAAGGAAGAGTTGATGTCTTTTTAGAGCAAATTATGCAGGCAGAACAGTCACCTAAACTCGAACTCTTTATGACTCGCCTGTTTGATGCCATTGGTTTGTTACAAGAGGATCATGATGAAAGCTGCTATTTATTGCGCCCTACCGAAACCATGATTAGCCCTCTTCCAGGTTTAGACGAGGAAGGTATGACCATTACCTATGAACGCACAACGGCAACATTATTAGAACATGTCACTTTCCTAAGTTGGGACCACCCAATGATACAGCATGCTATGGATATGTTGACCACAGACGTGATAGGTAAAAGTTCTATTGCGTTTTGCCGAGATAAAAGCAAACCTGCCGGTGCATATTGGCTAGAATGTCTTTTTGTACTTTCAGCTAAAGCGGCAAAAGGTTTGCAACTCTCTCGATTCTTACCGCCAACACCGCTTAAGATCTGTATTGATGCAAAATCACAATCTATAACCAAACCATTTATTCAATTAGAACCTGTACTCCCCAAAATGGGCAATCAACTCATCAGCGCGCTTAAAACTCAGGTGGAAAAATGCCTACATAATGCCTACCAACAAGCTGATCAAGAAGCTGTGCGAATAAAAAACAAACGAATAACGCTGATGCAACAGTTGTTAGGTAGTGAATTAGCCAGATTACAAAGCTTACAAAAAGTGAACCCTGCTATTCGCGATGAAGAGATTGAACACGTGTCTAATCAGATCGACAACCTTGAAAGCATCATGGGCGAGGCAAGATTAAATCTTGAGGCTGTCAGGCTGATTGTGAATAATCCTAAGTAAAGGCTAGCGTATGGAAATTCTTAACTACAATCCCCCTTTGAACCCTTACTTGGAGATTGTTTTTCAAGATGATGACATCGTTATATTTAATAAACCCAGCGGGCTGTTAAGTGTTCCAGGTAAAGAACATGCTGATTGTTTACAAGCCCGAGCACAAACGGTGTTTCCCACTGCGACAATAGTCCATCGATTAGATATGGCCACATCAGGATTGATGGTGATGGCCTTAAACAAGCCCGCTCATAGGCATATATCCAAGCAGTTTGAATTGCGTGAAACAGCTAAAGTGTACCAAGCTATTGTTTTTGATATCCTGAAACAAGACTCCGGAGTAATCAACTTACCGCTGATTTGTGACTGGCCAAACCGTCCAAAACAAATTGTCGATCATGAACGGGGTAAAAAAGCGCTGACACACTGGCGGGTACTTGAAAGAAATGCCAACACAACACGTGTAGAACTGAAACCAGTCACAGGTCGTTCACACCAACTAAGAGTGCATATGTTGAGTATTCAGCATCCTATTATAGGTGACACTTTATACGCCCATGAGCAAGCCTTAGATATGGCTGACAGACTTAACTTACATGCGATGTTTCTTAGCTTACGCCATCCAGTCACAGAGCAAACGTTATATTTTGAGTCTAAGGTACCGTTTTAGTGATTCTATTGGTACGTTTTAACAACAACTATTTAAGGTGTTCATTTCGCAATATTCCATACATTTTCATGTCATGGAAACCACTATTCCAATAACATTTTCCACGTAAAGTTCCCTCGAAAGAAAATCCTAAACTTTTCAATAATTTTTCTGATGGCTGATTGCTTGGTAAAATGAGTGCTTCAACACGATGCACATAAAAATGAAAATCGTCAGAAAAAATAAAATTGATAATAGTGCCAACCGCCTCTGATGCATAACCTTTGCCCCAAAAATGTGAAGACAATTCGTAACCCACAACTGCACTGTGGTCAAACTCGTTCCAATGAGTAAAACCGCAAGTACCCAAAAACACACCAGATGATTTGTCACGAATTGCCCACCTAATTCCGGTGTCACTATCAAATCGAGCATCAAAATACGCAATTAATTGATCCGCTTCATTAATTTTTTTGAAACGTTCAACATCGTAATGTTCGATGATGTCAGGATCTGAAAATATAGCGAACAGAGGTTCGCGATCATCTGTCGTAAGTCGATTAAGTAATAAACGCGTAGTTTCAAGCGTTGGAAATTCTAGGTTAGACATGAAGCCTCTGATAAAAAATGTACGTTGATCTATTATTAACGAAATAATGACTGCTGCAAAATTAAAGTACTACCTATTACTTTCCGATAAACTAACTGAGTCTATTAATTAAGGTCATTATCGTTATTAAATTTTTTCTTTTCATTTTTCTCGCTTTACTGTGTTCGCTCAGTTTTGCTACCTCAAATAACCAATTACTAAGAAGATTGGATATTCAACGTGGACTATTTGCTGATGCTTACCAAAATTTTGATATTGACGGTCAACCAATTATTTATGTACTACAAGAAAATACTACGGCCATTACCAGAGGTGTAGCAGTGATGATTGCTGATAGTGGCATACCTATAGTCGGCCAGGAAGGTTTCTCCGCTTTAGCCAACGAGCTCAATAAGGTGGGTTGGGTCACTATTTTACTGCAAGCTCCCGACATAGGTTTCATTCCCACATTTTCTCCAGATGTAGCTATTGAAGAGGATGTAAAAACAGCCGTTGCGAAAGAAACAGATAGCTCCACCAAAAAACAAATGCTCACCGCATCGAATGTGGATCGAGATATAAGTCAGTCTGCAGTAACGACCATAGATAAGCAGGCATTTGCAGAACACGAACAACAACTTGTCTCTCATTTACAAGCCGCCTTCGAAAAATCTCAAGAGTACCCAGGCTTTTTCCTAGTCATCAGCAAAGGCACCAGTGCTGCTTGGTTAAGCAAAATTTATGCAGAGAAAACCTTAGATGCACCGAACGCTTTTGTGGCTATCAGTCCCTTTTGGCCAGACAGAGAAAAAAATCAACGGCTACCTCAATGGATTGCTAATACGCCTATGCCAGTATTAGATTTGTATAACAGCAGGGATAATGGATGGTCGCAAACAACAGTTTCTCAACGTGAAATCGCTTCAATCAAATCACTAAAATTACAATATCGACAACGAGAATTGCTTGGATTTAATACATATCATCAATATAACGTTTATCTTAGTAAAGAAATTTATGGATGGCTAAGCCATATGGGATGGTAATAAAGTCTTTATAGCAGTATTTGCAGATAGTCCTTATTCAAAATAAGGATTCTAGTCCCTGTAAAAATAAAAAACATAGCTATACTTGGGATCAGTTGTTATCAACAATTAAGAAGGCCTTTTATTAGTGTCCACAGTTAGTAATTTTGTAGAGCATAAGTCTAAACAACTGGCGTATTTTGTCCGAAGTTTTCTGCAAGAAAAAATTCCTTATTCAGAGTTAGATTTATTTTTCTGGGATACCATGGAAGAATGGCACCAAGTTGAAAAGGGTAAACATTTACCTTATGAAAAAACCGAGCAAGTGTTTTGGCATGTATTGCATCAGGTTCATTACTGGCCTCAGAACACGCTTATTGAAGACCCATACTTAAGAGGTGAACTAGAAACCTGTCTTGATTGCCTAGAGAGTGAAGGTAACTACCCATTACCATTAGATTGCATTGGAATAAGGCCTTAGGCCTTTTAGTTTGGCTATCAATATCGAAGTTCTATAATTTATCCTGAAACGAACATTTATCCTTGTTAGAGGCAATGAATATCATCTCTTATAAATCTCAACAATAATAAACCTGGAATAACCATTAATACGGTTAGTAAAAAAATACAGCCAGGTTTCCATCAGTTCAGTCCACAAAAAACCGCTACTTGTGGCCATAAAATACAATTGAGTCAGCTTGATGTAGTGGCAGAATACATATCAAAGCGTTTATTGGCCCACAAAATCAATACCAGTACAGGAACCCCCATCAATGCAGTACTTAAGAAAAAGTATTGGTAACCTATAGTTTCAACAATCGTACCTGAATAGCCACCTAATATTTTTGGTAGTAAAGTCATTAACGAGCTGAAAATAGCATATTGCACGGCAGTAAATGAGATATTGGTTAGACTAGATAAAAAAGCAATAAAGGCAGCACTAGCTAAACCTGCCGATAAATTATCTGCCGAAATAACCAGATATAACAAATTCATATCATGGCCGACTTGAGCAAGTAACATAAATAATAGATTGGTTATCGCTGACAACAACGCGCCCAAGAACAAAATTTTCAATACACCAAAGCGTACGCTTAATAGGCCGCCTAAAAACCCACCTACAATGGTCATTATTAAACCAAAAGTTTTCACAACACTAGCAATTTCAGGTTTGGTAAAACCTAAATCTAAATAAAATACATTAGCTATTACACCCATTACAATATCGGAGATCCGGTACAAACCAATCAAGGCCAATAATAACCACGCTAACGACCAGCCATATCTTTGGAAAAAATCGTTGACCGGTTCAATGTAAGTGACAAAGACTTTTTTTTGTTGCACTAGGCCGCTAGCAATGACTATTTTAGCAATAAGACCAGCAACTATTAAGGCTAAAGCTAAACGAGCAAGCTCAATCATTGCATTGGCTAAATAGCTATTAGCTATCAGCGAACTTAATGCTGCTTTTGCCGACACCGCATCAGATGCCGTCAAATAAAAACTAGCCACAAAGCCACTAACAGCAAATACAAACATCAGGAAAAAACCTAATTGGTTTTGCTTATCTTGTGCTTGGTTCTGCTTATCTTGTGCTTGGTTCTGCTTATCTTGTGCTTGGTTCTGCTTATCTTGTGCTTGAGTGTGCTTATCTTGTGCCTGAGTGAGATTATTTGATTGCGGCTCGCTGACCACTAAGGTGGTTATCACACCGAGCGACATCATTGCAGCCATAATTAGATAGGTTGTTTGCCAAGCCAGATAATCATACTCGCCCATGCTCGAGCCAAAATAACTGGCTAACACCAAGGATCCAGCTCCAGCAATCAGCATACCGATACGGTAACCGGCGATGTAGCTAGATGACATTAATGCTTGTAACTGCGTATCCGCAGACTCAATTCGATAGGCATCAATCACTATATCTTGGGTCGCCGATGAAAAGCCTAATAATACCGCTGCCCATGCAATAACTACTAAGGTTTGCGTGGCCGGATCAACAAAGGCCATAGCGACAATGGCTAGCATAATCATCACTTGTGACAATAACATCCAAGCTCGGCGGCGGCCCAAAAAACGCGTAAGAATTGGGATCGGTAAGCTATCTACCAAGGGTGCCCAAACAAATTTAAAAGAATAACCTAAGGCGGCCCAGCTAAAATAAGTGACGGCTGCACGATCTATTCCCGCCTCACGTAACCACAAGCTTAAAGATGAAAATATCAGTAACAAAGGTAATCCAGCTGAAATGCCAAAAAACAACATTGTGATAACTCGAGGGTGTTTGAAAGACTTTATGGTATCTAACCAAGTCGCTTGAGAAGCCTTAGGGATATCATTCATTAACTTGTTATTCCGTAATCGTAATTAATAATTAAGGTAACAATCTTGGTATTGGGTATATCCCATCACTAGGACACGACGTTTGGTTAAGTTTATTCAATTAACACTACTTGGTTTCTACCCATATCTTTAGCCTCATACAATGCTTTGTCGGCTGAATCTAACCATTGTGTACTGTCTTTGTAGGTGTCTTTAAAACCTGCAATACCGATACTAATAGTGAATGAAATATGCTTTTCATCATAAACCACAGTACATTTTTCAACTAAGCGGCGAATGCGCTCTGCTACAAACTCTACATTAGCTACGGGGGTATCTGGCAATATGATGGCAAACTCTTCTCCACCATAACGACCAGCAATATCGGTTTCTCTAGTCGTTTTTTTGATGATACTGGCCAAAGTTTTAATGATTTTGTCACCTGCAGGATGACCATACATATCATTAACTTCTTTTAAAAAGTCGATGTCTACCATTATTAGTGATGAGGGGTTTCCGTTGCGCTTATCTCTTTTATACTCCATAACAAACTGTTCTTCCCAGAAATGTCTATTGCATAACCCAGTCAAACCGTCTACTTGGCTCATCTTTTCTAATTGTCTATTTAGTGACTGCATACCTAGGCGACTTAATGCCTCTTCTGTCACATCGTAAATCACCAAACATACTCGCTCCACTTGTCCTGTCAAAGATGCCAGCGGAAAGATCGTAATGTTTTGGAACATATGTTCAGCTTGAGAAGTAATTGGGCGACTACAATTAAAATGAAACAAGTATGGGCGCTGTTCCCAGATAATAAATACTGGACTCTTTAACGAAAATGCAGGTGCCGCTTTGCGAGTAAACCACTGTTCATCTATTTCAGGAAAAAATTCAAATAAATTTTTATTTTGGATCATTCCCGGCACGATACTACTGTGATTTTCCATAAACTGATTCCACACCTGCACATTAAATTCTTTATCTAGCACAACAATTCCCACCTCAATCGAACCAAGTAGATCATGTTTCCAATGCATTTCTGCCAAACTGCTATCAACTTTCATAAAATCGAACCTTAAGAATGAGATGTGACAAGTTTATCGAATACTAAGTCGATAGACTCGTTTGGGAATAATAGTAACAAATCAAAGTTGATATTTTGACTCTTTATAGAATAGGCAATTTCTATTGCCAGCATATCTTCTTTTCTTTGGGTTGTTGTTTTGAGGATATCGTCCAAATCGCAGTGTCGGCCTAAAATAATGGGATGGTTATGGCTAAATACCGAATGAAGCTGTTCTGAGAGTGCGCGTAAACAAGCGCCAATTAAAATATTTGAAACATCCATTAGCGCTTCCAGCTCCAAAGAACCGCTGCTCTTATCGTCTGTGTATTTGAGAAGCTTAACCATATTGCTAAAGTTAGAGTCATTAAAAATAACCAGCGCTTCGCCATTGATACCTGCGCTTATAAAACCTTGAGAAACGGCAGAAACACTTTCATTTCGCTGAATGTCGGCAATAGCCATGTGTAATTCAGTATTAGTAATCAAATTAACGTTAGGGATAGGTAAGTCGATAAACTCACCTAGAAGTTTAGCTAAACTTTCGCCGGCTTGACCCATCGATACGTTTGCCATTTCACGATAAGCATCTAATTTTTCAACATGAGAATTATTTGTGATGGGTACAACATTTTCTGCTCGTTTATTAGCAGAAGCTTTCCCCGAATATAAACCAAACTGAGTGAGGATTTCTACAAGCTTGGCATTATCGATTGGCTTGCGGATAAATTCAAGCGCACCCAGCGCCAACATTCGGGAGCGTGCTTCAGGTTGCACATCACCCGACACCACGATCACCATAGTAGGTAAATCTTCATCCTTGATTACTTGCATAGTCTCATAACCGTCCATAACGGGCATGTTTAAATCAAGAAATATCACGTCAGCTTTACCTGCTCGGATCATGTCTAATGCTTCCTGTCCATGCTCAGCGAAGCTTATATCGACATCCCACCCATCTGGAATAGATCTTTGCATTTGCTTACGAGCGAAGCTCGAATCATCACAAATAAGTACAGGAATAGTCATCTGGACATTGTCACCTAATTCTTGTTTTTCTAACGGATAAGTTAAATGGCCACTACTGCTTTGATGTGGTCGTGTGCCTGGTAGTTTTTTAATTCGAAATCATTGATATCAAAAGAAAATATATCCTTAATATTAGGGTTAATTACCATTTTGGGCAAGGGATAAGGTTGGCGTGTAAGCTGTAAATTTGCTTGCTCTAAGTGGTTTACATATAAATGTGCGTCGCCCAAGGTATGAATAAAATCACCTGGCTGTAAGTCACAGACTTGCGCTAACATCATCGTTAACAGCGCATAACTAGCAATATTAAAAGGCACACCCAAAAAAATATCACCGCTACGTTGGTATAACTGACAAGATAATTTACCTTCCAATACATAAAACTGAAACATAGTATGACATGGAGGTAAAGCCTGCCTACCCTGTTCTGCATTTTCTTTTGGCGAATATGAGGTATCTGGTAATACAGCTGGATTCCAAGCACTAACAATCAAACGTCTTGAGTCTGGATTGGTTTTGATTTGTTCAACCAACTGACTAATTTGATCAATAACTTGTCCATCAGCACCTTCCCAGCTTCGCCATTGTTTTCCGTAAACAGGTCCTAACTCGCCATCGTCAGTAGCCCATGCATCCCAAATCTTGACATTATTTTCGATCAAATAAGCAATATTTGTTTCGCCTTTTAAGAACCACAAAAGTTCATGAATAATAGATCTCATATGACATTTTTTAGTCGTGACCAAAGGAAACCCAGCACTTAGGTCAAAGCGCATTTGGTAGCCGAATGCACTCAATGTTCCTGTGCCAGTGCGATCTTCTTTTTTAACACCCGTGTCTAATATATGGCGCATTAACTGTAAATATTGTTGCATTCTCAACCGTCTCTTTATACTTCATTATACTTTAAAATTTATATTGTCTTATATCCCAGCGCGAACCAAACCGCCTAGCCCAACTGACTCAAGATAATGATTCATCTCTTCTCTTACATCTTGCGGATTGTTTAAGGTCAACACTTTGGCTAACAATTGTTCTGCATTGCCCCGATGTATATTGCGTATAATCCATTTTACTTTCAGCAAATTATGGTTGTTCATACTGAGTTTTCGGTAGCCCATTGCAAGTAACAACACAACGCCACCTGGCTCTCCAGCGAGTTCACCACACACTGTCACTGGCATCTTTAATAGGTCTGAATGTTTGGCAATAGTGTGCAAAGCACTCAATACTGCAGGATGATAGCTATCGTATAGTTCAGCCACACGAGGGTTGTTACGATCTACTGCCAACAAATATTGGGTTAGATCGTTGCTGCCTACCGAGAAAAAGTCAACGATTTTAGATAGTTGCGGAAGTTGGTATAAAACAGCGGGAACTTCCAACATTACACCAATTTTAGGCATGTAAAGGCTTTCACCCTGCTCCTGAGCCTCTTCTTCCACTTCATAAAAAGCTTGCCTAATGAGACGTTTAGCCTCACTGACTTCGCTTACCGACGTTATCATCGGCAACATAATGCTTAAATTTTCTAAACCAATGCTGGCTCTCAACATGGCTCGAATCTGCACTAAAAAAATTTCAGGATGATCTAGTGTTATACGAATTCCGCGCCAACCAAGAAACGGGTTTTCTTCAGAAATAGGAAAATAAGGTAAAGGTTTATCACCTCCTACGTCTAATGTGCGCATAGTGAAGGGCTTGTTGGGTTCAGCTTCAAGTAGAGCTCTATATAATTCTACTTGTTCTTGCTCAGTGGGAAACCTTTCACGCATCATAAAAGGTATTTCAGTACGAAATAACCCTACACCATCAGAATATGGGTTGTCATTTTTTTCTTTTTCAAGTGACAAACCCGCATTAGTAAACAAGCGAATTTCACAATTATCAGTTGTGACTGTCGGTAAAGTATCTTCTAAACGAATGCGTTCAGATAATAACTGTTCTTCTTTAACTAGCTGGTCGAATTCGCGCCTAATAGTGACATTGGGGGAAACAATAACGTCACCGGTATAACCATCCAGTAAAATTTCTTTTTCGTTCAACAAAGCAATGGGTATATTGCTCAACCCCATCACAGCAGGCACTCCCATTGCTCTAGCCATAATTGCTGCATGAGAGTTGTTTGACCCACGCATAGACACAACGCCCATGAGTTTTTCACTTGGAAATTCAGCTAACATTACAGCAGTGACATCTTCAGCAATTAAAATAGAAAGGTCTGGGATCACCCTTCTTACTCGTTTATCAGCAGTTATACCAAGTATGTTAGCCAGCACCCTATTGCCCATGTCCTCAACATCTACGGCACGTTCGCGCATATAGGGGTCATTCATAGCTTGAAACTGACGAATATAATTCTCTACTACCATTTTTAGAGATGTAGGTGCATCCCACCCCAATTTAATTTCTTTCTCAACGTCTCGACCTAAACTGTTTGCATCTAGTAAATGATAGTAAAGCTGGAAAATAGCACGAACGTCCTCAGGTACCTCACCTTGCATTCGCTCAGATAACACCGCCATATCAGCTTGTGTTTGTTTCACTGCTTGACGGTAATTTTGAACTTGCACATGCTGATTTTTACTTCGTTTAGGAACATGATTATGGATACTGACCATCATGTTTTGTAAATAACCCACACCACTGGCTAGCCCAGATGAGCCGGGAACACCCTTCAGAGATTTTTGCCAGTCTTTGGGAATATTTTCTTGTAAAAGATTAATGGAACCGCGCGCTTTAGCATTGGCAATTTCAACCGCTAATTGCATTGCAAGTGTGACCAAAAAAGCTTCTTCGTCTTCACTAAAACGTCTTTTGTGCTGCTGTTGAAGAGTCAACACACCTAATACTTTACGTTGATGAATGATTGGCGCACCCAAGAAGGCATGGTAATTATCTTCTTGTACTTCTGGGTAGTGTTTGAAACGGGGATGTCTTTGAGCGTCACTAATATTGAGGGGTTCTTCACGTTGGCCAATCAAACCAACTAAACCTTCTGAAAAACCGATAGACACCTTGCCTACAGCAGTTTTTGCCAGACCTTCAGTCGCAGCCAACATAAAATGCTGATGCTCGTAATCAGCCAGATAAATACTACATGAGTCAACTTTTAAAGCCTCTATTAATCTTTTAGCCAAACAGCTTAACGCATCATCAAATACAGGAATTTGATTCACTTCTTGAACAATGCGTTTAAGCGTAGTAAGCATAAGACTTATTTATCTCTCATGTATATCTGGTTCGGAAATTAGACCTTCCTGCGCCGTTTTATTTTTTGATAGTTGCCTTGATTTTGCCCTACAATTTCTGGCATGGCAGTAGCTGAAAACTCTTTCATCACTCGGCGATATACATCCCGTTTAAAAGAGACCACGTTACGCACCGGATACCAAAAGCTCACCCAGCGCCAGTCGTCGAATTCAGGATGACCTGATTGTAATAAATCTACATCCTCTTCTTTACAGACAAGTTGCAATAAAAACCACTTCTGCTTCTGACCTATACAGACAGGATTACTTCCCTGCCTAACCAATCGCTTAGGCAGTTTGTAACGCAACCAATTTTTGGTGACAGCCAGAATTTTTACGTGTTCTGGCTTCAGTCCTACTTCTTCATGGAGTTCGCGATACATTGTTTGTTCGGCAGTTTCACCTTCATCGATTCCGCCTTGCGGAAACTGCCAAGAGTGTTGTCCATAGCGCCTTGCCCAGAATACTTGGCCTGACTCATTGCAAATCACTATGCCAACATTGGCGCGGAATCCTTCGGCATCAATCACTTAGACTCCCGAGAACTCTATTCTTTTAATATGAGGTATTCTTCCATAAACTACAGCGTATTCAAAGCAATAAAAAAAATATTCCCAAGTCAAAGAGTCCGAATGAAAATATTTAGTATACCCAACGCTGAACCTAAATCGATTCAAGACCTAATGCAAAGAGCAGCAGCGCTAGCCGGTCTAACCCTTGGTGAAATCGCGGAGACCGCAGATGTGAAAGTTCCCATAAACTTCAAACGGGAAAAGGGTTGGACGGGTCAACTCATTGAACTTTGCCTAGGTGCCAGCGCAGGTTCTAAGACACAACAAGACTTTGCAAAATTAGGCATAGAATTAAAAACCATTCCCATAGACAAGCACGGAAAACCTTTAGAAACAACTTATGTATGTTATGCACCGCTTACCAATATAGCTGGAGTGGAGTGGCAAACCAGCAGCGTCAAAAACAAAATTCAACAAGTACTTTGGGTGCCTATCGATGGCAGAAGAGAAGTTGCCCCACAAGATAGATGTATTGCCACCCCTTTTTTATGGTCACCCGATTCATCACAAGACAATCAATTACGCGCCGACTGGGAGGAACTTATGGAAATGATAGCCCTTGGTCAAGTAGAGAACATTACCGCGAAACACGGTCAATACCTGCAGCTTCGCCCAAAAGCGGCCAACGGTGATGCGTTAACTGAAGCTGTTGGTAAGAATGGACAAATTATTTATACTCGACCAAGAGGTTTCTACTTAAGAAAAGAATTTACTAATAAAATTCTACAAGATTTTTTTAAAATTCAAGAGTATTAGCGACAAGTCTCAGTTTTGCACCCACACTTATCGCTACGTACTTGATGAATATCTATCTTTTACTTGGGGGTCCTTAACACCATCAATCTAATCTCAGTCATATCTTCCATAGCAAATGTGATGCCTTCACGGCCTAAACCAGATTCTTTTACTCCACCATAAGGCATGTTGTCTACTCGCCAACTGGGTACGTCACCAATTACAACACCGCCCACATTCAATTCGTCCCATGCTTTGTGGGCTTTATAGATATCTCTAGTGAATACCCCGGCTTGCAAACCAAATTGGCTGTTATTGACCTCTTTTAAGGCTTCATCAAAATCACTAAAAGAACTGATAATAGAAACAGGACCAAAAGCTTCTTCTGTATTAATAGCCGCATCACTTGGTACATTTTCCAATAAAGTAGCTTGCAACATGTTGCCTTCGCGTTTACCACCACATAATAAATTAGCCCCTGCAGCAACAGCATCTTGTACCCAATTATCTAAACGTATGGCTTCTGATTCAGAAATCATTGGACCAATGAATGTATCTTCATTCAAGGGATCGCCATGGATTAAATTGGCAACTTTATCGGTATAACGTTGTTTGAAGTCATCATAAATTGACTCATGCACAATTACACGTTGCACGCTGATACAACTTTGACCTGATTGGTAGTAAGCACCAAATACAATTCGTTCTACAGCGTCGTCTAAATCACTGTCAGCGTCCACTACACAAGCTGCGTTACCACCTAATTCGAGGATCACAGGTTTCTTGCCTGCTTTCGCCTTTAACTCCCAACCAACTTGGGGTGAACCAGTAAAGCTTAGCAATTTAAACCTCTCATCTGTGGTGAACAAATCTGCACCATCACGGCTACATGGTAGGATCGAGAACGCACCTTTAGGAAGATCTGTTTCAGCTAGTACTTCACCGATGATCAATGCACCTAGCGGGGTTCTACTGGCTGGTTTTAGTACAAAAGCACATCCTGTTGCGATAGCCGGTGCCACTTTATGTGCGGCTAAATTTAATGGAAAGTTGAAAGGCGATATAAACGAACATGGACCAATTGGCACTCGCTTGTACATGCCTGTATAACCTTTAGCGCGAGGCGTAATCTCGAGGTTTATGACTTCACCATGCATACGCACAGACTCTTCAGCAGCAATTCTGAAGGTATCAATTAAGCGTGTTACTTCACCGCGAGAGTCTTTAATTGGTTTACCTGCTTCTATACATAGAGCGTGGGCCAGTTCGTCAAACCTTTCTTCAAAGCGTTTAACACAATGATTAAGAATATTTTGGCGCTCATAGGGTGCCATTTTATTTAATAAAGGCTGACTTGCGGCTGCAGCTGCAATCGCTTGGTCAATGGCCTTAGCATCAGCGATGGCGGTGTAAGTGGCTACTTCATTGGTATATTTATTAGTCACCGCCAAACCTTGATTGGCAAATACGGCTTCATTAGCCAGATAATAAGGGTAAGCTTTAGCTAACATGAAATCTCCTGGGTCATATCTGGGTTAAATAGCATCACTACGTATGCGTATTGTTTGATTTAAAGTCTTGTCGTTTAATGAATAATCTACTGGCACATCAATTAAATGGACACCGGGTTCAGCTAAACACTTTTGCACTTGTGGGAGTAACTCATCGGCTGCGGCTATTCGCCAACCTTTACCACCATAACTTTCCACGTATTTGACGAAATCAGGGTTACCATAATCTAGACCGTAGTTTTCAAATTCCATATTGGCTTGTTTCCATTTGATCATACCATAGGCATCATCACGCAAAATGATCACCACTATATGAAGCTTAAGTCGCACAGCTGTTTCTAATTCCTGGCTGTTCATCATAAAACCACCGTCACCACATACGGAGATCACGGGTTTATCTGGGTATACCATTTTAGCTGCCATAGCCGATGGTAAACCAGCACCCATAGTTGCTAATGCATTGTCTAGTAATAATGTATTGGGTAAAGCCGCCGGATAATTACGTGCAAACCAAATTTTGTACACACCGTTGTCAAGAGTGACAATGCCATCGTCTGGCATAGCTGTGCGGATATCTTTGACAAAACGCTCAGGTAAAATCGGGAAACGAGCATCATTTTCACTTTCAGCTCTGTGTTCAAGATAAGCGTTATGGGCTTTAAAAAAGAAATTAAAGTCCCACTCGGCTTTAGCAACAATCTGTTCCTTCACCTGCCAGATGGTATTGGCAATATCACCTATCACCTCCAGTTGAGGGAAATACACAGGGTCAACTGCTGCTTGCTCAAAGTTTATATGGATAACCTGCTGACCGTCATTCTTCATAAAAAAAGGTGGTTTTTCGACCACATCATGCCCGACGTTAATAATTAAATCGGCACGGTCAATAATACGGTGCACAAAATCACCCGATGACAAGGCTGTATTGCCCATAAACAAATCGTCATTTTCGTCAAGTACACCCTTGCCCATTTGCGTAGTGACATAAGGGATACCAGTTTTACTGACTAACTCTTTGAGCATTTTAGAAGTTAATTTACGGTTAGCTGCAGCACCGATAAGCAACAATGGTGATTTGGCAGCCTCAATCATCTCTACCGCTTTATTAATTGCTTTATATTCGGCAATAGGACGTCGACTCACGCTGGGCGTCAGTAAATAAGCATTTGTGTCTTCTGCCGCAATATCTTCTGGTAATTCAATATGTGTAGCACCAGGTCGTTCGTCATGAGCTAGCCTAAATGCTTCGCGTACCGCAGAAGGGATGCGGTCGCCACTGACTAATTGGGTAGTATATTTGGTAATAGGACGCATCATATCGACAACATCGATAACCTGAAAGCGCCCTTGTTTACTGGTTTTAACTGGCTTTTGCCCTGTTATCATTAACATAGGCATTGCACCTAATTGTGCATATGCTGCTGGAGTAACAAGATTTGTTGCTCCTGGACCGAGCGTCGATAAACATACGCCAACTTTACCAGTTAATCGTCCATATGTAGCAGCCATAAATCCTGCACCTTGTTCATGGCGAGTCAAAATAAGTTTAATGGGTGACCCTCGCAAAGACTCTAATAAGTCGAGGTTCTCTTCACCTGGAATACCAAATATGTATTCCACACCTTCTGTTTCTAGAGCTTTTACAAATAAATCAGACGCTTTCATGGACACTCCTGTAGCTGCCCCTTATACACATCTCCGACCCCACTAGACCGTACTAGA